>Ga0272442_10006198_pt1 | contig 15816 bp, 11 predicted proteins | sample SSMForm2O_FD_200262 | JGI IMG/M metagenome (GOLD analysis project Ga0272442, IMG submission 200262) | Marine sediment archaeal communities from Little Sippewissett salt marsh, Falmouth, MA, United States - SSM-Form-2O | ecosystem: Environmental > Aquatic > Marine > Wetlands > Sediment ...
AGGATGCGGGTTGCATGCCCCGCCCATGCTTCGCCGCCAACCATTCCCGCGCAACGCACGCCCTTTCCCCTACCGCCCTGGGGGTTTTCCGGTTCACAAAAAATCAAGAGTCCGCAGTGCCACCCATGCCCGTCGATCGCCTTCCTTGACCGGTTGATCGCACCGGCTGCCACCGAGCGGACGCGGCGGCCTGCTGCTTCGGCGGCAATTGACTTGCCTGGGCGGTGCAGGGGACTATAATGGCACGGAAAAGCAAGGATCAAAGATCGAACATCCGGAATGCCCGTTACGCGGGCATGACGTGGGCGGCTTTGATCGTCGTTGCTGTTGGCATTTTGGTCTATCCCGTGTGGGTTTTCCCGAAGTTCTTTTGGCAAGGCAGGGTAATGATGAACGGTGGAACTGTCTGCTCTCGAGTCGTGGGCGTGCTGCTGGCCGTCCTGGTGCTTGCCGGCGGGTCGGCGCTCGCCCAGACCGACGGCGATCAAGGGGCCATCAAGCTGATCGTGCGGGCCGACGATATCGGCTCGTGCCACGCCGCCAATGTGGCCTGCATCCAGAGCTACCGCGAGGGCATCGCGCGGAGCGTGGAGGTGATGGCGCCCTGCCCCTGGTTCAACGAGGCAGCCAAGATGCTCCGCGAGAACCCCGGCTACGACGTCGGCGTGCACTTGACGCTGACCAGCGAGTGGGCCAGCTACAAATGGGGTCCGCTGACCCAGGCGCCCAGTTTGGTGGACGCCAACGGGCATTTCTATCCGACCACGAGCCAGCGAAAAAGCTTCCCGCCGAACACGGGCTTTCTCCAGTGCGGCTGGAAGATCGACGAGGTCGAAAAGGAGCTGCGGGCCCAGATCGAACTGGCGAAAAAGCAGATCCCGCAGGTCTCGCACCTCAGCAGCCACATGGGCACGCCCACCTGCACGGCCGAGCTGCGGGCGCTGGTGCAGAAGCTGGCGGCCGAGTACAAGCTGACGTTCGAGACACCCGGCTCCAAACGCTTCCGCTGGTCGGTCGGCAGCGACGCCACCGCCGCCCAGCGCCAGGCCGCCTTGATCGAGGCGCTGGAAGGGCTGACACCCGGCGTCTATATCCTCGTCGAGCACCCCGGCCTCGACACCGAAGAGATGCGCGCAATCGGACACGAGGGCTACTGGAACGTAGCAGCCCACCGCGACGCCGTCACCAAGGCCTTCACCAGCGAAAAGGTCAAAGAAGTCATCAAACAACGCGGCATCCAATTAGTCAGTTACAGCGACGTCTGGCCGGCGAGGTAGGGCTACGGCGGAAACGAATATGGTTCGACCTCATCATCCATCCAAAGAAGTTCCCGGCTTCCAGGAATGTGACATGTATAAGTGTGTCCCTGTCAGCTTCTTGCCTTGATTTGTATTTCACTCGTTGGTATAAGGACTCCCATGAAAAAGACAACATCACAATCCGTTCGTAGTTCGTCCCGTCGACAGTTTCTCAAGACCTCCGGGGCCGCTGCGCTGGGCGGTGCTCTGGCCAGCCCGCTGGCGTTTACGCAGAAGGCCTCCGGGGCTTATTCTTCGAGCGATACGCTCAAGCTCGGGCTCATCGGCTGCGGGGGGCGCGGTACCGGCGCGGCCGCACAGGCCCTGTCCACCGGCGAAGGCGTGGTCCTGACCGCCCTGGGCGACGTCTTTGAAGACCGCCTGCAGAGCAGCCGCAAGAACCTCCAGGGCAACAAGCAATTCGGGGCACGCGCCAAGGTCTCCGACGATGCGTGCTTCGTGGGCCTGGACGCGTATCAGAAGGTAATCGACAGCGGCGTGGACGTAGTGGTCCTGGGTACGCCCCCCGGTTTCCGGCCGCAGCATCTCCGAGCCGCCGTCGAGGCCGGCAAACACGTCTTCTGTGAGAAACCGATGGCCACCGACGCCCTGGGCGTGCGCAGCGTCCTCGAGTCTGCCGCCAAAGCCAGAGAGAAGAAGCTAGGCCTCGGAGTCGGCTTCTGCTGGCGGTATCACTACGCACGTCGCGCCTTCTACGAGCAAATCCACCAAGGCACCCTTGGCGCCGTTCGCGCCGTCTACGCCACGTATCTGGCCGGACCGGTCAAGCCCATGCCCCCGGCCAATAAACGCCCCGCCGGCACGAGCGATCTCGAATGGCAGCTCCGCAACTGGTACAACTTCGTCTGGTTGAGCGGCGACGGGCTGGTCGAACAAGCTTGTCACAGCGTGGACAAGATCGCCTGGGCGATGAACGGGGTCCTGCCGCTCAAAGCGGTGGCCACCGGCGGTCGGCAATTCCCGAATCACGAAGGCAATATCTTCGACCACATTGATGTCTTCTATGAATTCCCGGACGGCGTTCGCGCGTTCATGGCCCAGCGCCAGATCAGTGGTTGCTACGGCGAAAACTCCGACTACCTCATGTGCGCCGACGGGACGGGCACGATCAAGGGCTGGAACGATCCGGTCATCGAGGGCAAGAAACCCTGGCGCTATCGTGGCCCCAAGGGCAACATGTACCAGATCGAGCACGACGAGCTGTTCGCCTCCATCCGCAAGGGAGAACCTCTCAATGACGGAGTCTGGGCGGCCCACAGCACGCTCATGGCGATCATGGGACGCATGGCCGCCTACACGGGAAAACAGATCACCTGGGACCAGGCGATGAACTCCCAACTGAAACTCGTCCCCGACAACCTGACCTGGGACATGGACTTGCCCATGCGACCCATGGCCCAGCCGGGGAGAACGGAGTTTGTCTGATCGTTCCGCGGGCGCGCGTCGCCCGTGACTTGTGAGGCGTGAAGCGTTGGAGCATCCGCACGGACGGTCCAGGCGGCGCGGCTCCTTTGCCATGCCGCCGGAAGAGCCAAGGACCCCTTCGGCTTGCGCCGGACCAGCAGTGTCTGCGCGAAAAAAACGCTTGACGCGTTCAGTTCCTCGCAGATGTGGAAACGACACTGAAAGAGCAAGACGATGGACACAAGAATCTCACGTAGAAGACTGATCAAACGCGCCGCGGGGTCCGTGGCGCTTCCGTTCTTCGTCTCGGCCGCAGCGCTGGGCAAGGACGGTTCGGTACCCGCCTCCGAGCGGATCACCGTTGCCACCATAGGGCACGGTGGCCGATGCAGCCGCGTGATGCCGCACTTCTTGTCCTTCAAGGAGGCCCAGTTCCTGGCCGTCAGCGATGTGCGCCGGGATCGCCTGCTGGCCGGGAAGAAGCAGGTGGATGACCACTACGGCAACACCGACTGCGCCGCATACGCCGACTTTCGCGAGCTTCTCGCCCGGGATGATATCGACGCCGTGTTCATCGCCACTGGCGACCGCTGGCACTCCCTGATCTCCATTATGGCGGCCCGCGCCAAGAAGGACGTCTATTCCGAAAAGCCCATGTCGCTGACGATCGCCGAGAGTCGCGCCGTCGTCGAGACCATGAAGCGCTACGGAACCGTCTACCAGTGCGGCCATCAGAGACGCAGCGTCGGTTCCTACAGATTTCAGACCCAGGTCGTCCAAAGCGGACGAATCGGAAACGTGCACACGGTCATCGCCCAGAACTGGGAGAACCCTGTCCTCAAGCCCGACCGTCCCGCTCCGGTGCCGGACGGCGTCGATTACGACATGTGGCTCGGGCCCACCCCGTGGCATCCCTTTATCCCGACCCGCTTCTTTAGCTGGAATTCTTTCTGGGACACCGGCGGCGGCACGATCATTGCCATGGGCTGTCACTACACCGATATCGCCCAGTGGGGCCTCGACACCGACGACACCGGCCCGGTCCGCTACGAGGGGACCGCCGAGTTCGTGCCGGGCAACTTCGCCGACGTCCCGAAGTCCGCCGAGGTCACCTGCACGTACGCCGACGGGAGAAAGCTCGTCCTGCTGTCTCGCGGCAAATTCGCAGATCGCTTCATCCGCTTCGTCGGCGACGAGGGATGGATTCAGGTCGACGATGCCACAGACGCGATCACCGCCGAACCGGCCGACATTGTCAAGCAACGCCGGGTATCGAGCGGGAGCTGGGCCCACCCCGAGGGCCATATCGCCAATTTCCTGCGCTGCATCAAGACGAGACAGAAGACCATCTGCTCTCCCGAAAAATCGCATCGTGCCACCACCATCGGACACGTCGCCAACATCTGCCTGCGCCTGGGCCGCGAATTGAACTGGGATCCGAAAACCGAACGCTTCGACGATGCCGAGGCCAACCGTATGATCTCGCGGGCCATGCGCCCGCCGTGGCATTTGTAGCAGCGTCGGTTCAGTGACTGCAACGAAGCTGGCGTCTCTGTCATCGCCATCACGTGGCGGTCACAGGTCACCCAACGTCCATTGAAGCTCCTCTTCGCATTTCAGGCGATGGCCATAAGCTACTACTACCGCGTTTCACAAATCGTTCGACTGTAGATTGCTTCGCTTCGCTCGCAATGTGACATGGAGGACTCGTGTCTGTCATTGCGAGCAGCGCAGCAAGCCTGCCCTTGCGAAGGCAGGGGAAGAAATCTCTCTTCCGCCATAGTCGAAAAACTCGCGAAACGGCGTACTGCTATTACTGCGCTTAGCAAATAGGTGCATTTCAGGGGCAGGGGCTGCCGGTCCTGCGAGTTGTACGGAAGCGGTAGTGATTTCGAGGCGAGAAACGCCCTGCCGCAGGGGTGAAGGAAGCGTGCAGATTGGCGTCTGCGGCCCCACTTTCCACGCGGTGTCTCTAATGCCCGCGGGCCGTTGTTACCAGGGCGACTGGAGCTAAAGATAGACGGGGAGCCCGTTGTGCGATCCGCGCCATCGAGTATCTGGCCGAACACGTAACCAGACCGGTTGAAATGGAGGTTCGGATTGTGATATTATTGATTGTGTCGCGCGCAGGAACACCGATCATGAAGTTAAATGGGAAATCCCGGTTTGATACATGACCGACTCTGTGCAGTAATACCCAGTATACAACCATTGCTCAAGCCCTGAGTTGGCCTGACGAGCGACAGACGAAGGAATTCAAGTGAAGATGCAAGCGTGTATATCCCCACGGTCTGAGGTGGGGCCGGCTGCATGGGTGAACTTGGAGGCCGGTCTCTAAGGTATTTGCTCTGAACTTGAACTGGCGATTTCATCAGAGATGCTGCCAGACCTTCGAATCATCCCGACGATAAGCACGCCCTGAGGTCATCGCCGGAAACATAGCCGTGAGCGGTTATGGCGTCGAATAGCCAATCTCGGTTCATGAAGATCTATGGGAACCTCGGATAGAGGTCTCCTGAAGATGGAAGGAGAGACAGAATGAACAGGCCAAGGGGATTTACTTTGATAGAACTTCTTGTTGTGATTTCGGTCATAGCGTTGTTGATGGCGATCCTGCTGCCGGCCTTGAGACGAGCCAAAAGACAGACACAGGCCATTGTGTGCCGATCGAATATGAAACAGTGGGGTCTTGTGTTTGCTCTCTATGCCGATGATAACAACGACAGTTTCCCCCAGAGCTATGCCGGCAATGGCGTCAATGCGGAGGAAGCATGGATGCTCGGCGCCACGTTGCCGTATTACAAGAATGAGGATATGCGGATGTGTCCTTCAACAAGAGTTCTCAACAGACCGCCGGCGGATCAACCCGGCGGGACATTCATCGATTGGGGACCTTTCCCCGCATCAGCGAGTGGTTCGGCGTGGTATGATGCTCTTGCTACCGGCAGCTATGCGTTCAATAACTGGTGTGCAGATCCTCCAGCGGGGGTGCCGTTCTGGCCCGGTATTCCTATCGAGAACCTGATAAGGAAAACCTCCGCGAAAGGCGCCCATATGGTACCTCTCGTAGTAGACAGCGCATACGTTGACATCGCGCCGAAGCACACCGATCGCGCTGCGACGAATGACGAGCATGAACGGGATGAATACAGCGCCTCGTACAGTTCAAATTCCATGAAGTGGTTGTACATTGACCGTCACAAAGGCGGGATCAACGCGGTTTTTGTCGACATGCATGTCGAACACGTAGGGATTAAGCGATTGTGGAAACTCAAATGGCACAAAAACTTTCAACTGGGTGTCGGACCTGCAGGTGGCTGGCCAACCTGGCTCCAAACATACAGAGATTACTAATGCCCCGGCGCGATTTACTCATGGTTCATCCGGTATACAGGACTTCAGTGTGCGGACATCGATCCCAAATGTTTCGAGTTGTTGCAGGGTAGTCTTCCAGTGAGATAGACGTGCCCGTCGATTTCTCTGCCAATCGTGCAAATATAGACGCGGCAATTCCAGCACCTCACTTGTTTCGGTTTTCCCTGGAGTACGGTGTCACCAGATATCCCAACGAAGCCGATCCTTTAGTCACACGATGGCTCACGACGATGGGCCTGCGAAACGTGCATCAATGCGCTTCCCTTGCCCTGATATCCCGGTCACATTTTCGGCTCATAGTTGAACTTCTGGCCGCCGATGGAGGCTTCGTACATGAGTCCGGCCTCGCTCATGGTGAAGACAGCGACGGCGTTTTCATACTTGGCGTTGGCGCCCACGCCGGCTTTCAGGGCCACCGCTGACGCCTGTGCGGAAAAGGCAAAGTTGCCGGACTGGAAGCGCTTCAGCGCCTCGGGGGTCTCGAAGAAGATCATCTCGGTATAGGCCTGACCTCCGAGTTGCAGGCCGATGCTGGCCTGTGTCAGCGTGCAGTAGCCCACCACCGTTCCGTTCTCATAGACTTCACCCCGGCCGTAGGCTCCGCCGACGCCAATGGCTCCCTTGCCCACGGTCGGAAAGACCGCGTACCCGGCCGCCGTATCGAAGAACTTCTCCAGGCTGGAGTCCTTCTCCCTGGCCTGGGAGATGGCGTCTTCGACCTTGGCGTGCAACGCCACCTTGTCACCGGCCGACTTCGGCGCCGTTGAACAACCTACGGCCACGAGGATGCTCAACACAACAATAGAATGGTAGATGCCTCTTCTCATGGCGACCTCCTTTGCTCTCAACACAGATAGACCCTTTGATGGCCCGGACGGCGTCCGGGCTCTACACGTGCGCATCATACTCAGGTACTGTCTCGGACACCAAGGGTTCATATCATCGATTTGTTTTTTACTCGGGTTCAGTGAAAAACAGTAGTTGCCGTTCCGGGCCGCGTCTGAAAAAGACCCGGGGTACGGCTGCCGGGAATGCGGCATGATAGCTGAGGATGTGCTGTGGGCAACTCGAAGTATCTCGCCGGCAGACCCGAAGGCGCCCTGCGCCGGCCAAGGCGGACTTTTTGACTTTGTGTGGGCGTCGCCGCAAAATAATCCTGTTGCATCCACTTTAGACTTGACAAGAGCGGTTTGCATGCTATACTGAGCAGCATCATGCGGGGATGCGGGGGCACAATAGCAAACCGACAAGTCACTGATACGCAAAGGTCTGCTCACGGAGCGATCTGTACGCGCGTGGACGCAAAGCTCCGGAACGACCCGCGGATGGCGTCGCCGGTTTGACGTCGACATTTTTTTCTATGGTAGAGCTGTGCGCCTTGGATCACACGGATGTGTTTGCAAGGGTAAGAGCAAAGGCGGCAGCCCCAAACGACAAGGAGGTTGTAAGATGGCTACGAAATGGTTGTTGGTGGCGGGACTGGTCAGTTTGGCGGTTCCGCTGTGCTGCGGAGCCGTGGGACAAGTCGGGCAGGCGGGATTACACGGCCCGTCCGGGCTCAATGGGCCCGTGGCACCGGATACTCAAGGCGCAACCATTGGCGAGGTCAGCGGCGTCGGATTGGGTATGGCCCAACAGGCCGGTTCCGGCACCGGGCCCCAGGGCGCTGTCGGCACCGGCATCGGAGTTGCCCAGCAGGTCCGGGAGCGGTCGATGAATCGAGAAACGGCAGGGGCCGGGACGACGCCCGCCGGCCCGCCCGAGCCACCGGAAGAACCGAGCTCAGAGGGAGGAAACTCTGACGAAGGGGCCGCGGAGAAAAAGGCTCCGAATGCAACCCATCGGCCGCCCTTCATTTCTGCTCTCGTGGAGACGGGCCCGCTCACGGAAGACCAGGTAGGCGCCATGCGAACCGCCGGCGCCGGCTGGGGCGCGATCAGGATCAGCGGCCTGCTGGCCGACCAAATCGCCGCCAACGCGGCCAACGACGAGGAAACGTCCTTCGACACAGCCCTGGGGGACGTTTTGGCAGCCCGCGAGGAGGGCATGGGATTCGGGGCCATTGCGCTGGTGCACGACCTGAAAGTGGGGCACGTGGTCGGTAAAGGCCATTGAAGAAGTCCCCGTTCCCGTCAAGGCTTACCGCTCTTCTGCCAATGACGTGTGCGCACCGTGCGCCGCTGCTGCCGGATTTGGGGACAAGTTCAGGCAAGCCGACTCGCCGGGGGAGGGCCAGGGGGTTTCGGTCGCCTGCGTTTGCTGCAAGAGAGCAGACGAACCACCCGTTGCCTACCAATCCTCCGGGGCGTCGTAGGCCTGCACGATGAGATCCTCGAGGCAGATGGGAGGCTGCACCGTGCCGTCGCACGTATGGGAGGTCCAACTGTTCACGATGATGCAGACGTCGAGGTCATCGGCGAGCGCCATCACGTCGCATCCGAGGCCACGCGCCTTGCCCTTACAAAGGCCGCCGTTCTTCTCGTAGTGGCCCTTCCAGGGATACCATGCCATAACTTCATTCTCCATCATCGCGACGGTGGCCGGTTCAAGAATGGTGCCGTCACGGAACGAGGCGACCAGACGAGCCAAATCGATGGCGGAGGCGTACCAGCAGCCGCCATTTCCCTCTCCTTCGAAGCAACTGTCACCAGGTTGGCTGAAAGACACCCCCAACCCGTAATCGGGCAGCTCGGCGTAGTAGAGTGGATCGGCAATCAGGCTCTTCGGGCCGCCCGACAAGGGGCCGATTCCCAGCGGACCGAGTACGTTGGCATTCATCCACGTTTCGTAGTCCTGGCCGGTGGCTGCTTCCAGGATGAGGATGAGCAAATTGAAGTAGTGGTTGTAGTAGCCGGCCGGGCCTGCTCCCGGAGTGCCGACCAGCGGCCGCTTGAGCCAATTCCCGATGCGATTCGCATAATTGCTGCCAAGCTCGTCCCACGTCGGACTGGTCGTGTGGTCGAGTTCCTCCATACCGGTCTTCTGGGTCATAACATCGCGAATCCTAACGTTCCAGACGCCGGGATCGATGTTGCTGTAATAGCCCTGGAGGTAATATCCGATGGGCCAGTCGATGAAGTTGAAGCCTTGACCGAGTTGCTCATGAAGCTCGAGGATACCGACGACGGTCAGCAACTTGGTGATGCTGGCAACGTTCATAACGGAGTCGCCTTGCATGGGCATAGAAGGATTAACCAGCTCGTGCGGCGACCGGGCCCATCCCTCGCCATCGGCCTGGGCCAGAATACCCTTGTCCATGACCGCAAACGACCAGCCCATGGCTCTTCCCGCCAGGGCCTGCGCAAAGGTATCGGCCCAGCGTCTGTCGGTCGTGTCCGGGTAGACTTCCAGATCGACGAGGCGCCGGCTACTGCTGGAAAGATCCTGCCAGAGGTCGATGAATTTGGGCCAGTTCTCTCCGGTCTCCATCAATGCCGAATCCGCCGATTGGTTGAAGAGCCCGGCGATCATGCGCGTCCCCTCGACCCGCCAGCTCTCCATATCCACCAGTTGCTGGCTGCCGTCCAGAAACGCCTGGACGGCTTCAAAGAGCTCGCGTGGCCAGACGTACAGCCACTCCTGCTTGTAGCCCTTATTCCATACCGCGGCCCAGTACCAGGCGCCGTCGTCTTGATAGGTCTCCATGTCTATCAGGTGCCACCCGGCGTCGTGCAGGGAAGAATACATGGCCGTAAACTCGCTCCATGACATTCCCGTCTCCAATCGCTGGTTGTCAGAGTCTGTCCGACTGCCCGAACGGCTTACGCTTCGCGTCGCAGCGCTGCGGAATACGCCAACGTACTTGCGAACGCCGGATTCGAAATGGGTTTCCAGATCCGTCAGTTCCATGCCCAGCCGGTGCTGCGTCGAGACCTCCCGCTCGAAATCATCCCACGTCAGGCCTCCAATGAGGCTCTGGCCGTACGTGCCTTCTCGCCACACGCCGGCGAAGCTCGGCGGATTGTATCTGGTCCCGAACGCCGCTTGACGCTCAATAATCTCCACGTCGATCAGCTTCTGTTGCTGCTCGCCGAATTCGGCCATCTTGGCGCAAAGCTGCTCCCACGTCAGGCCGGCCAAAAGATGGTGTCCGCCGTTGCCGGGATGAAACACGCCGCCAAACCTGTCCTGTGAAGCGCATGCCCAAGGCGCCCACAGAACCAGAAGGACCAGCCCGGCCCCCAGGCAAGAGCGATGTCGATGGATGGAATGGACACCCGCGGCAAAAGGCATAACCTTGTTCATTCTCTTACCTCCTGTTTCCGGCACAAGTGACCGATCGGCCGGGCTATCGCTCCTGATCCCCATAAATGCTGCTCCGCCTCCCATGATACCACAGTACGCACTCGAATTGCAATGGTAGCGGCCAGAACGGCGGCGAGCCTGTCGTTTCCGCACCGCGAGGGCCGGCAAGCCCCTGAATCCAGGCGCCGCAAGCCATTCGCCGACCCCGGCGGCTGCACGCGCGGGGTTGTTTTGCAGTTGACCCGGGTGTCGCGGGTCCCTACAATCTGGGCTACTGCGCCGGGCGGGCTTTCACCCGCAACCACCGCCGTAGGCACAGCGCAGGCTTTCTCTGTGGGACCAAACGGGTAGCAGCGGCGAATGCGGCTCGCCGATGGCTCTCCCGGGCCGGCCGTGGTCACCGCCGGGGTCCTCGACCGTGGCGCTGCCGCGTAGTTACCGGCTTGGGCTGTGAGGTAAGCCCGGCGTTGTATTGTAGTTATCGGGTTTTGCCCGAAGCTCGGCTTTGAAGGTGCATAGAAAGGTGTTTCATGCGATTGATTATCATGGACAGGCCCACCGAGAACCGACGCCATTTCTTCCCGCTGGTGCTGAACCGGCCTCTGTGGGAACTTCGTTGCGGGATGAGCTCGCTGGGCGAGAAGCTGCAAGCCAGGACGGGCGCCCGCGACGTGGCGTATTTCCTGCCCGAGTACATCGCTGACGTGTATCGGGGCACAACGGACCGACCGGTCAATGACACTGCCGCGCTGGCAGGCGACGATGTGCTGGTGGTGGACGCCCGCCTCAAGGCGGAGTTTCTCGACGTCGCCGCCGACGGACCGGGCGAGGTGGGCCTGGACGACAACGGTGAGGTCCTGTACGCACGCGTGGGCAAGAATGCTACCCAGAAGCTGGACAACAGCGATATCGAGGCATTTCTGGCGTCGGCGCAGGCGGCGCTGCCAAATGTGCCGTGCAAGGTGCCGATCTGGGAATACACCTGGGATTTGGTCCTGGCCAACGCCGAGCACATCACCGCCGATTTCAGGGCCATCGGCAAACACGGCCTTGAGGGCACGGTCGAAGAACCCAACGCCGTTCGCGGCGGCAAAAAAGACGTGTACGTCGCACCGGGTGTCACCGTGCATCCAATGGTCGTGATCGACGCCGAGCACGGGCCGGTCTACATCGACGAAGGAGCCGAGATTCATCCCTTCAGCCGGATCGAAGGGCCCTGTTACATCGGCAAGAACTCAATCCTGCTGGGCGCCAAGTGCCGCGAAGGAAACTCCATCGGGCCGTTTTGCCGGATCGGAGGAGAGGTGGAAGAATCGATCATCCACGGCTATTCCAACAAGTATCACGACGGCTTCATCGGCCACAGCTACGTCGGCCAGTGGGTCAACCTCGGCGCCCTGACGACCAACAGCGACCTGAAGAACGACTACTCGAACGTCTCGGTGATGCTCGACGGCAAGCGTTCCATCGACACGGGCTCGCCCAAGGTCGGCTCGCTCATCGGCGACCATACCAAGACTTCCATCGGCACGCTGTTCAACACGGGCGCGTACATCGGCGCCATGGCGATTATCATGGCCACGGGCAAGCCGCTGCCGAAGTTCATTCCCTCGTTTGCCTGGTTCATCGAGGGCAACACGACCAAGGGGTTCGGGCGGCGCAGCCTCTACCAGACCGCCGAGAAGGCGATGAGCCGGCGCGGGCAGACGTGGACCGAGGCCGAGAAAACGATGTGGGACGCCGTCTTTGAGATGACCGCGCCGCCACGCAAAGAAGCAATCAAAAAAGGCCGCAGGGCCATGATGAAGTAACGATTTGAAACAGGAGGTACATCCATGGCAACAGTTGCAGAACGTGTCAAGGCGGTGACCGCACGCGTGTTAGGAGTCGATCCGAACGAGATTCGTCCGGAGCACAATTTCACGGCCGACCTCGGCGCCGAGAGCGTGCAATCGATCGAGCTGGTAGCAATGTTCGAAGAGGAATTCGGCATCGAAATGGACGAAGACGCCGCCCTGTCGGTCGAAACCGTGGGCAGCGCCGTCGAGTTCATCGCCAACGTCTGCAAGGAACAGGGCGTCGAGATCGAAGAGTAACGCCGGCGCCGCGAACGATCCGGTTGTAGATTTGGGATCGACGATTGCGGATGGCATCCAGGCGTACGAATCTGTGATTTGAAGTCTCGGATCCGCAATCGAATGGATAGAATGGGAAAGGACCAGAAATGGGAAACGACGAGAAGAAACATCCACTAACGGACGCAACCAAGCCGAACCTGCTTGAGGATACGTACGCTTACGACCTGCCGCCGCTGATCAAGCTCGAAGGCCCCGTCGTCGAATACATCGACGGCCAGCCCGTGGAGTTCGACGTGGCCGCCGTCAAGGACCGGGACATCGTAATCACCGACACGACCTTCCGCGACGGACAGCAGGCACGACCGCCCTACACCATCGACCAGATGGTCCATATCTACGATCTCATGGCGCGTCTGGGCGGGCCCAACGGCGTCATCCGCCAGACCGAGTTCTTCCTCTACACCAAGAACGACCGCGAGACGCTGGACCGCTGCCGGGCGCTGGGACACAAGTACCCCGAATGCACCGGCTGGATTCGCGCGGTCAAAGGAGACTTCCGGCTGGTGAAGGAAGCGGGCCTCCGGGAAACCGGCATGCTGACGAGTTGCTCGGACTATCACATCTTCCACAAGCTCAAGTTTCGCAGCCGCCAGCACTGCATGGACTCGTACTGCGAGGTCGTGGTAGCCGCCTTCGAGGCGGGCGTGCGTCCGCGCTGCCACTTAGAGGACGTGACGCGGGCCGACATCGAGGGCTTCGTACTGCCGTTCGTCGACCGGCTCATGGAGATGAGCGAGCAGGTGCCCGACGAGCTCAAGGCCAAGATCCGCCTTTGCGACACGATGGGGTTCGGCGTCAGCTATCCCGGCGCCCAATTGCCGCGCAGCATCCCGAAGCTGATTTACAAGCTCACCCACGAGTGCGGCGTCCCGAGCGACCGGCTCGAATGGCACGGGCACAACGACTTCCATAAAGTCCACGTCAACGGCGGAACCGCCTGGCTCTACGGCTGCGACGCCGTCAACACCACCCTGTTCGGGTTCGGCGAGCGCACGGGCAACCCGCCGCTGGAAGGCGCGGTTTTCGAGTACATCGCGCTCAAGGGCGACCTGTGCGGCATCGACACGCTGGCCATTACCGAGTTGGCCGATTACATGCGCTCGCTCGGCCTGCCGATTCCCGACAACTACCCGTTCGCCGGAAGGGCCTTCAACACCACCCGCGCCGGCATCCACGCCGGCGGATTGCGCCAGGACGAACGCATCTACAACATCTTCGATACCGAGAAGCTGCTGAGCCGCCCGCCGCGCGTGGCCATTACCGACAAAAGCGGCGCCGACGGCGTCGCCCACTGGGTCAACGAGTTCTTCGGGCTCAAGGACGAAGAACGCATCAACAAGATCAAGGTGCATCGCCTGGCCCGCTGGGTCATCGACCAGTACGACGTCGAAGGCCGCCTGACCGCCATCAGCGACCAGGAGCTCGAAACCAAGGCCAAGGAATTCTTCCCCGACTACTGGAAGAAATACAAGGCCGATTAGGACGTAGTGTCCTGTCGCTTGTCAGAGGATCATTGTCATCCTGAGCGGAGCGAAGGATCCGGGCTGCGAACCAAGCCCGTCTCAAGGCCGCATGCCAGATCCTTCACTCCGCTTTGTTGCGTTCAGGATGACGTGCCGCGCGAGTATTTTTCAGAATCCGTATCATACGAATGCTGATCAATTATTGCGCGCCATGTCATTCCTGCGGCCGCATTCACGATGACAGGACTCTCATCGCGCCACGAGTTTTCCTCGATCTCCATGATACCTCAGCGGCGCTTCAGGAAATGCTCGAAGAAGGCGTAGAGTTGCCGGTTGGATTCGGGCGTGGGGGCGTGGGTGGCGCGGTTGGTCATGGCGACGCGATTTTCGCAGCCCAGGAGTTTGTTGACGGCGATGGTATGGTTGAGGGCCCGCCAGCGCTGCGGCTGGTCTTCGGCGCCGCCGGAGACCAGAAACGGGCGCGGGGCCATCAGGGCGTGCAACTCGTGCAGGTCGTGGCCCGACTCGAACAGCGCCTTGTACGCGCCGGTTCTCGGGTTGTGCTCGCCGGGGACGCCTCTGTCACGCTGGCGGCTGCGCTCGTAGCCGAGGTACCACGGTTCCCAGTAGTTCACGTTGGCGCGGCTCTCGTCGAAGACGATGCCCGGGTCGGACCAGGCGGCGCAGGCGAACTTGTCGTAGAGACACGCGGCGAACATGGCCCATTTGCCGCCGTACGAATGCCCGACCACGCCGATGCGCTGCGGGTCCACGTTGGGAAGGTTCGCCAGGGCGTTGCGGCAACTCGCCGCGACGTAGGCCAGCGCCGAAAGAGGTTGCAGCGTCCGCCTGCTTTGGGCGCCGAAACCCTTCGGCGCGTAGGGTGCCTGCAGATTACAGAATTCCGGCGTGCCGATGGATAAGGTCGCGAACCCGCGTTTGGTGAGTTGGTAAGCGAAGTCCCGCAGTTCTCGCCCTTGCCCGATGCCCGTCTCGGCATCGTAGTAGACCACCAGCACGGCGGGAAATGGGCCGGCGCCGTCGGGCACGAGCAGGTAGCCATCCACCGTCTGCTTCTTCGGAGCGGCCTCCACGCGCACGACGTGCTGGACGAAGTTCTCGCGGCTCTCGCGGCTGAGGTATTGGACCCCGGGCTGGGCGATCAACGCCGGCCACGGCCCCATCACCCCATGCCAGTAGGCAAGAATCTCCTCTCGACGTTTCTTCCAATCGGTTGCGGTCGTGACAGCGCTGCCGTCATAGAAGCGCAGCACAGGTCTATAGTCGCCCAAGTCGTCGGCAAACTCGCCCGGCGGTTGAAAGAACGCGGCCGTCTCCGGCTTCCCGTAGAGTGCGGCTTGCCCCGCCGCCGCGTCCGCAGCACAATGGTCGGGCAAGACCCACCCCACGCCAACGCACAGCAGAAGAAGAGATTTCATGCGGTTCCTCCCGCTTCGTTGTCAGCGCCTGTTTTTGCGCTGGTCAAGTCGTTCTCCCAGCGGCCTGCGAACGGGAATGCTGAGCCCGCCGCCGGCTTCGAGCTCGTCGAAGAGCTGCTGCTTCATCGCTTCGATTTGCCCGCGATAGGCCGGCACGTTGATCAGGTTGTGTCGCTCGTGCGGGTCGGTCTGCAAATCGTAAAAGCCATCGTGGTCCCACACGCCGTGATAGTAGATGTACTTGTAGCGGTCGGTGCGAATCGCAAAAACCGTGGGCGTGGCGGGAAAGTTCCATTCCCAGTGATACTCGTACAAAATGTGATCGCGCCACGGGATCGACTGACCCGCCAGCAGAGGCAGGAAGGAGCGTCCGTCCATCTGCGCCGCTGCCGGGGCGCGGACGCCGGCGGCCTCCAGCAGCGTCGGGGCGATG
>Ga0272442_10006199_pt1 | contig 15814 bp, 12 predicted proteins | sample SSMForm2O_FD_200262 | JGI IMG/M metagenome (GOLD analysis project Ga0272442, IMG submission 200262) | Marine sediment archaeal communities from Little Sippewissett salt marsh, Falmouth, MA, United States - SSM-Form-2O | ecosystem: Environmental > Aquatic > Marine > Wetlands > Sediment ...
GAATATCGAGAAGGCCGCACCCACTGACGCGGCCATACTCATAAGCGGGGAGAGCGGAACGGGGAAGGAGCTCGTCGCTTCCTTCATACACCGAAAAAGTGTCAGGCGTGACAGGCCGCTTGTCAAGGTAAACTGCGCCGCAATACCGGATACCCTGCTCGAGAGCGAGCTTTTCGGGCATGAGAGGGGCGCTTTTACGGATGCGGTCGATGAACATGCGGGAAAATTCGAATTGGCCCATGGCGGTACCATATTCCTCGACGAGATCGCTGATATGAGTGTAAAAACCCAGCCGAAGATACTTCGCGTGCTGCAGGAAAAAACGTTTGAGAGGCTCGGCGGGAACCGTATTTATAATACGGATATAAGGATCATCTCCGCGACAAACCGGGACATCCGCGACCTGATCGAGCGGGGATTGTTCCGGGAGGATCTCTATTACCGCCTTTCCGTGGTTACAATCGAGCTTCCTCCTTTGCGGGAAAGACGAGAGGATCTCTTGCCCCTGGTGGACCATTTCATCGATAAGTTTAACGTACAGTACGGTCGATCGGTTCGAGGGGTGTCCGAAGAGGTGAAATCCGTATTCATGAAGCATGACTGGCCCGGTAACATAAGGGAACTGAAAAACTGCGTGGAGCGGGCTGTTATTTTCAGCGAGGGCGATACCATTGAAACAGCACATCTCGGATCGCAGTACCGGGAGCTGGGTGTCGGCTATGCAATGAATACACTCGATAACCTGCAGGAGAGTATGAACAGGGCCATAATATCCGAGGCCCTGAAAATGAGCGGCGGCAACAGGGAGCAGGCCGCGAAGCTTCTCAACATAACCCGTAAGACTCTCTACAACAGGATGAAAAAGCTGGAAATGGAATGACTGCGAATCCGCTTCTCCTTCGAATGAAAAACATCAGTGTGTCCTACCAGGATGTCAAAGCCCTCAGGGGGGTTGACTTCGATCTCCGGTATGGCGAGATACATGCCCTCGTAGGCGAGCACAGGGCGGGTAAGACAACGCTGGTAAAGGTTTTAAACGGTTCCGTAAAACAGGATTCCGGTGAGATCGTGTTCGACGGAAGCCGTGTCGAGCGGTTTACGCCGCAATCATCCCTCTACTCCGGTATCGGTATGGTTTACCAGGACGAAAACGTGCTCGACTCCCTGAACGCGGTCGAGAATATCTTCGCGGGACGGCTCATGTGCAACTGGGGCGGGAGGATAGACTACCCTGCCATGGTGCGCAGAACGGAAGAACTGATGGCCCGCCTGCGCATCGAAATGGACATACACACACCCCTCAACCGTCTTTCCAAGGCGGACCAGCATATGGTGGAGCTTGCAAAGGCACTGGCTCACGATCCAAAGCTGATCATTGTCGACGAGATATCCTCCAAGCTGACCCCTCAGGAGATGGAGCTCGTATACCCGGTTCTCCTACGTTCCCGTGAACAGGGGAAGAGCATAATCTACATCACGCACAACATGGACGAAGTTTTTCAATTCGCCGACAGGGTGACGATCCTGAAAGACGGCTGCAGGACCGGTACTGAAAACATAAGCGATATAGACAGGATCGATCTTATCAAGCTCACCTATTCCTTTGTTCTGAGCAGGAACGAACTCAAACGGGACAACGTAAACTTATACTACTTCAAGAAATACAATGAGACGATTATCAAGAACCTCCCGATCGGCGTTATCATACTCGATCCTCTGAACCGCGTGTATATGATAAACTTCAACGCCCTGAAGACTCTAGACCTCTACGAGCAGAGCGCGCGGGAAAAGCCCGTCCAGGAAGTCCTTACAGCGCTTGCGCCGAAAGTAAAACGGAAATTGATAAATTCGATCAAACAGAAGGAGAGCTGTATATGGAAAGAGGAGGTCCTGTCATCCGGAAAGTACGTGAGCATCAACACCTATCCTTTTCAGGATGAGGATTACAAATACCTGGGTACCATCATCCTCATTGAAGACATAACCGACCGGCATCAGGTTATGGAATACCTGCTGAGAACGCAAAAGATTGCGTCCACGGCGGAGCTTGCCGCGGGCGTTGCGCATGAGATAAACAACCCCCTCGGAATCATTCATAATTATATCGAAATCCTCAGGGAGCGGTCCCTTGATCGTGACACGGCGGAAAAGATTGACAAGGTGAATAAGGAGATAGAACGGATCGGAAGTATTGTCGGCAATTTGCTCTCCTTCTCCAGGCTGAATGTGCCGCCGCAGGGCCAGGTGAGTCTTCCCGACGTACTGCGGGACGTACTAGTGCTCATCAACCACAGGATTAAGGAGAAGTCCATAAGCATTACGAGCCGCCTGCCGGTTTCAGGAGCATTTATAACGGGTGATGAAAACCGGCTGAAGCAACTCTTTCTCAATTTGCTTTTGAACAGTGTGGAAGCGGTGGATGACGGCGGATACATTCATGTAGTCATGAAGAACCACCCGCGAAAAGGATATGTCAGAACGGACATCACCGACAACGGACACGGTATCGGCAAAGACCTGATGGAAAAAATATTCGATCCTTTTTTTACCACCAAGAGCGGAAAAAAAAATACCGGACTGGGCCTCGCCGTAAGTCAGCATATCGTGGAGATGCACGACGGAATTATCACCTGCAGCAGTACTCCGGGAAAGACAACGACCTTTACCATTCGATTTCAGACGGTTGTATAAAACGGACCCCTGCCGCCGTGTAAAACATTACCCGTGATAATTGCGGCTGGAGGAATTTAATTACCCCCGCCTAAATTAAGTTCTCAAATCCTTTTTACGTTATTTTATTGACACACAATGAAATATATAAATATCTGCAAATATGAAATACCGGCATAAAAATTGCCTATTAATAGGTAAGTGGTAAATACTACAGTAGGGAGGTTGGAATGAAACGATTCATGAAGTACGGCATCTTAGTAGCGGTCCTTCTGCTCGTTGCAGCTCCTTTGGTGCTTGCCGAGGGAAAGAAGTCGGATGAACAGCAGGACCTTACATTCGGGTATGTTGCGGGTGTTCAGGATCCGTTCATGGTCCTTATTCAGAAGGGAGCCGAAGACAAAGCGGCAGAGCTCGGCGGTGTCGAGATCATTACGCAGATACCGGGCGTGTGGAGCGTTGATACGCAGTCTCCCATGTGGAAGGCAATGGCCTCCCGCGGGGTTGATCTCGTATTCGGATGCCCCGTGGACAAGGAAGCTCTTATACCCGTGCTGAAGGACGTATATGAGCGTGGCATTCCCGTTATCACGACTGATACTTACATCGGCGACGGGGACTACAGCTCCGGATCGGACAGCTTTGCCCTGTCCGCGATTCACACCGATAATATCGCGGCCGGGGAAATGGCGGCTCATGCTCTTGCCGAGCTTATCGGTAAGAAGGGGAAGGTCTACCTTCAGGAATTCCACGTGGGAGTCAGTACATCGGATGAGCGTTCCGAGGGCTTCATCAAAGCCATAAAAGAGTATCCCGATATCGAGCTGGTCAGTTCCAACAGCTGTGACGACGATCAGGACCTTGCCCAGACGCAGACGGCCGCGATTCTGAAGGCGCATCCCGATATCGACGGCGTCTTCGGCAACAACCTCTTCGCCTGTCTCGGCGCGGCTACCGCCGTACACAATGCCGGCCTGTCGGGTGCAGTCAAGGTGGTCGGCTTCGACGTTACGCCTGAAGTCGCGGACATGATTCGGAAGGGATGGATGGATGCCGCGGTGGCTCAGCAGCCCTATGTTATCGGACAGATGGCATGCGAGTGGGGCGTGAAATTCATCCGCGAAGGAGCCACGCCTCCGGCCTCGGTTGACATCGAATCGATTCTCTTCACGACTGAAAATGTCGACGATCCCGAGATGGACAAGCGTATCTACAAGTAGGTAAGCGGCACGTTCCGGTTTTGCACCGGAGCGAGGGTCTGGGGTGTGTAAAAACACCGAATTGAAAGAAAAGGGGGCCTTTCAAAGGATCGGTCCCCTTTCTTTATTTGATACATATTCAGTTTTGGTATAACGTGGTGATGGATGGCATGACCACAGGAGGTCTCATACATGTCTCGCTTCTATAAGCTGAGAGAGTTCGCACTCAAGCGATGGTCGCTTATGTTCCTCTTTGTTTTGCTCGTATTCTTTTCGATCACCGGAAGAGGGTTTTTCAGCATTGAGAATTATCAGGATATTTTTCTCGCCTCAACATCGATAATGCTTCTCGGGATCGGCGTTACCTTTGTAATAATAACCGGAGGTATCGATCTGTCCGTCGGCTTTACCATGGGCTTTACGTCGGTCGTGATGGCAAGTATTGTCCGTCACCTCAGCCAGGCCGGATTCGGTCCCGGAATAAGCATACTCATCGCGTTCGTTCCAACCATAGCGGTAGGAATCATCACGGGCCTGATCAACGGTTATATCGTTGCCTATCTCAGGGTCCCGCCCTTTATCGCGACACTTGGAATGTACGGAATAGCCCACGGGGCCGCTCTTCTATGGAGCGGCGGATTCCCTGTTGCAAATCTTCCGGATACCGTTATATCGATCGGAAACCGGTATCTCTTCTATTTTCTTCCGGGAAAATGGCTCGCCTTTTTCCACATGCCCGAGGGGGTGCCGCATTCCGCGTTAAGGCATGTCGTAAGACTGATTCCCCTCGTCGCGGTGGTAGTGATAGTAATCGCACTATTCATGGTTATCATCCTTTCGAAAACGAAGTTCGGCAAGCATACCTATGCGGTGGGAAACAGTATGGTGGTATCGAGGCGTGCGGGCATCAAGGTCCGATCGCATCTGCTCAAGATATACTGCCTTGCTTCGCTTTTTGCGGCATTGGGCGGCATAACCTACGTATTCCGCTATGGAAGCGGAAACGCCGAGGCCGGCGCGGCACACATGCTCAATTCCATCGCGGCGGTGGTTATCGGAGGCGCGAGCCTGTATGGTGGTACCGGTGATATACAGGGCACGATCATCGGTGCTCTCATTATCGGGGCCCTTCAGATAGGGCTGGTCATTCTTGCGGTGCAGCCGTTCTACCAGTATATAGCAATCGGTGCAATAATAATATTCGGAGTGATTCTCGACCAGTTCTCCCAGGGGAAACTGAATCAGATCGAGTGACGGGAGTTGAGCTCTCTATACGCAGGAGAAGAGGGTATTCAATGTTTCACAGGGAGGAATATAATGGCGAAAGTTGAGCCGATTATAAGTATTCGGAACCTTACGAAGAAGTTCGGCGGGTTGACTGCGGTTAACAATGTGGACCTCGATATCCCGCCGGCCCGAATAACGGCGCTCGTGGGGAGCAATGGAGCGGGCAAGTCGACCCTCATACAGATGCTTTCCGGGTTTTATAAACCCACATCGGGTGAAATATACTATAAGGGTGAGCCGTTGCCGCTCGGTAATCCTCTTTCCGTCAAGAACCTCGGAATCGAGACGATATACCAGGACCTCTCGCTTGCGGAACTTCTCGATGTGCCGGACAACGTGTTCCTCGGCCGCGAAAAGTACAGAACCGTCATGGGATTGAAGATATTGGACAGGGATCATATGAAAGCCGAATCGGAGAAGGTGCTCAAACGTTTGAAAATTAATCTTCCCTTTCTCCATAAACCGATCCGGTTCCTTTCCGGCGGTCAGCGTCAGGGGGTAAGCATCGGCCGGGCTCTCTATTGGAACGCTGAAGTCATTATCATGGACGAGCCGACAGCGGCTTTGGGAATCAAGGAAAAGAAACAGGTCATGAATCTTATTCTCGACCTGAAGGCGAACGGGGTGACGGTCATCATTATCAGTCACGAGATGAGCGATGTGTTCGAGGTTTCCGATTGTATAGCCGTATTGTACCAGGGTAAGTGTGTGGGAGTAAGAGAAAAGAATAAAACTAATATTGACGATATAGCAAGGCTTATTATTACAGGCAGCAGTGAGGAATCACCGGTGCAAACAGCGGGAGGAGAGAATGAAAACAGACACTAGGCTTACTTCCATCATCAGCGAGCGGAAGGCGGGCAGGACCGCGGGTATCTACTCGGTGTGTACCTATAACCGGTATGTTCTTGAAGCCGCATTCATGCGGGCGCTCGAGGACGGGGGAAACCTGCTTATAGAATCGACCTGCAATCAGGTGAACCATCTGGGCGGGTATACGGGTATGACACCCTTGGATTTCAAGGCTTATGTGGAAGGAATCGCGAAAAATACCGGATTTCCCGTGGAACGGCTCATTCTCGCAGGCGACCATCTCGGCCCCTACCCGTTCAGAAGTAGGCCCGAGGAGTCCGCCATGGCGGAGGCTCAGAAGATGGTCGAGTCGTACGTTCTCGCAGGGTGCACAAAGATACACCTGGATACGAGTATGGGGGTCGCCGATGATCCGGGAGGGGAGTCAGCTTCGCTCGACAAGGCGACCATAGCGCGGCGCTGCGCGCTGCTCTGTGAAACCGCCGAAAAGACATATCGCGAAAATGCGGCGGCGGATGATCCCGCGCCGGTGTATATCATCGGAACCGAAGTCCCGGCGCCGGGAGGTAGCGATGAGGTCGAAGAGGGCCTCGTCATTACAAGCCCCGAGGACTTTGAGGAAACCCTCTCGATACACAGGGAAATGTTTCTGGAGCGCGGCCTGAACGATGCATGGGAGCGCGTTATCGCGGTGGTGGTCCAGCCGGGTGTCGAACACGGGGACCATACCATTGTCGAATACGACCGATCCAAGGCGGCCGATCTTGTGGCGGCATTGAAAAAGAGACCGAACATTGTATTCGAGGGCCATGCCACGGACTATCAGACCGCGACCGGGCTCAGGCAGATGGTTGAGGACGGCATCGCAATTCTGAAAGTCGGCCCGTCCCTTACACTCGCCGTGCGCGAGACGGTTTTTATGCTCGGTGCGATCGAGAATATTCTTGCGGTTAGAGAGGGCTTTGAGTCATCCCGCATAGCCGACGTGATGGAAGAGGCGATGCTGCGCAACCCCGTCCACTGGCAAGGCCACTACTCGGGAACGGAAGCTGAATTGGTGTTCAAGCGAAGGTACAGCTTCTTCGACCGCATCAGGTACTACTGGGTTGATGAAGAGGTGAAGCGGGCCATGAAAATGCTGGTCCGAAACCTTCGGGAAACGAAAATACCGCTCTCGCTGCTCAGCCAGTATCTTCCGGACCAGTACCGCAAGGTCAGGGAGGGGTCTCTCACGTGCGATGCGGAGGCGTTTATTCGCGACCGGGTAATCGACATATTGAAAATCTATTCCAAAGCGGTTGGGTTCCGGGGATAAAGACTGCATGAATAGGGAGGAATTTCATTATGAAAAAATACGTGGCATGTGCCGGCGATCTTCTTGTGGAGGTTATGCGTCCCAATGTGGGTGACCCGCTCGGAGAACCCGGCACATTCGTGGGCCCCTATCCGAGCGGGGCATCGGGTATATTCATCGATGCGGTCGCACGGTTGCATGTTCCGGCAAAGTTCGTAGGCGCCGTAGGCAACGACGATTTTGGCGACCTTATCACCCGTCGATTCCGTGAGGACGGTGTGGATACCACGCGGATCAAGGTGATGGATGACTACACCACCGGCGTGGCCTTCGTCACCTATTTCGAGGACGGGAGCAGGAAGTTCATCTATCACATGGGGCGGGCCGCCACCGGTCAAATATATCCGGAAGATATTGATCCGTCCTACCTGGAGGACGTCGGCTTCTTCCACGTGATGGGATCGACCATGTTCCTGGGAGACCACTGCGCGGAGGCGTGCATAAAAGGGGCCGAGATTGTCAAGAAGGCGGGAGGACGTGTGTCTTTCGATCCCAATTTCAGGCCCGAGCTCATCTCAAAAGACGAGCTCAGCCGGCTCTTCGAGCCCATACTCGCGTGCGCGGATATCGTCTTCCCCACCTTCGACGAGCTCGAAGCAATCACCGGAGAAGCCACTGAAGAACGGGCGTGCAGGGCCCTGCTGGGCGGTTCCACGGACATTGTTGCGATTAAAAAGGGCGGGGAGGGATCGTCCGTTTATACGGCCGGGGATGTCATTCATATTCCCGCGTTCGAAGTTGAAGAGGTGGACCCCACGGGCGCGGGTGACTGCTACTGTGCCGGTTTTCTTTCAGGCCTGACAAAGGGAATGAAGCTGGAAGAGACGGCGCGGCTCGCCAATGCGGTGGGAGCGCTCGCGGTCACCAGGAAAGGACCCATGGAAGGCGCTCCTTCGTATGAGCGGGCCGCGGCTCTGGCCGGCCTGAACTGAACCGAAAATGGTGATACAATGGTGACAGTTCCTTTAGGAACTGTCACCATTCATCTTGTGTACCTGTCCCCAGAATGGATGTCCCCCATTTTTTTTCTTGACCTTTTTAGATGAAAATATTTATATTCCTAAAAATTATAAATAAAATAGTTTGATAACAAAATATAAAGGTATTCGGAATGGATACGTCACAGGATATCGTCGATATCTTTAAAACGCTTCACATGGTCAAGAAGAAGCTGATAAAAGGATTTAAGCCTGACGGCATACCGAATATCCTGACCCACTCCCTGGGCAGGGTGCTGCACATCATCATTACGCATTCAGGCCTGACGATGAGCGAGCTTCACGATTTGACCGGGCTGGAGCGGGGAAGCCTCACCAGTATCGTCGACGGCCTCATCGATCAGGGGTACGTACAGCGGAAGCGGGGTGAGGAGGACCGGAGAAAGGTATTCGTGGCTCCGACTCCGGAGGGCATTGCAGCTGCACGGGAAGTACACGAGGCGGCCGACCGGTATATAGCCGCACGGCTGGAGAAACTGTCGGAAAAGGACAGGCAAGACTTCTTCAGGGCCGTGGATACGCTCGATAACATCGTTAATAAACTATAGAAAGAAAAGACAATGACTTCAGACATGCACGAAGACCGGAAAAATATCAATGAAAAGGTCCCGCCCAGGTCTCGACGCGATATGCTCGGCACGGAAAGGGTGGGAAAGCTTCTGTACAGGCTGTCTGTGCCCGCCATCATCGGTATGGCGGTGCAGGCGACCTATAACCTCGTGGACGCGGTGTTCGTGGGCCGCGGCGTCGGAACCGCCGGTATCGGCGGTATTACAATCGCGTTTCCCATTCAGATGATTATTATGGCATTCGCTCTCACGATCGGGATAGGGGGCGCTTCCATTATTTCCCGCCGCATGGGGGAGGGAAGGGAGGAGGACGCGGCATTAACATTCGGGAACATGGTACTCCTCTCCCTCGTGATAAGTGTCGCTCTCCTCATCATCGGGTGGGTTTTCATGAACCCGATACTGCGGCTTTTCGGTGCGACGGACACCCTTCTTCCCAGTGCGCAGGCGTATTTCAGTGTCATCATATTCGGTATACCCTTCGTATCATTCGCCATGACGATGAACAACGCGGCGCGTGCCGAGGGCAATGCGAAGGTCGCCATGGGCACGATGCTTACAGGCGCCTGTCTCAACATAGCACTCGATCCGGTGTTCATCTTCGGCCTACACATGGGTGTCCGGGGTGCCGCCCTCGCAACCATTATATCCCAGGGAGCGAGCGCCCTCTTTCTCTTCATCTACTTCAACAGCGGAAAGAGCGAGATCAGGATGGGGCTGCGCTACCTGCGGCTGAGGTGGCCGGTCGTGAAAGAAATCTTCGCGATCGGCGCATCGGCATTCGCACGCGCAGCTTCGGGGAGCATCATGGTGGCGCTCGTCAACAACATGCTCGCCCGGTACGGCGGGGACACCGCTATCGCGGCTTTCGGGATCATCTTTCGAATCATACACTTCGTTTTCATGCCCATCGTGGGCGTCAACCAAGGACTGCAGCCCATACTGGGATTTAACTACGGGGCGAAGAAGTACGACCGGGTTCGAAAAAGCTTCAACCTGGCTATCATAAGCTCAACTGCATACGCGGTATTCTGTTTCATCATACTGATGGCCATACCGAAGATTATACTCGGAGCGTTCAGCCGTGATGCGGAGCTGCTGGCAGTGGCGGAACCCCCTCTCCGTTACGTCGTGCTGCTGCTGCCGCTCATCGCATTCCAGGTGGTCGGAAGCGGGCTGTTCCAGGCGCTCGGAAAAGCCCTGGAAGCACTCGTGCTCTCGCTCGCACGGCAGGTGCTCATACTCATACCCATGGTAATATTTCTACCCCTTGTCTTCGGTCTCAACGGCGTATGGATATCCTTTCCCATCTCGGATGCGCTTTCATTTACGATAACACTTTTTCTCGTAATAGCGCAGATGCGGAAGATAGGGGGAGGCCGTAACGCGAACATCCAGGAGTATGCGCCCGGGGAGTACAGCGAGACCTGAGACGGAATAAGTACTGTGTCCGGTTTGGTATGGTCACATCCGGAGGGTTTCCTATTCGCGAATCGATCTGGTCGCCACCACGTTTATTCCGCTTTCCTTGAAGTTTTCTATGAGCACGTCACCCGCCTCGACGGGAGGGGCCACGGTCAGCCGGTAGATTTCCGTCAGCAGGCCGTTTATCATCTCCCTGGGAAGGAAACCGTCGGTCTTGACGGGGATTCTGCGCCTGGTCGAGGAATCGATCGGGGCGGTGGCCGTGACAACGCGTTTCGGGGAAAGCGCCTCTTCCCGTCCGTACTCCTCGCCCCGCGCGCACAGGTTGCCGGTCACACAGAGGCTTCCATCCTCCTCGGTGGAAACCGTGAGCCGGCATCCTACCGGGCAGGATATGCAGACGAGTGTTTTTTTCATGTCAAATCCTTAGGCAAGGGATACGTCTCTCAATGCAGGTGAAACTCGAGCGGGCCCCGTTTCGTTTCGGCACCATCGAGATCCACCGTTATGCTTATCATCTCTGACGGCTGTACGTGCACGAGCCGGCGTGTACAAACGGGCTTTTTCCCCTGGCTGATTTTCAGCTCGGCTTTGTTCTTCACGATGAGGGGCCGCATGGTAAAAACCATTTTACGGCCGGGTCTGAACTTACCCGGAATAACATAGCGAATATTGGAACCCGCGACCGCATCCCCCTGTTCGCCTCTTTCTTCTTCCCTTAGATAATTACATACGGCGGTTCCGCACCGCCTTGCCTCCGCGGATACGGAGTCCACCAGGTCATGCACGTGGAGCACGTTTCCGCACGCGAATACACCGGGACGCGAGGTCATGAGGTCGGCATCCACCACGGGACCGCCGGTCTGCGGGTTGAGCTCCACACCGAGCTTCTTGCTCAGCTCGTTATCCGGAATAAGACCGACGCTGAGGAGCAGCGTATCGCATTTCAATGTGAAGGTTTCTTCGTGATTTAAAATCCCGTTAACCCGGGGAGTGACGTCCACTCCCTCGACCCTGTCCTTTCCGCGTATTCGTGAGATCACGTGGGAGAGGTAGAGCGGGATGCCGAAGTCGTCTATGCACTGGGAGATATTCCTGGCAAGCCCCGACGGGTACGGCTGTATCTCGACAACCGCCAGCACCTTTGAACCGACCCAGGTCATGCGCCGGGCCATTATCAGCCCGATGTCTCCGGAACCGACCAGAACGACCTCTTTACCCGGAACATATCCGTCGATGTTTACCAGACGCTGGGCGAGGCCCGCCGTAAAAACCCCGGCCGGCCTCGTTCCCGGTATCCCTATGTTACCCCTGTTTCTCTCCCTGCATCCCATGGCGAGTACAAGCCCGCGGGTCGAAAGCCGTATGATTCCGAGGCTGCGGGAGAAACCGTACAGGACCATTCCGTCCGGGGTCTCTTCAGCATGGTTTATGGTGGTTTCCAGGAAAACTTCGATATTTTTTCGCTTCCCGATCTTTTCTATGCAGCGCTGCGCGTATTCCGGCCCGGTCAGGTCCTCTCCGTACTCGTGGAGCCCGAACCCGTTGTGTATGCACTGGTTCAGTATCCCCCCGAGATAGTTCTCCCGGTCCGCGACTGCGACTGAAAATCCGTTATCGGCGATGCTCTCTGCTGCCGCAAGGCCCGCGCTGCCTCCGCCGATTACGAGAACGTCGAAATTCCTGGAAATCATCTACTGTCGCCTTTCATTCTTTCCCGATTCCGGGAGCCCGCCTCCATCGGGTTCCCCGATTTCATTCAGAAGGAGCCTGCTCCCTCCACCCCGCTTGGTGATCCTGTCAAAGGGAATTCCCGTCTCCCGCTGGAGTATCTTCATGATCTTATACGTGCAGAATCCACCCTGGCACCTGCCCATGCCCGCCCTCGTGTAGAACTTGATGCCGTCGAGCGTGGTATGGCCCTTCCTGATCGCCTCGACTATCTCAGCTTCACTGACGGTTTCGCACCGGCACACTATTTCACCAAAGCTCCGATTTTTCTCCACGCATTCATCCGCCTCGGACAGTGACATCTGCCTCAGACGCTCGAGTCGCTCGATATTCGGATCGTACGAAGGGTCAGGGGAGAGCTCGAGCCCCGATTGTAAGAGGAGGTCCCGCACGTACTCCGCGATTGCCGGAGCCGCTGTCAGGCCCGGCGACTGTATACCCGCGGCCTGCACCAGGAGGGGGTTTTTTTCGGAGACCCCGATAAGAAAATCACCGTCAGGAAGGGCGGGCCGTATCCCGGAAAATGCGGTGATGATGTCGCGCTCTGAGACCGCCGGAACGAGACGGCGCGCGTGATAGAATATCTTTTCGAAATTGTCCGCCGAGGTTGACACGTCATTACGGTCTTCCACGGCCTCGGCCGTGGGTCCCACCATGGTCGTGCCCTCGACCGTGGGGATTACGAGTATCCCCTTGGATATAGGGCTTGGAACGGGAAAGACCACCCTGGAGGTGTAGGCCTTTGCGTTCCGGTCCATGAGGTATTCCTCACCCTTACGGCCTATGAGGGTGAATGTTTCCCCTCCAAGCATCTCCGAGACGCGGTCCGCGGAAAGCCCCGCCGCATTCACCACGAAGCGTGCCTCCACGCTGCGACCGTCCCCGGACCCTATGATCATTTTTCCGTTCTTTCGTTCAGAGCCCGAGACCCGGTATTCGGTCAGCAGCCTGACCCCGTTTTTTTGTGCGGATTCGACGAGTGAGAATACGAAGCGGTAGGGCTCGGTGATGCCGCCTCCGGGCGCGTGAAGCCCGCCGACGACGTCGGGATTGAGCTTCGGCTCGAGTGAGAGCATGCGCTTCCGGTTGCATATCTCGATCCCGGCAGCGCCGTTTGCCTTTCCCTGCTCGTAGAGCAGGCCCACGGTTTTCAGCTCCTCCTCGGTAAACGCGGCCACCAGTATACCGCACCGTTTAAAGGGAAAGTGAAGCTCCTCCTTCAGCCGGTCGTACATCAGGTTCCCGCGGATCTCGAGCCGGGCCTTCAGCGAGGACGGGTGGTGGTGGAAACCGCCGTGTATGATGCCGGAGTTCGCCTTTGATACGCCGAACGAGACGTCGGCTTCCTTTTCCAGAACGACCACGGAGATGGTGTGCCTGGAGAGTTCGCGGGCTATCGCGGCGCCTATTACGCCGCAGCCCACGATCGCCACATCGTAAAGAGACATGGCACTAAATTATATCCCAGGAGAGTGAATGTAAAGGAGCACGCTTTTTCGAATCACGAAAGGAGGGAAACGTTCGTGATGCCCGCTTCAGTCATGCCAGACCATGACTTCGCGCATCCGCTTCGCGTCCGCCGCCCGCATCGTATCGTCGGCCCTCATGTCGAGGTATGCGAACTGCCGCGCCAGCTCCGGATTGAGGGATTGCAGTTTTCCGTAATACTTTTTAACTATCCCGTAGTTTTCCATGTCGTGGTTTGCCCTGGCCACGCAGAGCAGTACTTTCGGGTTGTCGGGCGCGAGGCCGTACGCCTTTTCATAGTACGTCAGTGCGGACCGGACGTCCTCTTTCAGGTAGTGGAGATTTCCGAGATTCATCAGTGCCGGCATATAATCGGCTTTTTTCTCGAGGGACCGGGTGAATTCTTTTTCGGCCTTTTCGTACAGGCCGTACCGCGCGTACAGCACGCCGAGCTTATTCACGGTTTTGGGATTCTCGCCTGTCCGTTTTATTTCATCGTTGAGGACCGCGACCTGGGGATATATCTCCCGGTCGATATATCGTATCACTTCCTCGAGATAGGCGCTTACCACCCTGTCCGCGGGCGGCATGACGATGCTTCCGGTTTCGCTGGATATGCCGACCGGTTCGTACAGGTTCCAGGAGTCGTGCATGGGATAAAATCCCGCCATGTCCCGGGAAGAGGCTTCCCTCCAGCTCTTGGCTCCCGCTTGCCAGGCCTTGAGGAACCCGCCGTCAATCTGCGTGGCCTCAACCGGGATCCACGTATTATCCTCCATGAAAATGAGGTCTTCAGGGCGCGAGAACGCCTTTTTCGCCTCGTCGGGATGCATATCGACGGAGAAGGCCATGAGTATATGGCCGGGTATGGTGATGAAAGCCGTTTCCACACCCAGCGATTCGAGCAGTCCGCTGTGGAGTATGGACAGATCGTCGCAGTCGCCGGCCTTGTACTCGAGGGTCTGGCTCGGGAACTGGAGATAGTCCACCGCGGTATCACTCTGAGAGAGGTCGGCGTAGGGGGTCGTGGGATCGACCACGTAGGTCAGACCGTATATGGATATCGCCTCGTGGAGGGCGATTCCCAGCAGAAGGTTTTTATTCACGGCCCTGCTTCCCTTGCCCCGTATCATGCCGGCGACGTTCTTCGAGAACTTGAGCACCACGGGGTCCTTTGCCGTGACAAAGGAGGCGGCTTTTCTATCGTCGTCCCATGTTATGGCGTTCCTGTCAAAGAGTCGGATCGTTTCCTGATAGGTTTTTACGTATTTCTCGTTTTTATAGGTGTACTCCACGGTTATTTCAGCAGCGGTTTTCGTCCCTTCAGTGATGGTCAGTACCTCCTTGGTGAACAGGGCATGGAGGTTTATCCGGTCTTCCTCGCCGTCCTCGAGCGTCTCGGGTCCGGTACACTGCTTTGGAATGTCCATGTACTGCTTGACAAAGAGGTAGACTTCAATGTCTTCGGCCGGGTGGTTTTCCCAGTTGCGAATAGTGGCGATACCGACCTGGTTTTCATCGTAGTACTTGTAGAACACCGGAAAGATATCGAAGAACTCAAGATCGATGATCTCAAGGCCCTCGCCCGTTGCCTCCACCTCCTTCTTCACTCCTGTCGCGGATTTCTGAAACTCCTCCTTTCGAGGTTTCTGCAGCTTTTCGCGGTCGGTTCGCGCGGTTTCAACCCCCGGTTTTGCGAGCTTTTCCTCTTCGGGTTCCCCGTCCGTTTCCTCTTCCCTTCCCGGCTTTACGAGTTTTTCACTCTCACCGTCTCCGGCATCGTCCCTTCCGGGTTTCCGGAGTTTTTCACTCTCCTGCTGGGCCGACGGCTCCCTCCCGGGTTTTTCCGGTTTATTGCCTCCGCCTGAAAATGCGGGTAAACCAATCAGTAGAAAGGAGAAAAAAACAACAAAAACGATTTTGAATTGCTTCATTTTTTTCCTCCTGGATGATACGATTATTACGGTTTCCTTATTACATATTATACATCATCCGGTAGTATTTAGTAAGAATCGTGTTGACAGTAAGAGAAAATTTGTTATGATGTAAAAAATCAGTCATTTGCAATGGAGGCCGAGAATGAAGAAAATTTTCATTATAACCTGTATCGTATTCCTTTTTTCAGCCACATCGGTATTTGCCCAGTACGCGTATTTCGGATTAAAGGGCGGTATCAACCTCGCTTCCTTTAACGGGAGTGAATCTGACGCAGCCGACTGGGGCTCATCGACCAAGGGGTCGAGGTTCGGATTCACCGTGGGGGCCTACTCCACCATCGTGCTCGCCAAGGTGTTCGCCATT
>Ga0272442_10006200_pt1 | contig 15814 bp, 8 predicted proteins | sample SSMForm2O_FD_200262 | JGI IMG/M metagenome (GOLD analysis project Ga0272442, IMG submission 200262) | Marine sediment archaeal communities from Little Sippewissett salt marsh, Falmouth, MA, United States - SSM-Form-2O | ecosystem: Environmental > Aquatic > Marine > Wetlands > Sediment ...
TCTTCGCCGCCGACTCCGGTGCCGGCTATCGCAGCGATACCGGCGGCGACAACGGCCAGATCGTCTTCCGCACTCAGTTGCAGTTGGCCTTCTGACCAACCCTTCCACCGACCACATCCCCATTCATTTATCCCGTCCAACCGACCGGCCAACAGGCCGGTCGGTTTTCTCTCACCCTCCCAAAAACGGTGTCAGGAACGAATGGCATGTAGCGAAGCCGTAAGTCGTTTTGCACAACGTACTTACGACGACTTGCGCGATCAAAGACCTCCTGTCATGCTGATGTCAATGCCACAACAGACAGGAGGTCCTCAATGGCACGGATGCCACACACCATCGTCGATGCGGTCACCGCCGTCAAGCAGCATGGTCTGCGTCTGCCCATGCCGGAGATGATCACGGCGGTCTGCCGCACGCTCGGCCAGCGCTGGCGCCGCGGGCCGCTCGATCCGTTCAACACCGTCATCGTCTTCCTGATCCAGATCCTCCACGGCAACACCGCCTGCGCCCACGCCTGCCGCCTCAGCGGATTGAACGTCACCGCCTCGGCGTACTGCCAGGCCCGTCGTCGGCTTCCCCTGCGCCTCTTTGCGATGCTGTTCACCCGGCTGGTCGATGAACTGCTCACATCGACGGCGCAGACCGCGCACTGGCTGGGGCACCGCGTGTTCCTCATCGACGGCTCCAGTTTCTCGATGCCCGACACGCCGGCCTTGCAGAACCACTTCGGCCAGCCCCGCGGCCAGCGCGCCGGTTGCGGGTTTCCCGTCGCCCACCTCGTGGCGCTGTGCGACCTCACCACCGGCCTGGTGATCGATCTCATCGCCTCCCCGCTCTACAGCGGCGACCTCACGCAGGGCGTGCGCACGCACCGGACCCTGCACGCCGGCGACGTCATCGTCGGCGATCGCCAGTTCGGCACCTGGGGCTATCTGGCCCTTGTTTTTCAGCAGAATCTGCACGCGGTGGTGCGGGCGCACCAACGCCTGCAACTCTCGTTCAGTCCGCGGCTACGTTGGCATCGGCGCGGCACGTACTGCCGGTTGTACTTCCTGAGTCGCGATGATCAGGTGATCGAATGGTTCAAGCCCGAGTATCGTCCGGCGTGGATGAGCGCGGCCTTGTACGAGCGCCTGCCCCCGTCGATCCTCGTGCGGAACATCCGGTACACGATCGTGCGGCGCGGCTTCCGCACGACGCACGTCACGTTGCTGACGACGCTGACGGACCACGAGCGCTATGCGCCTGAGGCGATCGCCGAGTTGTACGGCCGGCGGTGGGAGATCGAGACCAACTTCCGCGACCTGAAGGAGACGATGGGCATGCGGACGCTGCACTGCCGGACGGTCGAGGGCGTGCAGAAGGAAATGTACATGTATGCGATCGCGTACAACCTGGTGCGGATGATGCGTCACGGCGCGGCGCAGCGTCAGGCGGTGAAGGCACGACGGGTGAGTTTCATCGATGCGCTGCGGGCGCTGCGGCAGATGATGCTTCCGCGGGGCGCGATCGGACGCACACCGCACCTGACGATCAACCCGTACCGCCCGGGCCGCGCGGAGCCGCGTCTGGTCAAACGCCGGCGGCAACGCCACTACCTGACCACCCCCCGCGCCGCCGCGCGCAAACGCCTGTATTCACAACCACTTGCGGCTTAGCTACATGCCATTCGTTCCAGGAACCGTTTTCGTGTGGACAACAGGATTGGCCGGTGCAATCGCGCCGTGGTGGGGTGATCTCGACTTGCGTGACTGCGTCATCCGGCGCGCGTTCCAGGATGCAGGTCGGGCACATGACCATCCGGGCGGACATTCAGGGAAGACAGCGCCAACAGCCGCGAGGAGGTCAGCCATGTTGGGGTGCTTCTCACGCCGGACGAACCGCCACCGACGGACTTGACCGGCGATTGCGTGGCAGATGCGCCTGACCTCCTCATACGGCCGGGCGAAAGGGGTGAAGGCGAATCGGCCGCCGACTTCAATAGTGATGGCGTTGTTGAGATATTCGGCTTGTTGACTCTCCTTGCCGCATGGGGCTGAGGCGTCAACATAAGCGGGTGAGCGCGGCAAGCGCTTCCCTGCGCTGCGCTTCGGGGCGCGGCTACGCTGGCGGTCTGCGAAACGGAATGGCCGTGTCTCGGTGGTGGACTGTCCGAGGCGTCAGTCGTCGGGGTCGATCTGCTTTCTCAGGCGGCGCTTGGCGGCGAGGAGGCTGCTGGTGGTCTCGGTGGAGCCGAGGTTCTCCGGCAGGGGCTGCTCAGCGTCGCCCTCGCCGTGAGGCTGCGGGCCGTCGTCCGGCGGCGGGGGAGGGGGCTTTGAGCGGCCGAGCAACGCCCCGAGGGCGGCGGCGATCTTGGACGGCTCTGGCGGCGGCGGTGTCTGCTCATGCCGGGGCGGCGCCACCGCGGGCGGGGGCTGGAGCTTCGGCACCTTGCGCGTCTCGCTCTGCAAACGGTCATCGAAACGCTCGGTGACCTGCCTCAACGTGGCGAGGGTGGCGGCGACCTCTCGGCCGCGCGCCGACGCGGGGGCGACACGCGCCACCGCGCGGGCGGCGAGCGCGCGGGCGGCCGCGGCGCTCCACGCGATACGCCGCGCCGCGATGTCCAGCATCAGCACCGCCAAGACGATGAGCAGCAGGGTTCGCCACGCCGGCAGCAGCGAGACGCTCACGGGCATGTCGGCGCGATCGTAGAGATCCACCGACGTCGGATCGGCCAGGTCAAGCACGCGTCCGCCGGTCAACTCGGCAATCTCCTCCAGCAGCGGGAGATTCGAGGCGTAGCGGCGGAACTCATCGCCGGTGGATCGGCTGGCGCCGCCGATCACGGGCGCGAGTTGTCGTTCGCCCCGTCGTGGATTCAGTGCGACGATGTAATTCCCGGCCGCGCGCGCGGGAACGGACGCCTGATACCGCCCCGGCGCTGTTTGCCGAAGACGAACAGGCATGGGATCGGCTTCGGGCGGGTAGACGGTTCCTTCCACCTGCAGGTAATCGATGAAGCCTCCCTGCTCGTCGGACGCTTCGAGGGTGATATGCAGCCGGCCGTCTTTGAGCTCGGTGAGCAGTTCGGCCTCGTGGCTGACGCTGGGGCGGGCGGTGGTGCGCGCGAGCTGCGTCCAGAAGGCGGCGGCGGTGGGCCAGTCGGCCCATGATTGCGACCACTTCCCACCGAGGTCGCTGGTGAAGGCGACGGCGCGTCCCAGCCCCGCCTGCCAGCGCGCCAGCAGCGGCTCGCCGTCGGGGTGGGTCATGTCGATCACGGCCTGCGGATCATCGCGGGGTGCCGTGACGACGAGCCCGCCGAGTCGGGGCGCGTCAGCCATCCCGGTCGTCAGGTTGGTGCCCGTGGGCAACACGACGGGGACGAAGGGGACCTCCTTCAGCAGCGGCTTGTTGAGGATCTGGACCGAATCGACCATGACGCGCGGCAACGCCTTGGGATTGAGCACGGGGTAGTACTTGCCCTCGCCGAGTGTTGCGAGGGCGGCGAGCGTGTCGTGGTCTGCGCGGTCGCCCACGGCAATGGTGCTGACCTTGATGTGGTCGGCGACCATCTCCTGCACGATTGCCTCGAGTCCCCCGGTCGCGGAACGGCCGTCGGTGAGGCAGACCACGTGTTTGCGGTCGGCTTCGACGGCGCGGAGCATGATGTGGGCCTTGCGCAGCGCCGGGTGAAGGTCGGTGCCCCCGCCGGCGGTGATCGCGCGGACTTTTCGCGCGATGGCCTGCGGATCATCGTTGCGCTGCAGCGAAACGTACTCGTCGGCCGAGGAGTTGAACGTGACGACGCCGACGAGGCTCTCGGCGCGGAGCGATTCGATCGCCAGGGCCGCGGCCTCGTTGGCGACCTCCTGTTGCGTGGCGCGGGCGCCGGCGACGTGCTGGTTCATGGAACCGGACTTGTCCAGCACGAGCACGAGGGCCGCCTGCGGCAGGCGCATCTCCCGCGGCGGATCAAGTTCCAGCGGCAGCACGTCCTCCAGCGTGGTGCCGTTCCACCCCCCGGCGCCAAAGCTGTTTTCGCCGCCGATCATGATCAGCCCGCCGCCGAGATCGTTCACGTAACGGCCGAGCAGCGTGTGCTGGAGACCGCTCAGTTCATACGCCGCAACATTGTCAAGCACGATGAGATCGAAGTTCTGGAACGACAGCAGATCGTGCGGAAGCATCTCGGGCGAGGTTACGTCAACGGGCAGTCGGGCTTCCCGCAGGATCTGGGCAAGCAGGTTTTCGCGCTCGTGCCTGCGGCTGTCGAGGATCAGCACCCGCCCCTTGCCCGGGGTGGCGGTGAAGGCGACGGCGCGGTTGTTGTCGGCCAGCGCGTCTTGCGAGGGAACATCCGGTTCGAAGATCGCCTCGAAGCGGTTCACCGGCGTCTGCCCGAGGGTGACGGACGCGAGGTGGACCGAGCGGCCCGCGGGCAGCGCGACGTGTCGGGAGTTGCCCGGCAAACGCGCGTTGAGGTCGACGGCCACGCCTTCACGCCGCAACGTGAGGCGACCGGCGGTCGGGTGGGACGCCTCCGTGACGATACGGGCGGTGACCGTCTGGCCGGGCTGGGCGCTGGGCGGGACCTCCAGGCGGAGAATCTGCGCGTCGCTGGTGACGCGGTAGACGATGGGAAGCACGTCGATCGGGACGGTTCGTCGGCCGGCGGTCGCCTGCCGGGCCGCCTCCAGGGCGTCGCCGCTGGTTTCGTTCCCGTCGGTCGCCAGGACGAGCCGCTTGGCGGTGTCGGCGGGGAACATCGCCAGCCCCAGCCGGATCGCATCGGCAATGCTTGTTCCCGCGGCGATGTCCAGATCGATATCGTCGGCGATGTAGTCCGTCGTCGTCGGTGCAACGGCGGCGATCGCCTCGCCGTCAAAGACCACCAGCCCGAAGCGGTCGGCCGGCGCCTTGGTTTCCGTCGCCCGCCGGTACCAGTCTCGCAGATACTGCACGTACGAGCGCCGCTGCGTCTCTTCGGCCTGCGCCAGTTCCGAAAGCGAAGGAAGCTGCGCGAAGCGCCGCACGGAATCGCTCACATCGAGCAGTCCGATGACAGTGAGGTGGTCGTGCTCCCGCCTGGAATGAGGCCCGGCGAGCACGACCGCGAGGGCGGCGATGAGGGCCGCGCGGATGACGATCGTCGTCCACCGGCGCAGCCCATCGTGCCCGCGCAACGTAAACCACCCGAGCATGCCCATGGGCAGAGCAAGCAGCGCAATCCAGAGCATGGCGGGCTGGTCGAACTGCAGGTTCACGAATCGGCGTCGTCGGTTGCGGTGGCGTCGGATGATTCACCGGATGAGGAGGCTCGCTGGCGCGCGGCGCTGTCGACGGTTTCACGCAGGCGGCCGAAGTAACGCTTGATCAATTCGTGGTATCGCGAGGGGACCGCGGTCTCATCGACGGCTCGCTCGGCGGCGCGCCGCGCCTGGCGGAGCGTCTCGGCGCCCCGGCCGGAGCCGGAGACGCCCTCGGCGGGCCCGGTGCGTTCGTCCGTGAGCCATTCCGCGACGATCCGGCCGGCGGGGTCCTCGCCCGAAAGCTGCCAGGCGTCGCGCCGGGCGTCGTCGAACGGCGGCGCATCGGTGCGCGGCGCCGTGCGCGTCGCTTCGTTGCCGATGCCGTCGGCCCCGGTGCGGCGCCAATGTTCCATCCACTGTTGTCGCTCTTGTTCTGACATGTTTTCCGCCATCTTCTGGGCCGTTTCCCGGGCGCGCTGCGCGGTCTCCCGGCGCTCCTGCGCGGCCTGCCGGCGGCGCTCCATTTCACGAAGCTGCTCGGCCGGTGAAGGGCGCTCGCGGCCGTCGCCCGCTTCCGCGTCACCGGGTTGTGAGATCCCTTCGGCATCCGGAGGGGGTCTGCGCCCGGGTTCGACCAACTCCTCCGATCCCGGCGAGGGACCTTCCGGAGCGTCGCCTTCGCCGATCGCCTGCTTGGGTGTGTCGGGCTCGGTGACGGCCGGCTGTTCCGGCGGCGCCCCCGGCTCGCCTCCGTGCGGCGTCGGCTGCGCCGCGGGTTGCTGTTGCTGCGGCTGCGCGCCGGGTTGGTCCGGTGTGGGTTGCTGCTGTTGCTGCGGCTGCGCGCCGGGCTGGTCCGGTGCGGGTTGCTGCTGTTGCTGCGGCTGCGCGCCGGGCTGGTCCGGTGCAGGCTGCGGTTGCCGTTCTTCGCCGGACTCCGGCCGGCGGTCCGGTGTTTCCGCCGCTCGTGGCTCGGCGGGCTGCTCGCCATCCGGCTCCGGTTGCCGTCGGCGCTGGCCTTGGGGCGTGGCCTCGCGCGGCGGCGCTTGCGCGGGATCGGGCCGCGGCGGCGGTGGTTCGGCTTCCGGACGATCCGGACCCTCCCGCGGCGGCCGGGTTTCCGGCTGCTGCGGCACCGGTTGCGGAGGCGAGCGATCCTGCTCGGGCGCGGGCGGCTCAAGTCGATCGGCCGCGTCACGCAACGCCTCGGCGATGTCGCGCGCATCACGCTCGGCCCGCTCATCCACGGCCTGCTCCTCACGCAACCACTCAAGCTCGCGCGAGAAATCCTGCGCCAACTCGGGGTCAATGTCGCGCTCGTCGAATTCCTGCTCCAGAGGCTGGCCCTGCCGAGATTGGGTGCCCGTGAGCCGCTCAATGGTCTGCTCGTCGATTCCCTGATCGCGCAGCGCCTGCTCCAGGCGGGCACGGCGTTCTTCGCGCTCACGATCCGGCAGCTCACCGGCCTGCTCGGCCTGGCGGCTGATCTCGGCGAGATGCTCGGCCAACGCCCGGCGATCACTCTCCGGCAGCGTCGGGGCTTGATTGATCAACTGCTCGAGCAGGTCTGCGGCGTCGCCGAACTCGCCGCGGCGCAGCGCCTCGGTGAACTCCTCGGCGGACATCGGCGCTTCGGGCGTCTGCATCCCGACGAAACGCCGAGACAACTCTTCGGCGGCGGCGGCTTCGCGCTCCGCTTCCCGCGCCAGGCGGTCGGCGACCTCATTCAAACGCCGTGCTGATTCCTTACGCGCCGCGTCGGGATCAAGCTCGGCGGCGCTGTCGCCGGTGAGCTGCTCGGCGAGTTGCTGCAACGCGTCCAGATCCTGGCGCGTCTCATGATCCAGCGCGGTGTCCTGTCGGATTTCCTCCGCGGTCTGGGCGATTGACTCGGCCAGTTCGGCCCGCTCCTGTTGGAGGGCGACGCGGTCTTCCGTCGCCCCTTCGTCGCGGCGGCTCCGGTCCATCGACGGGAGAAGCATGCCTGCGAGCAGCAGCGCGATGCCGATGGCGACGACGGCGCCCCAGATGCCGGTGATGCGGATCGGCGTCGCCGCGCGAACGTCCAGCCTGCCCGCCAGCCGGTCCGCATCGTGGCGAACGAGCGACACGAACGCGCGGTCCTGCCCCTTCGCCGGCGCCTCCTCAAGCGCGGCGGCGCTGCCGAGGCGATCGCGCAGATCGAAGCGGCGATCGAGATGAACCGCGGCGGCGAAGCGGTTCGAACCGGTCGCGACCGCGGTCGCGATCCCCCCCACGGCCCCGGCCAGGGCGATCGTACCGTACAGGCCCGGCGCCAAGGACAATCCCAGCAGCCGGTCGGCCAGCAGCAGGAGCAGTGCGGCGGCCAGCGCGATGGCCAGCCCAAAACCGGCGCGGCGAACGGCGCGTCCGAAAAGCTCACGCCTCGCGGCGCGACGCAGGATGTGCTTGAGATCCGTCATGGCTGAGATCGCATGGCTGCTACGACGCGACCACGCCGCAAGTTGCGGCTCTGCACCAGTTTACGCCACCGAATGCCCTGCCCGGGCTAAGAAAGCCGCCTTTCGGTCGTTTCAACCGATGTGCCCCCGTCTCACTATCCATTCTGGGATGCAATCCCGCCCCGATCGAGGAAAAACGGACGAAACCGGTGAGAATCCGGCTCGTCGAACCATCCGGTGGGGCTGAGGGCTTCACTGATCACGAGGAATCTGCACTGGGAGGATCACCATGCGACGGTTCATGATCGCCTTGCTGCTTCTGGCGGTTGCGGCTCAGGCTCAGGCGGCGGGGTTGCTCACGCCGACCGACCAGACGCTCCCGCCATTCCGTATCACCGATCATCTTGTGGACGTGAGGGTCCGGGACGGCCTCGCGATGACGGAGGTGACGCAGGTTTTCCGCAACGACACGAAGCGGCGGCTGGAGGCGACCTACGTCTTCCCGCTCCCGGAGAACGCCGACCTCACCGACTTCCGGTTGTCTTTCAACGGCAAGATGGTGCAGGGCAAGGTTCTGCCGGCCGAGAAAGCCGCGAAGATCTACGAACAGATTGTCCGCCGGATCAAGGATCCGGGGCTGATCGAGTTCATCGGCCGGCGGTTGCTGCAGATGCGCGTCTTCCCCGTCGAGCCGGAGAGCGATACCACCATCAAGGTGCGCTACCAGCAGATCTGCCGGCCGATCGGCGGAATGACGGGGTATCACTACCCCCTGCGCACGCGCAAAACGACGGGGCAGGCCTACGGCACGGTGCGGTTCAACGTTGACCTGCACTCGTCATCGCCGCTGAAGAACATCTGGTCGCCCACCCATGCCGTGGAGATCGTCCGCGGCGATGATGAGCACGGGGCGAAGATCGCCTACGAGGCGACCGGCGGCAGCCTTGATGACGATTTCCTGCTGCTGTACGGCACCGACGCAAGCGATCTCGGCCTGTCGGTCGTGGCCTACAAGCCGGGCAAGGAGGCCAGTGGCCACTTCGTCCTGATGCTCACCCCCAAGCAACTCTGGCCGGATGAGCAGTACCAGCCGCAGGACGTCGTGTTCGTCATCGACACCAGCGGCTCGATGTCGGGCGACAAGATCGACCAGGCTCGCTCGGCGCTCAAGTACTGCATCGATCAGCTCGACGAGCGGGATCGATTCAGCGTGGTGCGTTTCTCGACGGGCTTCGACGTGCTGTATGACGAGCTTGAGCCGGCGACGAAGGAGAAGCGCGCCGAGGCGAAGGAATGGGTCAGCCGGTTCAAGGCCGCCGGGGGCACCAACATCGCCGATACGCTCAAGCGGGTGGTCGAGATGCGGCCGGCAGCGCCCGATGACAAGGAGGAAACCACCGGACGCCCGTTTGTGACCGTCTTCCTCACCGACGGGCGAGGCAACCGCGAGACCGGCGAGATCATGCAGGTGCTCGCCCGGAGCGCAGGCGAGAAGCCGGGCCTGCGGATCTTCCCCTTCGGCGTGGGGCATGACGTAAACACCAAGCTGCTCGATCAGCTCTCGGCGAAGTACGCCGGGCGTCCGACCTACGTCCAGCCCGGCGAGAACCTCGAACTCGTGCTCGGCGACTTCTTCAGCGTCATCAGCAAGCCGGTGCTGACGAACCTGCGCCTGTTGCTGCCGGACCTCGACGTGACCGAGCGCTTCCCCGCCACGCTGGGCGATCTCTATCACGGCCAGCAGTTGATCGTCGCGGCTCAATTCAGCCGCGAGCAGACCGGGGCGGTGAAGCTGCTTGCCCAACGCGGCGGCGAGCAGGTCGAGTACGCCTGGCCCGGCGTGGCGTTCACCCATACCGAGGATGCCGATTACGTGCCGTCGGTCTGGGCTGGCCGCAAGATCGCCTACCTGATCGATCAGATCCGCGCCCACGGCGAAACGAGCGAGATGATCGAGGAGATTCTGGCCCTGAGCCAGCGGTACGGCATTCAGACGCCCTACTCGAGCTGGCTCGTCACGCCGGAGGGCGAGCCGACGCTGGCGTGGCGGCATCGTCCTCGGCCGCCGATCCCGGCGGGCGGCGGCGGGCTCGGCCGCGGGGGGGGCGGTATGGCCGGGCGTCGCGGAGCGAGTCCCGAAAGGCAGGCCGAGCGGCTGCGCGGTCTCGCCGGAACTTCGGCTCTCGCCGAAGATCCCCAGGCGCCCGTCGACTCCAGCTACGGCGATGCGTTCGGCGAGCTCGACATCGTCCTCGCCGGGCAGGCGGTGACGGAGGAATCCGGCTCGGCGGCGAACCTCATCGCCCGCAAGAACGCCGAGATGCGGGAGGCCCGCACCCGCGACGAAGGCCGGTTGGACAAGAAGCTCCTGCTTTACCGGGAGATCAACGGCCGGTGGTACAACCGGCTCGGGCGGTTCCTGGTGGACGAGGCCGTCGGCGAGGAAACTGAGATCACGGTTGTCCGCTTTGCCTCGCCGGCCTATTTCGAGCTCGTCCGCAGCCGGGCGGACCTTCGGCCGGTGCTGGCCGCCAGCCGGAATGCGGTCGTCCTGCTAGGGGAGAAAACCGCGATTTTGGTGTCTGATCGGGTAGGTCTGGAGGAATTTTCTGAAGACCAACGGAAACAACTCGGGCTTTCGATGCGTTAATAAGGGCGGCAAGGCAAAAGAAACTACCGCAGTCAGTCCTTCTCCCTTCCCCCCACACGGCCTGAGCGGCTTACGCCGGTCAGGCTGTTTCCCTTTTGGGGGAAACGGGGGCGTCCGAGCGTGCGGTAGAATCGCGGCGATGAAGGCCTGCCGCGTCAGAACGGCCGAGAGGGCGGCCGCCGTCCTGGCGGTTGTGCTCGCCTTCTCCGCCGTCGTCGCCGCGCCCGGCCAGGATCAGCGTCAGGCGCAGGGCACGTGGTGGGATCGGGCCGTGGAGTTCGACTCGCGGCACTACCGCTTCAAGACCGATCTCCGCTCTCGGCAGGCCGGAGGCTTCGCCCGGCATTTCGATCTGATGCACGAGCAGTTCGCCGCGCATCTGGCCGGGTTGCCGCCGCGCGCCCCGATGCGCCTGCGCGTGCTCATCTTCAGCCGGCGGGAGGAATACCTGCAGACCTTGCGCACCCGTTGGGCGGTCGAGGGCGAGGGGACCGGAGGAATGTTCTTCGTGGGCGATTCCAGCGCCATCGTGGCGTTCTGGACCGAGAGTCTGCCGCCGCGCCGTGTCCATCACGTCATGCAGCACGAGGCGTTCCAGCAGTTCGCGTGGACCCGCTTCGGCGACGATCTGCCCGTCTGGCTCAACGAAGGCCTGGCCGAGTACTACGGCTATGCCGTCATGGCCCGCGACCAACTCATTGCCGGGCAGGCCGGGCCGCGCGTGATCGACAGCGTCAGGCAGGCCATCGAGCTGAAGGAGTACGTGCCGCTGCGGCGCCTGCTTGCGATGACGCCCGGCGAGTGGCGACGGCAGGTGAGCACGCGGCGCGCCGGCCTCCTCTACGACCAGGCGTGGTCGTTGGCGCAGTTCCTCCTGCACGGCGATGCAGGCCGGTATCGGGAGCCGCTCACGCGGTACCTGCGGCTGCTCAACAACGGCGTGATCCCGGAGGAGGCGTTTGCACGGGCGTTCGGCGACGATATCGACGCGCTGGAAGGGCGCTGGCGCGATCACGCCGCGGCGCTGCAGCCCGGCGCGTTCGTCACCGCCATCGAGCGCATCGAGTTCCTCGCCGAGGGCGCGCTGACGCTGAGCCGCGAGGGTGTCGTTCCCGAATCGCTGGAGCGTATGAAGACGCACCTGCGCCGCATCGATTTCAGTCATGAGGTCGGGTTCCAGGCGCTGGCCACCAGGCTCAGCGCCGAGGATGAAGCAAGCTTCGAGATCCCTTCGCCGCGCGATGACGATGATGATCGCCGGCCGGTGTTCATCGTCGAAAAGCCGTCGTTGTGGGGGCTCTCGCCGCGCGAACGCGAACTCGAAGAGATACAGCCGACGCCGGCCGTCATCCGCACCGAGAATCTCCGGCCGCACAACCTCCTCGTTGAATGGGAGCGCGGCGACGAGACCGGCGAGCTGCGCTATCGGCTGCTGGTGCGCTGATGCAAATGCACCCCGTCAGGAATCATCCACCACGAGCACGCCTTCGCCTTTGATCGCGCCGTGCTTGAGCGCTATGAGCGCGTCGTTGGCGTCGTCCAGCGGGAACAATTCCGTGTGCGTCTGCACCCCCGCCTCGGCCGCTTCGGCCAGGCAGTCCCGGCCGTCTTGGCGCGTGTTGTTCGCCACCGACCGCACGAGGCGCTCGTCGTAAAGCAGGTCGTACGGGATCGGCGGCGTGGGCGTCATGTAGATCCCGCCAAGCACGAGCGAGCCTCCGCGGTCGAGCGCTTCCAGCGCCGGGGGAATGAGTTCACCGGCCGGGGCGAAGATGATCGACGCATCGAGCTTCACGGGCGGAATGTCGAACGCGCCGCCGGCCCACGTCGCGCCGAGTTCCTCGGCGAGCCTCTGATGCCGCTCGCGGTCTCGCGTGCAGACGTACACCTCGGCCCCGCGATGGCGCGCGATCTGGATGGCGATGTGGCCGGCGGCGCCGAAGCCGTAGAGACCAAGCCGCGCGCCGCGCCAGTCGGTGATGCCGCACTGCCGCAGGCACCGGTACCCGATGATCCCCGCGCAGAGCAGGGGGGAGACCTGGTGATCGGCCAGCGCGCCCGGCAGGGGATACACGAAGTCCGCCGGCGCGACGACGTACTCGGCAAACCCACCGTGCCGTGTCCACCCGGTGAACTCGGCCTTTTCGCAGAGGTTCTCGCGCCCGCTTGTGCAGAAGCGGCACTCGCCGCACGTCTGATGCAGCCACGCCACGCCCACGCGATCATTCAGGGTGACGTTGTCAACGCCTTCGCCGAACTCGACCACCGTGCCCACGATCTGGTGCCCGGGAATGATCGGCATCCGCTGTCGGCTCTGATCAAGCTCACCTTCAACGACGTGCAGATCGGTGCGACAAACCCCGCACACGCGAATCTTGATCAGCACCTCGCCGGGCCCCGGCGTAGGCGTCTCGAGCTCTTCGGTCACAAGCGGTTTGTCAAGAACAGGCGCGATCTCGTGCAGAACGCATGCTTTCATGATGCCTCGATCATACCGCACTGCCCTTGAGCCTTCAGCAAGCCGGCAAGCCGGCCTGTCCTCAGGCCCGGGTGCGCCCGAACCGCGGAACGCTCGCGTTGCGCGATCATCGAGGTGGTAGCGTGTCGAGTTGCGCCGCGGCGGCGTCCCGTCGTCCGGACGCACCCGGGGCCGAGGACGGCCCGGCTTGCTTCCCTCCGTCCCTTCCCCCTACCACTCCGGTCCCCCCGTATACCGCCCGTAGATGTTGGCCATCGCCTGCACCTGTTCGCCCAGCGTGCAGTTGGCCAGCGATGCTTCGACGAGGTACGGCATCACGTTCTTGCCGTCGCGCGCGGCGTCGCGAATTGCGTCCAGCGTGCGCTCGACCTCACCGGCGTCGCGGTTCTTCTTGAACTGCGCCAGCCGCTCGCACTGCTTGACCTCCACATCATGCGAGATCTGAAGGATCGGCACCTGCGATTCATCGTTGCCGTCCGGGTAGGCGTTGACGCCGACGATGATACGGTCCCCGGCTTCCATTTCCTGGCCGAAGCGGTAGCTTGCCTCGGCGATGGAGCGGCGGAAGTAGCCCCTGTGGATGCCGCCGACCACGCCGCCCATGTCGTCGATGTCGCTGATGATCGCGTTCGCGTCGTCCTCCATCTGATCCGTCAGCGCCTCGACGAACCACGATCCCGCCAGCGGATCGACGGTGCGATGCACGCCGGTCTCGTGCGCGAGGATCTGCTGCGTGCGCAGCGCGATCCGCACCGCGAGATCGGTCGGCAGGCCGAGCGTCTCATCCATCGAATCGGTATGCAGGCTCTGGCACCCGCCGAGCACGCCGGCCATCGCTTGGTACGCCACCCGCGCGATGTTGTTCAGCGGTTGCTGCTCGGTGAGCGAGCATCCGGCGGTCTGCACGTGCGTGCGCATGAACATCGAGCGCTCGCTCTTGGCGCCGTAGCGCTGCTTCATCGCGCGGGCCCAGATCCGCCGGGCGGCGCGGAGCTTGCAGATCTCCTCGAAGAACTCGTTGTGCGAATTGAAGAAGAAGCTCAGCCGCGGCGCGAACGAATCGACATCGAGCCCGCGCCTCAGGCACCACTCGACATACTCCATCCCGTCCCGCAGCGTGAACGCGAGCTCCTGCACCGCGGTCGAGCCGGCCTCACGGATGTGGTAACCCGAGATCGACACGCTGTTCCACCGCGGCACGGACCGGCTCTGGAACTCGATCGTGTCCACCACGAGTTTCACCGACGCCTCCGGCGGATAGATGAACTCGTTCTGCGCGTGAAACTCCTTGAGGATGTCGTTCTGGATCGTCCCGCCCAGCTTGTTCCAGTCGAAGCCCCGCTGCTTGGCCATCGCCAGGTACATCCCCCAGATCACCGCCGCCGGACCGTTGATCGTCTGGCTGACCGTGACCTCCTCCAGCGGGATGTCGGCATAGAGACGATGCATGTCCTCGATGGTGCAGATCGCCACGCCGCAGCGCCCGACCTCGCCGGCCGACAGCGGATCATCACTGTCCCGGCCCATCAGGGTCGGCAGGTCGAAGGCAGTGGAGAGGCCGGTATTGGCGCTGGTGCCCGCGGCGTTCTCCAGCAGGTATTTGAATCGCCGATTCGTGTCGTCGGCCGAGCCGAACCCGGCAAACTGCCGCATGGTCCACAGCCGTCCCCGGTACATGTTCTGATGCACGCCGCGGGTGAACGGGAACTGCCCCGGCTCGCCGATTCGAGGATGCGGCTTCATCGGGTCGGCGGGATCGGTTGTCCGGATTTTGTCCGGGCCGTAGCACTCATCGACGGCGTAGCCGGAGATGGTGACGGTGTCGGGGTCCGGCTTGGCCGCCCGAGCGGCGGCCGCGGTCTTGGAAGTGTTGTGAACGCTTGTCATGGCTTCTTCTCGCGGTGTTTCCCTGCTTGGTAATGGTAGCGTGCGGTGCAAGGGGGGTCGCCGGAAAACCGCGGCGAGGGCGGGCTTGCCGGTGGTGGACGACGCGGCAGGTGGAGGCTCGTCGGGCGTCGCGGTGACGCCGCACCATGCCGCAGCCGCCCGCGGAACACGCCGAGGATGCCCGCGATCGCTGTCGGTGGAAGCCCGCGGGGCTGAAGCTCGGCCGGGCGTGCCGCGTCCCGCCCGTCACCGCGGCGACCCGCCGGGTGCGGTTTCCCGACCACCTCAACCGGGCGCGAGCCGCCGAGAGGCGGGACAAAACAGGCCGCCCCAGAATCGAGCGGGGCGGCCGGTCGAGCATTCCTGTCGATGGCAGACGGAGGCCTCTAATCGTCGTAGTTGTCCAGACCCTTGGGGTCCTCCGGCAGCTTGCCGCCCTCCGGCGTCCACCACTCCGGGCGGTCCTCCAGTTCGTCGGTGCGGAGTTGCCGCTCCGGGGCCGCGGTCATGTACTCGGTGCCCTGACGCAGAAAGACCTCGATGCGGCGGTTGCGTGCCGCGGGAACGGTCAGCGAGTTGCGGAGCTTGCCCATTTGTGTGCCCATATCGAAGACCTCGTAGCGCATCAGGTCGGGCGTGTAGACCTCGTTGTCGCCGCCATCGGCGACGAAGTCCAGCGAAAGCTGCTTCCCGACCGGGATGTCCATCGAGAACACCACCTCGTTCGTGCGGAGATCCACGAGCCGGACGGTTTTCGGCATCGTCTCGTAGGAGTAGTACGTCTGCGAGCCGCCGGTGTAAGGCATGATCGCGCCATGCGGCCGGTGGCAGCCGACGAGAGTGACTGACGCGGCGAGGCCGAGAGCGAGAAGCGCAACCCGAGTGGACATGTCGATGACTCCTCTCTTGTGCCGACGAAATCGGCATGAGGGTACCGGTCCGCGTGCGAAAACGCCAACGCGGCGACCGGTACCCGTGGTTTATCGGCCAATGCCGCCCATCGGTTCGCCGATTTTCGCCCGCCCGTCCGAGAATCTTCACGATGGCGCGTCGGTGGCCCTGGTGGGAAGCTCGGGAGACGATCCGGCCGGGCTGGCGCCTGCTCCGTGGCGGGAGGAGGTCGATCAACCGGCTTGGCGCGTCA
>Ga0272442_10006201_pt1 | contig 15811 bp, 13 predicted proteins | sample SSMForm2O_FD_200262 | JGI IMG/M metagenome (GOLD analysis project Ga0272442, IMG submission 200262) | Marine sediment archaeal communities from Little Sippewissett salt marsh, Falmouth, MA, United States - SSM-Form-2O | ecosystem: Environmental > Aquatic > Marine > Wetlands > Sediment ...
TTAACCAATGGTGCTGATATCACAACCATGACAACCAAAAAAATATACTGATAATTCAATGAGCCTCTTCGTTTCATTTTTCCTTTCTCCTTTCTGAAAATAGTTCGATATAATATAGTACTATATAGAACTATATGCAACAAGACTCTTTCTTTTTTCCTAATATTTTACCAGCGAGTTCGTAAGTACTTTTTTGAAAATGGCTTCCGGATGTAAGGCCGGGATTTTTTTACAGAACCGAGCGGCTAATATGCGGTGATTTCAAAAAAAATACGAATTTTCAATTTTTCCCCTTGACATATTCGACATATGTCGAATATTATCTACCGTTATAGAATTAGGAGCCTGAGATATGACGAAGTCGAAAAAAGTCAAACAACAGAAAGAGGATAAATCCGCCGTAGAGCTGACGGAAGCCGAATGGGAGATCATGAAGGTGGTCTGGGAAAAGGAGCCCTGTGCGGCGGGCACGGTCCAGGAGGCGCTGGTCGGCAGCCGGAACCGAGCCTATAGTACTGTCAAGACCACGATGGATCGCATGGTCGAAAAGGGATTTCTCCAAATCGAGAAGATCCGAAACCTCCAACTCTTCAAATCCTGTATTAGCGAGGTGGACGCCCGGCGGGGCGAGTTCCGAAGGATGCTCAAGCGAGCCTTCGACGGGGCTCTGACGCCGATGATGCAATTCCTGGTCGAGCACGAAGGACTCTCGAAAGAAGAAGCGAACCATCTTCGCGCGCTGGTCGAAAAGCAGAATACAGGACACAGAACACAGAAAACAGAAGGGAACAAAAAGGGAAAGGCGAGAAATGAATCCTCCAATTAATAATGTTATCACGACCCTGAATTCTCTGGGTGATAGATTTTGTGATTATGCCGGGAGCATGTTGATCCAGTCCGGCATCATGATCGTTCTGCTGCTTTTTATTGATCTTCTGATACGAAAACGAGTCAGGGCGACGCTAAGATACTGGATATGGATGCTGGTCTTCATCAAACTCATCCTGCCGCCCTCGCTGAGCCTGCCCACGGGACTGGGCTATTGGCGCGGGGACTTTTTGTCAACCGCGCTGCCCGTCTCAGAACAAGAATCAACCGTGATCCAGCATGAAACTACCGGAGCCCTGGCTCATGAAGAAACACCGCTTTCCACCGAAGCCCGGCCGATCCAGCCGCCTCAGATAATTCCAGAGCCAGCCGTTCCGGCTACATCCGCCGTATTGCAATTAGACGACCTTGCCTGGCGGGCTGGCGTCTTTATCTTATGGCTAATCGGTGTCTTGGTTTTCTCAGCTTTGCTGATTCAACGGATGCTGTACGTCAGGCGATTGATCGCGAAAAGTGAGTCGCCAGAGAATCGATTTACCGAGATTTTGAATGGGTGTTGCAAGCAAATTCATATTCGCCGTCCTATCGAATTACGTCTATCGAACAACGTCTCCAGCCCGGCCGTTTGCGGCTTCATCAAGCCGGTTATCCTGATGCCCACCGCACTCATCGAGAAACTCCTGCCGGATAGGCTCAGAGCGGTTCTGATCCATGAGTTGGCCCATATCAAAAGAGGCGATTTGTGGATCAATTCCGCCCAGACGATCTTGCTGATCGTCTATTTCTACAATCCGCTTGTCTGGCTGGTTAATGTTATAGTTCGCCGGATTCGTGAGCAGGCCGTTGATGAGATGGTCCTCGCCACGCTTGGAACTCGAGCGAAGGATTACAGCAATACCCTTATTGATATCGCCGAGATGACGTTCTTCAAAACGAGCCTGAGCCTGAGCCTTATCGGCGTCGTCGAATCAAAAAAGGCATTAAATAGGAGGATTAGACACATGTTCAATCGACCTATACCCAAAAATGCAAAACTCGGAATCGTCGGTCTAATGACCATACTGATTCTTGGTGCCGTATTATTGCCGATGGCAAAAGCTCAGAACCAATCTGCTGATAATGCCCTGGATTTGGACAAAGACGGATTAGAGAATGGATTAGAAGTGGAACTGGGCACAAATCCCAAGTCTTCCGACAGTGACGGTGATGGTCTCTCCGACTACGGTGAATACTGTAAATATCGAACAGATCCCACGAAGAAAGACAGCGACGAAGATGGCAAACCGGACGGTGATTGGCAGGAGCGAAGGGAATATACCTACTCGATACGAGCGATCTGCGAGATCAGGCCCCCTTCCAGTTTGAAACTGGTCAATGACTTGTATCAGGACGCGCGACCCGTTAAGAAAAAGGCAGCGCTCGATGATGCACGGGTTGTGGAAGTACTCATATTTCCTTTTGCAAAGGCTCACGTGTATCCTCAGGCATATCCACAAAAGAAGCTTGATAGAAAGCTTCAAAAATATATCCAGCCGACCGCCTCGATGAATTTTTCATCCCAAATGAAAGAGGAAGTTGCAAACATCGTGCAAGGCGCTGCGACGGATATCGAAGCCATCGAAAAATTGCTCCAGTGGATGAACAGCGAAACATCTTTGGAGAGACAATTACCACACTGGGAATATCTCCACATCATTGACGACAAAATCGTCTGGCATAAGTCGTTGGGGAATCCGGAACGAGATGAACAGTTCCTTCAGACAAACTTTTTAGGCGACTCGATGTTTAAAAACAAGGTGCATGGAACGTGCAGCTCGATGGCGATCTTGAGAGGTACGATGTTCCGTGCCGCGGGGCTTCCGACAAGGCTTATCCAAACTTTGCCGCTGATGACTCGTTACACTGAAGACCCCGTGCCAATGGCCGACCAGCTTCGCATGCGGGCCATGGCCAAAGGTTATGACTGGGGGCCCGGCAGTGGCGGTGCGAATCATACGTATAACGAGGTTTTCCTCAACAATCGCTGGGTACGCGTTGACAATTCTATCGGCACCGGCCCATTCGTGGGTGACAAGCTGTTTGTCAAAGCCTGGTCGGCGCCAAGTTGGAACAACTTGAAGGAAGAATGGAACAACAAGCGCTGTTTCAGAGCCCTGCACGTCTCCGATGCCTATCCAAAGTATGAATCCGAATCAACGAAAGCTGATATTGTCATAGAGAATAAGGATTTGACCGTCACAAAACAACCCGATGGCCGATTCAGGGCAGGTGTCAGTATTCATAACTGTGGCGATACTGCTACTCCCAGGTTTAAGGTTCTTTTCTACGCAGGCGATCCGAGCAAGAAAGGAAGGAAAGTTTATCCTGGGTACCATAACGCAGGCCCAATTATGCCGGGGGGCACATGGAGAGAGGGAACACATCCGTTTACTTTAAATGAGGGTGAGACTGAGATCTTCGTGATCGTTGATCCAGATAATATGATTGACGAATTGGATGAGACAAACAATAAGGCTTCAGCAGCGGTTCCGGGGAGACAACCGAAGAAACCGGTTGAAGCCGACACATTGAGGAAACAAACAACACAGAAAGAAAAAGAAACGACAACCCAAAAACGTTCAGGCATTGATATCAAACCAGCGAAATTTTATCTTTCCTTCAACAAGAATCAAGGGACGTGGAATCTTGTTGTGTCAATTCATAATAAAAGTAGTCTTACAATCCCAAAGTTTAAACTGAAATTTTATCGTGGTGATCCAAGCAATAATGTAAATGAGGAGGGGAAAAAACACACCGGCACATGCGGAGCGGGACCTCTTGAGCCGGGCAAAATATGGAACGCATCTACGAGGAATTTCAATTTGTCGAATGGTCAATATGAGTTCAACGTCATTCTGGATTGTGACAACAATATTTCCGAGATTGACGAGAACAATAACCAGGCGACATTGAAGGTCAAAATCGAGAACGGGCAGATTGCCGATCAATCTGTGACATGTCCGAGCAACTCAAAACGATGAAGACATGTTTGGAATGAATTTGTGCACTAACAAGCTTATGCCGATTTCTTTTTGTCTTTTTTGACAGGTTTGGCGGTGTCTGCGGGTTTGGAGTCTTTGGCCTTGGTTTCGGTTTTCTTGTCTTTGGTGCCTTTGTCGGTGGTGGTTTTTGTTTCGCTTTCTTTGGCTTTTTTGTAGCTGTCGCTTCGGTAGTCGGTTTCGTAGAAGCCGGAGCCTTTGAAGATGATGCCGGCCCCGGCGCCGATGAGCCGGTGAACGCTCAGCTTGCCGCACTTCGGGCATTTGCGGATCGGCCTGGCCTTAATACTCTGGAACAACTCGAACTGGTGGTCGCAATCTTCACAGATATAATCATACGTTGGCATAACCGTTACTCCTCCTCGCCCGTTTCATCTTCAGCTTCCGTCCGTTTAGCGTCCGTCGTATCCTCTTGCACTGCGATGTCCTCCACCGGCAGTTTATTGACGATGACTTTGCTTGGTCGAATAACCCGGCCGTTGAGTGTGTACCCCTTTTGGAACTCCTCCAGCACGACGTTCTCTTCCTTCTCGGCATCGGTTCGCTGGGTCATCGCCTCGTGCACCGCCGGATCGAACGGCTCGCCCAACGCCTTAATCTGCTCGACGCTATGGGATTTCATGATTTCGATAAACTGATCGTAGATGATTTGAATCCCCTTAACGAGGACGTCCACGTCCTCCGCGGAATGCGCATTTTGAAGCGTATGCTCAAAATTATCCAAAGCCGGCAAAAGCGATTTAATGATCCGCTCTTTCTCGTAACCAATCGAATCGCTGATCTGTTTGGGCATGCGCTTTTGGTAATTCGCATAATCGGCGCTGACCCGCTGAAGCTTGCCAAAAAGCTCATCCTTTTCTTTTTGCAGAGACTCGATCGTACCGCGAAGCTCTTCGAGTTCGCCTTTCTTCCTCTCGGTCTCTTTCCGATCCGCGTCATGCGAATCTTCCGTTTTGGATTTTTCTTTTTTGCTCTTTTTCATCAGTGGCTGCCAAAATGTTTCTTGAGTTTCTCAAAGAAGCGCGTGGATTCGGGAGAAACATTCGTATTTTCCGTTTCGGCGAACTTTCGGAGCAATTCTTTTTGTTCGGCGCTCAGCCTCGTCGGCGTCTCAATCGTCACCTGGACAAGCTGGTCCCCGGTTCGATGCGTTCGCACGTCCGGTAAACCCTGGCCCTTGATCCGAAAAACGCTGCCATACTGGGTTCCCGGCGGAATCTTCAAGCCCTTGGTCCCGTTGATGCTCGGCACATCGATGGTCGTGCCGAGAGCCGCCTGCGTAAAGCTGATGGGCACAACAGCAATCAGATTATTTCCATCTCGCTGCAGAAACTCATGCGGTTTGATGCGGACGTAACAATATAGGTCGCCTCTCGGCCCCCCACCCCGGCCCGGCTCGCCTTCGCTGGCCACGCGCACCCCTTGTCCTTCATGGACGCCGGGCGGGATTTTGACCTTGAGGGTTCTTTTCCGGGGCACGCGACCCGTACCCCGGCATTTCTTGCACGGATTGGTGATGACCTGCCCGCTCCCCCCACACTGACTGCAGGTCGAGACCATCTGGAAGAAGCCGCCTCCTCGGGCCACCTGCCCGGTTCCGCCGCACGCGGGACATCGACCGGGTGAGCTTCCCTTGGCGCAACCGTTGCCGTTACAGACGGCACACGTATCCTGCCGAGTGAACTCGATGGTCTTCTCGGCACCTTTGACAACATCCTCGAGCGTCAGCTCGACGGCGGTCTCCAGATCGTAGCCGCGAGTCGGGCCGGCTCGCCGGCTCGCCCGTCGGCCTCGACCGCCGCCGCCGAAAATCCCGCTGAAGAAATCGTCGAAACCGAACATGCTGAAGATATCTTCAACGTTCATCCGGGAGAAGTCATGCATGCCGGACCCGCGAAGCCCCTCATGGCCAAACTGGTCGTAGCGCTGGCGCTTTTCCGTGTCGCTCAAGACCTCGTAGGCCTCGGCGCACTCCTTGAACTTCGCTTCGGCTTCCTTATCATCCGGATTCTTGTCCGGATGATACTTCATCGCCATGCGCCGGTAGGCGCGCTTAATCTCATCGGCGGAAGCGCTCTTGTTTACGCCCAGAACCTCGTAGTAATCCCGTTTGGCCATAATTTTTTAAAGTGAGCTAAAATGAACTAAAGTGACTAAAATGAGCTAAAATGAGTCGTAGCTTGGCGCAATCGTTCTGAACTTTAGTCACTTCAAACTTTAGGCACTTACAAACTTTTTTTACCTTACGGACCCCTGTATGGGCTCTTCGTCTTTTTCGTCATCTTTTAATTCGGTTACCAACACGCTCGTCGTCAACATCAATCCGGCGACCGAGGCGGCGGTTTCCAGCGCCGTTCGAGCGACTTTGGCCGGATCGATAATGCCCGCCTTGAACATATCGACGAACTGACCGGTATTGGCATCGTAGCCGATATTCTTGCCTTTGTCCAAGAGCTGAGCGACGATCACATCACCCTTCTCGCCGCTGTTTTCGACAATTTGCATGGTGGGCGCCTTGAGCGCCTTGATAACGATATCAACGCCGATCTTCTCATCGCCTTTGGCTCTTGCTCTTGCCTTTTCCACCTCGCCGATCGCTCGCAGGAAGACCACGCCCCCACCGACGACGACGCCCTCTTGGGCGGCGGCTCGCGTTGCATGCAGCGCATCATCCAACAAGTCTTTGCGCTCCTTCATCTCCATCTCGGTGGCGGCGCCCGCATTGATGACGGCCACGCCGCCGGTCAGTTTCGCCAAACGCTCCTGCAATTTTTCGCGATCGTAATCGCTGGTGGTCTTTTCGATCTGGTTACGAATCTGGTCGCAACGGGCATTGACGTCCTTTTTCTTTCCGGCGCCTTCGATGATCGTCGTCGCATCCTTATCGACCACGATTTTCCTGGCCTGGCCTAACTGCGAAAGCTCGATGCTCTCAAGCTTAATGCCCAAATCCTCGGTGATGACCTGGCCGCCCGTGGAGATGCCGATATCCGCCATCATGGCTTTCCTGCGGTCGCCAAAGCCGGGCGCCTTGACGGCGCAAACCTTCAATACGCCTTGCAACCGGTTAATCACGAGCGCCGCCAGGGCCTCGCCCTCGACGTCTTCGGCGATAATCAACAGCGGCCTGCCCACCTGAGCGATTTTCTCAAGCAGCGGAATAATCTCGCGAACGTTGGAAATTTTCTTTTCATGGAGCAGGATGTAAGCATCCTCAAGGATCGCTTCGAGCGTGTCGGCGTTCGTCATAAAGTACGGCGAGAGATAGCCCTTGTCGAACTGCATGCCTTCGACGACGCTGAGCTCGTTTTCCATACCTTTGCCTTCTTCGACTTCAATCACACCGTCACTGCCCACCTTGTCAATCGCATCGGCCAAAATCTCACCGACGGACGGATCATTGTTGGCGCTGATCGTGGCCACCTTCGCAATGTCACCGTGACCTTTGACGGGAACGCTGACGGACTCTATGTATTTCGTGGCCGCTTCCGCCGCCCTGGTAATGCCGCGCTGAATGGCCATCGGATTCGAGCCGGCCGTGACGTGCCGCAAACCTTCGGTATAAATCGCCTCCGCCAGGACCGTCGAGGTCGTCGTTCCGTCGCCGACCACGTCGGAGGTCTTGCTCGCGACTTCGTTGACCATTTTCGCGCCCATGTTCTTGAACGGCTCGGGCAGCTCGATTTCCTTACTGACCGAGACGCCGTCCTTTGTGACCTTCGGTGAACCCCAGCTCTTGTGAAGGATCACGTTTCTTCCGGTCGGTCCGAGCGTGACCTTGACCGCCTGGGACAACTGCGACAGACCGTCTTTAAGCTGCGCCCGCGCCGTATCATCAAACATCAATTGTTTTGCCATTTTTATATCCTCTTTTTAATGATGAACTCTCTTTCTTTCACTTTCCTTCATGCGTCTGCATCAAATTGAACGTCTCATTTCTCGACGATTCCGAGAACGTCACTTTCTTTGAGAATGACGTACTTTTCGCCGTCGATTTCGACGTCGCTGCCGATGTACTTGGCGTAGATCACCTCGTCCTTGTTCTTGACGGACATCGCGGCGCGCGAGCCGTCGTCCAGTATTTTACCCGGCCCAACGGCCACCACCGTCCCGATCTGCGGTTTTTCCCGCGCCGCGTCCGGCAGAATGATCCCGCCGCTCGTTGTTTCTTCCGCTTCCGATTGCTTGATGACAATTCTATCATCCAGAGGTTTAAGCTTCATAACTCACTCCTTGTCCTTTCTCGTTCCACTTACATTTTCAAGCGATCTTTTTATTGTTCTACTTCCAGCACGACGACGCTGTTGATTGGATCCGGCGCCGCCTCCGGAACGGTTAACATCATTTCATTCTGACTGACGAGCACCAAAGGAAGTCTTTTATGCTTTTTATCCGCCAGCAGATAGGCTTTTTTCACCTTAAATTCCAGCAGACCCGGAACGGCAAGTCGGCCGTTCGTCGGCCAGTCGAACACATGAAGATACAGCTTTCCGGGCTTGGCCGTACAGCGACCCCACGGGACCTCGCCGATTGGGCTGGCTGCCGTTCCATAGACGCTCTCGGCGTTGATATCCATCCATTCGCCGATAGCCGTCAGGCGCTCCACGCTGGGCTCCGGAATCAGCCCTTCGGCCGTGGGGCCGACGTTTAGAAGGAAATTGCCGCCTTTGCTCGCGATATCCGCGAGCTTGCGAATCAAATCCTCGGTCGATTTCCAGTTGTGGTCGAAGGACTTGTAGCCCCAGGTGTCGTTCATCGTCATGCAGGATTCCCAGTCCACACCAGGCAGGCCCTTGGCCGGAATTTGCTGTTCGGGAGTGCCAAAGTCGCCGGCGTCGTCTTCGCTTTTACTGAGGCCTTCCATACCCTTTCGGCCCTTGCCGACCCGATTGTTAATGATGATGTTCGGCTGAAGGCTGAGAACGTAATTGTACAAATCCTTACCCTGCGGCTCGGTCCAGTCTTTGATCCATTCGCCGTCAAACCATAAGACGCCGAGGGGACCGTAATTGTCGATCAGCTCTTTGAGCTGCGGTTTCATGTAATTTTCAGCGTAATCCGCAAAATTCGGATTCGTGCGATTCCGGTCGTTATAGTTCGGATAGAACGGCGCCTGGGCATCGGGATGGTGCCAGTCCATGATCGAGTGGTAAAAGCAGAGCTTGATTTTATGTTTTTTGCAAGCTTTGGATAACGCCTTGAGTATATCGCGCTTATACGGCGAGGCATCCATAACATCGTACTCGCTGACCTGCGAATCCCAAAGGCAAAAACCGTCATGATGCTTGCTGGTAATCACGATGTACTTCATCCCTGCATTTTTGGCAATTCGCACCCACTCGTTGGCATTGAACTTCACCGGATTAAACTGCCCGGCCAGCTTCTCGTATTCCGAGACCGGGATATCGGCTCTTTCCATAATCCACTCGCCGATCCCCGGAATCTGCTTACCGTTCCACTCGCCGGCGGGTATCGCATAAAGCCCCCAATGGATGAACATGCCGAATCGGGCATCGCGCCACCATTCCATACGTTCATCCTTGCTTAAGGGATCCTTTTCACCAAGCCCGTCGAGGAATGAAAATCCGTCACCTTCTTCTTGGCAGCCCGCAACCGCAAACACGCACAACAACGCGATGATGAAGACCCCATTGATTCGGAAACGGAGTGCGCTGGCACGACTTCGTGACTGGATTGTTTCTCTCTCTTTCACTGTTATTCCCTTCCGTGCTCACTTTACCGTCTATCCACAAAGCTAAGCCGGACGACAGTCTCAATGGACTGGAGGTCGCGTTTCAGGGGAATCTTACATTCCCATGCCGCCCATACCGCCCATACCACCCATGCCACCCATGCCGGGATCCATCCCACCGGGGCCGCCTGGAGGCATAGCCTCTTTTTCTTGCGGCTTTTCGGTCACCAGGCAATCCGTCGTCAACAACAGCCCGGCGATACTTGCGGCGTTTTGCAGGGCGATCCGGGTTACCTTGACCGGATCGATAACGCCGGATTCCAGAAGGTCTTCGTAGCTATCTGTGGCAGCGTTGTAGCCAAATCCGCCCTTGCCTTCCATTACCTTGTTCACGACGAGATTGGGAGTTGATCCCGCGTTGTAAGCGATGTAGTAACAGGGCATGGAAAGCGCTTGAGCCAGAATATTGGCGCCGGTTTCCTCGTCCCCTTCGAGTTTCAATTTCTTCACGGCATCGAGACAGCGGATCAGCGCCACCCCCCCGCCGGGGACGATACCTTCTCCAATGGCCGCCCGCGTGGCGTGAAGCGCATCTTCAATACGCGCTTTTCTCTCTTTCATCTCCGCTTCCGTGGCGGCCCCGACGTTGATCTGGGCCACGCCGCCCGTCAGCTTGGCCAGCCGTTCCTGGAGCTTCTCACTGTCATAATCACTCGTTGTGACTTCGATCTCATCTTTGATCTGGTTGATTCTTCCGCTGATGGCGGCCTGGCTGCCCGCTCCTTCGACGATGATCGTGTTATCATTGTCGATCGTAATTTTTTTGGCCTGGCCGAGCTGTTTGATACTAATGTTCTCCATCTCGATCCCCAGGTCCTTGAAAATCGGCTCAGCCCCAGTGAGCACCGCGATATCCTGGAGCATGGCCTTTCTGCGATCGCCGTAGCCCGGCGCCTTAACCGCGGCCACCTCCAGAACGCCCTTCAGCTTGTTGACCACCAAGGTTGCCAGCGCCTCGCTCTCAACGTCCTCAGCAATAATCAGCAAGGGCCTTTTAGCCTTGGCCACCTTTTCAAGCAGTGGGACGAGCTTGGCGACATTACTAATCTTCTCTTCATGGACCAGGATAAAAGGCTTTTTCAACTCGCAGACCATATTTTCGTGATCGGTCGCGAAATGCGGAGAAAGATAGCCCCGATCGAACTGCATCCCTTCCACGAACTCAACGGTCGTCTCAAAACTCTTGCCCTCTTCAACGGTAATCACGCCGTCTTTACCGACCCGCTGGAACGCATCAGCCATGATTTTTCCGATTTCAATATCGTTATTCGCGGAAACTGACGCGATATTGACGATGTCGTCGGTCTTGGCGATATTGATCGGCTTGGATAACGAAGCCAGCTTATCGGTGACGGCCTTCGCCGCTTTCTGCATACCCCGGTTGAGCGCCATCGCATCAGCGCCGGCCGCGAGGTTTTTATAGGCCTCCTTGAACATTGCCTCGGTCAGCACCGTTGCGGTGGTTGTGCCGTCTCCGGCAATTTTCGAGGTTTTGCTCGCTGCTTCCTTAACCAGCTTGGCGCCGAGGTTCTCGTTCTTATCCACGAGATCGATCTCTTCGGCCACGGTAACGCCGTCTTTGGTCACGGTCGGGCCGCCCCAGCTCTTGTCGAGGACGGCGTTTCGACCTTTCGGACCGAGTGTCGTCTTCACGGCTGCGGCGAGCTTTTCTACGCCGGCCAATAAACCGGCTCGTGCCTCAGTTTCAAATGCCAATTCTTTCACTGCCATAATTGCTTGCCTCCATTAATTGACTGCCTGATGAGATACTCAATCGTTATTCCTTAAATTGTCAATGACTTACATCAGCCTAACTCTTCGATTATGTCATTCGGTCCTGCCTTATTTGGCTCAATTGAAAATGAAGCTGCAAACGATATACCAGCTTTTCGGACCGAAAATGCTATTTTTAAACGTCTTTGCGATAAGCGCTTTATTTACAAACGATTACGAAGCGAAAAAATCAGATCGCCCCCTATATAAGGATGGATTTACCATCCAACAAACGTGCCAATTTTGGCATTGATATGACCCTTGCACGCCAAGATGGCAGGCCTTTCTATATTCTTATCTCGACATACCCTTGCTCAGGTTTGTATTCCTGTTTCTGGTCCATCTTGTAGATTCGCTCGACAAGCCGCCATTCCTCTCGGGCGGAGGCATCGCTGAAGGTTTTTTGATATTTCGGGTCATGAAGCTCCCATCGCATGAAGCTTCTTGTACTCTTCAATCAGGGCCGGGCCGTTTTCAAGCTCCAGGCATTTGCGGTATCTTTATGAACACCATTTTTAAGAGTTCTCTCAATACAATCCATTGTGCTCTTCTCTCTAAAAGCCGCGCATCACGGTGCTTTCTCGTCTCGGCAAACCGGTCTTGGGCAAACGTTTGAGGACCACGTATTCGATGCCGTGCTCCCGGCAAAACTTGTGCTTCTCGGGCTTGTCGCCGTCCTCGTTGACTGCATACATATCGGGCTTGATCCGTTTCATCTCAGGCTCCGCATCGAGCCAGCCATGTCCCGTCGAGATCAGCGCCTGCCTCACGTAACGGATAGACCCGGTCATATAACGACGCTCCTCCTGAGAGTACATCGGGTGGGCTTCGCCTTTCAATGCCCGCACGTTGGCATCGTGGCCCACCACGACGTATAGATCGCCCAGCTCGGACACTTCTTCGAAGAACCGAACGTGGCCGGAATGAAACCAGTCATAGCAACCCGTGACCAGAACTTTTTTCCCGGAACTCATGCGAGGCTCACCTTCGATCATCTCGGGGAATTCCGCCAGGTCGGTCTTTGCCAAAACTCGATAGGTCAAATGATTGCTTTCACAGAATACACGCTTGGCGGCGGTGTCATCACTTTCTCGAACAATCCATGCACATGGCCTCACACCCGGAACCGAAGGCAACTCATCGCCATTCGGCGGCGGTGTCACCAGGGACACCCTGTCTACGAAGCGGATTGCCTGTAGAAAATAAAGCCGCTCGTTTTCGGGAAATTTGGGACCCGTGCCGGTTGTGGAGCGCACGGACCGGTCATTCCACAAGAGAACGTGCAACGGACCTAAACGTGCCGCCTCCTGAAGAAAGCGGACGTCGGACGACCGAATATCGTCGAACGCACCGCACACTACGACACACTGATCGGCGTTGCTCATGATGGTCTGATCCTTACTTTGATATGGAAGGCGCCCGGGATGGGTGTTTCCGATGCGACATACAAATACCCGCCGCCGCAACCCGAGTACATCGCTCCGGGATATCGCGTCTGGTAATATTTAAGCAACGGCATCAAATCCATCTGAAGGGTGTGATGACGAACCGTGCCGGGCAGGATGGCTTGCCAGCACAACATACATTCATTCATCGAAGCCCCGAGGGCCTCAACATCCCGGACCATAATCGCATCATAACAAGCCTTGCCCGATTGTCCGAGCCGTGCGATCCATTCGGGTTCCAGGTTCTTGATCTCCAGCGGATTGTATCCCTCCGGCCGCTGGGCGACCGGGAGGATATGAACAACGCTCTCCAACCAGGAAGCGATTTCCGGATCGTTGTTGGATTCGATATGTTTGGGGAAGATCCCCCCTCGATGTGTGAAATCATAATTCAATCGGCTAATGCCGGGATAGACCAGACCGATCATGTCCTGAGAGCCCGACGGTTCGGCCTTGCCTTCGTTTTCAGCGGCGTAGAGTTCCTGGATAAGCTCATCGGCATCGCGGTCGGGCAAGCCGTTTTTCCAGAGTCCTAACGCGATCTTCCGCGTCCCGATACAAATGCCGGCGCGCTCCATAAACCAAAATTCCGGCTCAACACAAACAACCACCATCGAGCCGGGCGGTGATGGATTATGCTTCGAGGCAAAAGGCTGATCGATCCACCCGCCGGCAAGAGCGATTCGGTACGGCAGCTTTCCGACAACGTCTGTAATCCGGAGGTTCTCCTCTGATCTCATATATTTCTTTCGCTCGCTTGAAAGTCCTGTACTGTCAACTCACCGTGCGCTTACCGGCCTTGCGATCCATATATTGCTGTTTGATCCAGTCGTATGTCTTTTTCAGACCCTCTTCCAGTGGTGTGGATGGCTCCCAGCCGAGAACGTGTTGAATAAACGTATTATCACTGTTCCGGCCCGCCACTCCCGTGGGGGCATCCGGATCATACTTTCGTTCCAACGTCATTCCGCCGATGCGCTCCGCCATCGAAACCAGATCGTTAATGGAGATGAGAAAGCTGGATCCTAAATTAATCGGTGTGGCGATCAGTTCATCACAGTGCATGATCATATCAATACCCTGCGTGCAATCATCGATATACATGAAACTGCGCGTCTGGTGACCATCGCCCCAGATGACAATCTCATCCGAACCCTGATCTTTGGCTTCGATGACTTTCCGGCATATGGCCGCCGGGGCCTTCTCACGCCCCCCATCCCATGTGCCGCAGGGCCCGTAAACATTATGAAACCGCGCGACGGCCGTTTTAAGACCTCGCTCCGCCCAGTATTCCTGGCAGAACATCTCGGACATGAGCTTCTCCCAGCCATAGCCGCGCTCGGCCATCGCCGGGTAGGCGTCCGATTCTTTCAGCGCCCGCACGTTCGGGTCTTTCTGCAATTCGACGTTATACGCACAAGCCGAGGAAGAAAAGAAATACCGCTGCGCGCCGGCTCGATACGCCGATTCGATCATGTGCGTATTGATCAGAATGCTCCGCAGACACTCGACACGGAACCGCTCGATAAAACCCATGCCGCCCATGTCCGCCGCCAAATTGTAAACCTCGACAGCATCCTCACAAACCCGCCTGCAATTGTCTTCGTATCGTAGATCCATGCACAGGCACTCCACACCCGGAACGCGCTGATACCATTCGGGAAGGGGCTTCTTGTCCACGGCACGGATGCGCGTGAAGCCCTGATCGTAAAAATATCTCGCCAACGCCCCGGCGATAAAACCGCCCGCCCCCGCCAGGACGATTAAATCGTCCTTTTTCAATAGTGAAGCCGCCGTTGGATTCTCTTTTACCGCCATATTTCTCCTTTCGTTATTGTTGACCAAGGCTTCTGTAAAACTGAAGATTAGGCGTATATAGTATCACACATAGCGGATATGACAATTTTTGATTTCGCGGGTGGGAGAAATATCAATCCGGATTATATCAGGAGACGTTGTGGGACTTCACCCATGAGCCCGTCATCGCTCGCGTCGGCAGTCATATTTGATTTTGTTTATCCCGATGGGGTGGCTGCCTTAAAGCCGAAGGCTTTGAGGATGGTCAAAGCTGAAAGTCATCCCCAAGCTTCGCTTGAGGCTGCCACCCTTCTTTTTTCTATTCAACAATTTTCACGTTATGAGGTACGAGAGATCATTCTATCAAAGATGAATTCTCGTACCGGAAAATACTATCATAGCGTGAATCGCAGGTTACCCATCGACTAAATCGAACCTAAGGGGGCAGAGATTTTTCACCGCGAACGTACAACCCCCACCCGCGCAGGCATTTCCTCGCACAGCTTCTTGATCAGCTTCTGGACCTGCTCGGCCTGTTGAGGCGATAGTGCATGGCCCGCGACGCCACCCAGGACACCGCCAATCACACCACCGGCCACCCGGTCGCTCGAATCCCCCCCCGCCACGGCCACGCCGGCCGCGGCGCCGGCCGCGGCGCCGAGAATCGTCGAGAGCGTCTTACCCGTGCTGCCCGAGGCGCTGCCGACCCACAAGATACCAGCATCTTCAACATTGATGATCTTAGCCGTCATGTTCATCTCTTCTTTGTAGGTCGGTATATTGACGAGCAACACGGCCGGCACATTCAGGATCTCTCCCGCTTTGGCGGCGCCGGCCTCGCTGGTGATGTCCGAAGCCTGAAACTCCTGCTCCTTGAGCAATTTCTGGACTTCCGACCGCTCGACGGGCGTATAGCCTCTCCTGATCAGCTCCATGGCAAAGAAGTCCCCGATCTGATTCTTGGCGGCGTCTCCCCGAACGGCCCCCGAGACATCGAGAATCGCGACCTTGTCGAGCGTGGTGAAATCGAAACCCGCCCGGGCATAGCTTTCACCCTTCTGCGAAGCGCAACCCCCGGCGACCACAACCGTCAATAACGTGCAAACACATAAAGTTCTCATAGCCTGTCACCTCTCATATAAACAATCCGTTTAATAAAATAAAACCGTACACTCTAT
>Ga0272442_10006202_pt1 | contig 15810 bp, 11 predicted proteins | sample SSMForm2O_FD_200262 | JGI IMG/M metagenome (GOLD analysis project Ga0272442, IMG submission 200262) | Marine sediment archaeal communities from Little Sippewissett salt marsh, Falmouth, MA, United States - SSM-Form-2O | ecosystem: Environmental > Aquatic > Marine > Wetlands > Sediment ...
TGCCCACCATTGAAATTACCAAGGCAACAATTCCTGTTCTCAACATGCTATCTTCACCTATGGCTCGCAGGATGCGCGCAATCAAAACTGTTTGAATAACAACTCTTAATATCCCAATCCAAGCCATGTAAAACCCAACTTGGTCGGCGTCAACGTGAAACTGTGTTTCCGCTAACAAGCTGAAGTTAGCGATAAACAAGTGAAATCCAACGTTGTAAATAAAGAACATTAACAGGCTATTTCGCACGTGCCTGGTTTTTGCGAAGCGCATAGCGTCTTTTACAGGAAGAATGTCGTTAAACTTCAGAGAGAGCTTATCAGGTTTTGAAGTTATTGTTTCAGGAAGGAACAAAACCAGTATAACTGAAATTATCGTTATGCTTGCCGCAAAGAACATTGGAACTGAATAGTTAATTGTGGAAAGAACGCCTCCGATAACGGGACCAAATATTAATCCGGCACCAAACACGCCGCTGGAGTATCCGTAGACTCTGGTGCGATGTTTCGGTTCAGTGATGTCGCTGATGTATGCTTGGCTGACAGTCATGTTGCTTCCAAGTAATCCGTCAATTAATCGTGACAAAAGCAGCAGAACTGCCGTTGTAGCAAATCCAAGGAGTAGAAACCCCGCAAACGTGCTCAACTGACTTATTAAAAACAAAGGTTTTCTTCCAAATCGATCGCTCAGTTTACCTGTTATTGGACTGGCAAATAACTGGCAAATACTGAACGCGCTGACGATAAGCCCTATTTCTACCGGAGTTAATCCAAGCGATAAGCCCAAAAACGGGATTAACGGCAACACCATACTAAAACCTAAAACTTCGGTAAAGATTATTAAAAACACTACGTAAAGACGTTTATCAAATACAAAATCGTCTGCTTCAAGCTTTGCCTTGTTATTCCCCAATAAATTAACCTCTACATGAAATAATCAAGTTAATGGATTAAGTCGTCAAGATTTTGATCTACTTGCTTTAAAAGACGAGAGAAAACTGTTTCTTCTTCACCAAATCCTTTAGTTATGTTTTCGTGAATTTCACAGCATGAATTTACTATGTTATATAACAACTTCTCACCTTTTTCTTCAGGATAAATTGAACTTTCTTCCGTCTTTTTCAGCTTGAACTCATTTTTGGCTGGTCAAAAATAGGTAGTTAGCTTGTTAAGTATTTCTGTTGGTCAGTTAACTAAATAATAACTCAGTCAGCCTCAACCCTATTTAGAGGTACAACTTCGGCTTAGTTTCAAACGCTACTCACTGCTGGCTTCTGACGCTTCCGCGATTATTTCAACATCCTTGACGCTTAACCGCTTGTTTGTTGCTTTCAAAACCAAACGCGCTCGACAGCCACACTCTTCACATTCGAACATCGGCGGAACCCAGCCCAAATGACTCCACAAATCCCCATTCATCGTTTTCACCCTGCGCACATGTGGGCTCTTGCATTTTGGGCACACCTGAACCTCAACAAGCTTGCCTTCTTTCTCCAACTCTTCCAAAGCCTTAACCAACTCGGCAAGCTCTTGATTCTCCTCTATTTGCTCTTCCAAAATAACGAGTTGTCGTTTTTTCTTCCGTTTTTTCTTCTGCCGCTCAGTTTCACTCATACTGCGAAATCACTCAGTAGCCTACAATAAGAAATGTGTCGCGAAGAAAAAGTCTTCTGGTACATCCCTTTACAGAAACCACTAAACTACTATCGTGGTCTGTGGCGTTAAATGAGCAACTTTGGCGGCGCTAAAAAAGCTCTCTTGTCCTTTCAGCCCCTGCTGCTCCAAAAACGGGCGGTTTGGACGTTGCTGGCGGTGGCGGTTTAATTTCGCTTAAGCGCACTTTCACTATGCGTATGATTTGGTTCCGGAGTGCTTCACCCTTTATGCCTATGTGCATTCTGCTTATCATATTCAGCCTTGAAGCCAACGCGGTGTCTCCGATGACCTCAAGTACCCACTTTTCGAAGTCTTTGCGGGGATAGTGAAAATTAACCGACTGTACATCCACAGTCCCCATTTTCTCGGCGAAATCTGCTAGGCTGACAGCTTTTTTTCCAGTTGGTTCCCCTATGGCTAGGTAGAAATGAAAGCCTTCTTGTTCAGTAACACATCTCAGAATCTTGGAAGTAAGGTCCTTACCCGCAGATTTTTCCGCGTCAGGTCTAATTACATTTGGGTTGCTTACCAAAGTCAAATCTCCACGAGTACTTCAAATGTCGACCATATAAAACTTTTCGCGCCGTTAGAGTACATCAATTTTTTATGGGACACGAACTTTAATATCGCTGGAACACTTAATGTCATAAAGCGCTTTTGTAACGGGTGAGTTTTGTGAAGAAAACCGTATTCAGGAAACTGCGAGCCCAAAACTTGATAGAGAACTACAACCGCTTTAGAAAAACCCTGCCTTCGAAACTGCCTAAAAAAGTTTTCATTTGGGATGAAACCCTGATAGAGAGCGAGAACACCCCAACCGTTTTTATGAAGTACTCCGAAAGGGTCAGGTTAGCCACGGCTATAGACGAGTTAGGCGTGTCAATCATCAACATTGGCTTTCCAGGTTTTTCTGCTGATGAAAAGGAGGCTGTTAGGCGCCTCTCTAACGAGAGCTTCACACAGGCGAGGTTAGCTGCTTCAGCACGCATAAAAAGAGGGGACATCGACGCTTGTTTGAACTCTAACATCCGAGAAATCGCGTTGTCCACACCGTTTAATAACTTAAATCTCAACTACGTGCTTAAAACCAGCCCTGAGCGCGTAATCGAGCAGACAGTTGACTGCGTTGAACACGCCAAGAAACATGGTTTCACTGTTAACTTCGTACTTGAAGACGCCTCAAGAACCCCTCTTGAAGACATATTGAAAATCTACGTTGCCGCAGTGAAAGCTGGAGCCGACCGCTTGGTAATTGATGACACAGTGGGCGTTTTAAGACCTTTGTCAACGCACTACCTCATTTCAAGAGTTAGAGAGGGACTTCTTGAACAGACCAAAAACAACTTGTTGTTATCCATAAGATGTCATAACGACTTTGGTTTGGCAACTGCCAACACGTTAGCTGCCATAGAAGAAGGAATTACTCATCCGCAAGTATGTGTCGCCGGATACGGCGAAAGAACAGGTCTTGCGCCCTTGGAAGAAGTTGCTGTATCTCTGGAGTTGCTTTATGGAATAAATACGGGTATAGACGCGCATAGAATTTACCGCTTAAGCCAGTTTGTCGAGAAAAGTTTCACTTGGCCGTTAGCATTTCAGAAACCAATTGTTGGCGAGGACGCTTTCTCACATGCATCTGACAAGCAAGTTCAGGGAATGATGGGACATCCTCTTTCGCATGAGCCGTTTCCCCCAAAAATGATTGATAGAAAAACAACCTTGTACATGGGCAGGCATCTTGGCGAAGCAACAGTTCAGGCTTACTTGGACCTACAGGGAATAAAAGCGACCCCTGAGCAGGTGGCTGAAATTGCCCGACGAGTGCGCAAAAGCCAAGAGAGCTTAGACAAAGGTGAAATGATGATTACGTTTTATGAAATCAAAAAACTGCTGCGGCAACTGCGAAAAGGATTGCCGGAAGCGGAACTCAAGCTAATAATCAAGCAAGTCATAAAATGAAGATTTCCATTGACAAAACCGTAGCGTTCCACATTTTTCTGAGCTTAACCGCTTTTCAAGTAGGTAACATTGAAACTTGAACCGTCGGCGCTGAGAGGCGAGACAGAGGCTAACTGTAAGCTCAGATCATTGGTCATTATGACTTGCGAATAGGGAAAACTGCTAATGTTTCCAGCATCATCTCCAATCTTCACATATGAATCCCTGAAAGTTAGGGTTCCGAAATTCGATAGCAAACTAATTTCATCATTTACGGTTGGTCTTTCAACTATCCATTCCGCAGACAAACGAGAAGAATTGTAAACGAAAGTCTGGTAAAATCCTTCTCCCTTCGTGACATCATATATTCTTATAGCCCATTGGTTCGTGTCAGAATCAACCAGATTGATAGAAGCTATAATTAAATCTCCCGCCGAAATCCTCATGTCAGTTATTCGGACAGCCTTATCAGGCAATAATTCATACCAAGCAGAATAATACTCTTGGCCGTTTACGGAGTCATGCTCCGTTCCAGCCTGAATTAACGTTTTGTCGAATTGCCCACCAATGCCGATCCATGCTGAGGAGAATGCGTCTGACGAGAAGACGCCTATTCTAGGCACTGTCCAAGAGGCATTAACGCCAACGATTTGTTCGTGAGGTCTCTCTAAATCTGACGCAACAACGTATCCTGCCCAAGCTTTGCTTAACATACCGTGGCCTTGAGGGTTGTTGACAAAAGTTGTATGCAGGAGGTCAAGCAAATACAATGAAGCAGTTAGTAAAAGTATCCAAATCAAAGTTAGAATCAACGCCCTAGTTTTCCAGTCTTTCCATTTTATCTGCAATTTTGTTCCACCTTACTCTCAATCTAGGGCAAGAATAACCTTTTACGTGCGATAAAACGTCTCCACCTTTAAGAAAGCATTAAGGAATAAATAAAGCGTTTCATTATTACGTGCTTTCATGCTTTGCTAACCGCGAAAGCAGTTTGCCAGAGCACTGCATAGGCTTATGTCCTAGAGGGAGAAACTATTTACATGTTTCATGTGGAGAAAATGGAAGTTGACGATTTTGCTTTTGCAGTCCAACTTGCCAATACTATGAAGTGGAACATGACAAGGGAGGATTTCGAGTTCATGGTGAAGCTTGAGCCCCAAGGGTGCTTCGTCTTGCTTCACGACCAAGAGCGTTTAGGCATAGCGACCAGCGTCAGTTTTGGAAAAGTGGGTTGGTTCGGCAATTTGATAGTTAAAGAAGATGTCCGAGGAGAGGGTGCTGGAAACCTTCTAGTGCGTCATGCTATAGATTACTTGAAGAATAAGGGCGTGGAGACCATCGGGCTTTACGCTTATCCGCACCTAGTCAAATTCTACGGGAGCTTCGGCTTTGAGCGCGACATTGATTTTTTGGTCTTGAAAGGAAAAGCGACATTTCTCCCAACTCAAGAAATGTTAAGGGAAGCAAATAGGCAGGACGTTCCCGCGATAATAGACTTTGACTGGCAATGCTTTGGAGCAAACAGAAAGAAGTTGTTAGAGCTTATCCTTCTTAACAAGAATAATTTGTGTTACATATCGACTGAAAACAGCGAAATCACAGGCTACGTTGCAACAAAGGTTTACGACAAAACGGTTGAAGTCGGACCCTTAATGTGCTGCGCGGACCGTGAGGAGGAAGCCGGGCTGCTTCTAAAAACCATGTTGAGCAGATTAAACGGTCTCGAAGTTTTCATGTACATCCCAAAAAAAGAAAACTCACTTCTCAACACGTTGCACAAAGCGGGGCTTACAGAAGATTTTCGCGTAGTGAGAATGTTTTTGGGTCCAGCTGTCGCCAAAAACTGCATATACATCGCGGAATCTTTGGAAAGAGGCTGATGCTACATGGCTGATGACGTGTGCCGAACCCTCGTGGATGATTTCCTTAAAAGCTCCTGGCCCTGCGTGAAAACCATAGTCGGAAAGCTTAAAGGGTTCAAAGAAGCACAAAAGCAGCGTAAACCTGTATCCTTGTTTAGATTCAAAAACGACCAGAAAGTTAATCAGAGCTTTGAAGGGACCAATTTTTTTCTGAGAGGTTCAGTGGAGTATTCAAATCCGCAGTTAACGTTGGAGGAAGTTCAAGGAATAATAGGTGTCCGCATGCTCGAAACTTGTGGAAACTACTTCAGCAATAACGACTTACGGGAACCAGAGACATCTGATGTCGCTGAAATATGTGAAGCGCTGAAAAAGCCTTCTGAAGGACCATTAATCGCGTTTCTGCTGAACACTGACGATATAGAGCCAGACAGGTACTCCATGAACCCGTTGAAAGAGTCAATCGTAGCCAGCGGTCAAAGTGCGTTTCCCGTAGCCTACGTTAGCACAGAAAATCTCAAAACAGACCCGCAGTTCGTAGACAAATACGCAGGAAATCTAATCTGCCCAAGCGAAGTAGACCTTATTAACCGTCAACTTGAAAGCGCCAAAGGCTCATACGTGGATTTTGTGGACTCGTTAAAATACGCCCAGCTTGAAAAAATCTCTGAGACCTTCGGAATTGATTTAGGGCTTTATGCGCTACGCATGCCCATAGCAACATTGCAGGCTGAAACGAAAGGTAGTTTGTTACATTATATAATCCGTGAGACTCATAGAGACTACGAGTCAATCAGCCAAGCGTACAACTGTATGAGACGAAGCATGGCAAAACGGACGACTTTGTTGACTGTGCCGCATTCAAACAAGGGCTATGGTTCCAAGCGCGCCGCCCGAGGCAAGCTTCATTTTGAAGGCGCAAAACTGAAAAACGTTACCGTCAAATACCAGACTACACGGCTTTACCCTAATGAGATTGACCCAGAAGACGTTAGCATCGCAAAAGCTGAAGACAGCTTCACTGTGACAGGAGAGGAACTCGCTGATTACAGATTTTCGGAAACGCCTTCTTCGCCGCAGTTTTTCCTTTACTCGTTAGCGTCACCAGAAAACGCTGTACTGTGGCATGGCATAGGGGCTTTTGCAGCGCCCAAACTGTTGCGGAGCTACGTGGCTGTCCGCGATTCTTGCCGAAGAGGGGAGCCGATTAGGGATTTGCACCAGAAATATGGAGTATTGACGGAAATTCCGCTGCAATTTAACCTTGTTCCAGATCACATGTGGGTTCACCCAGTACACCGCAACATCGACTCCAGCATAGGGTGCGTTGAAAACCTGAAGAGTTTAGCTCGCAGAGGCATGAAGCTTGAACACCTTGCAGCCTTCAAGTAGGAGCCGATTGCAATCATGAATTGGCTAGAACAAATCGCGCTTCAAATACTGCGGTTACTCAGAAGACCGCCTCTAAACAGGATATTGAGGGTGAGTACTCCACGCAGTTTTGCGGTTTACTTCAAGGACTTCGAGAAGATAGAAGCCGTGAGGGGAATTTTCGGTGAAAAAACAGCCGAGGTTCTCCAAAACCTCAAAGTTGACCTAATATGGTTCAGCGGCTACATGTATGTGGACAGCGCCACGGGTCACCTTGTGGTAAGCGCACGTTACCTAAAAACTGGCGACAAAGTCGACATTTACTTGGACCTAATCCATGAACTCTGCCATGTCAGGCAGCTTATGGAAGGAAGAGACCTTTTCGACCCGAAATACAGTTATGTTGAAAGACCTACGGAGATTGAAGCTTACCGCTACACGGTTGAAGAAGCTAGGCGACTTGGACTGAGCGACAAGAGAATCTGCGAGTACCTCAAAACCGAGTGGATGAGCGACAGAGACCTGAAATTTCTTGCGAAAGCCGTAAACGTCACATGCTAATAAAATAATGTTATGCGCCCGCTGCTTCACGATAAACCTGTAGCATTCTCTGAGCGCAGACATCCCACGAAAAATTATCCGAGACAAACTTGCGCCCTTTACGCCCCATTTTCTCTCTCAAAGAGCGATCTGCCAAAAGCTTCAGAATAGCTTCGGCTAATTTGCGGCTGTCTGGCTTCATCAATAGCCCCGTCTCTTTATCCATAACGGCTTCGCGCACTCCGCCTACATTGAAGGCGACAACAGGTTTAGCGGTTGCTTGTGCTTCTAATAGTGCTATGCCTTGGCCTTCTTGAATTGATGGGAGAGCGAAGATGTCGGCGCAGTTGTACAGAGTGGGGAGAGCTGTGTCTTTTACGTCGCCTAGGAAAATAAAGTTGGCTGAAAGGTTTAGTTTTTCCAAATGTGTTGTGAGATTGTTTTTGAGAGGTCCGTTTCCGACAATCAGGAATATGGTTTGGTTGTATTCTTTGACGATGTGTTTGGCGGCTTCTATTAGGAATGGTAGGCCTTTTCGGGGAATTAGTCTGCCGACGAAGAGCACGCATGGTTTGCGGTCTAATCCGATTTGTTGTTTGGTTGTTTTGCCGTTTTTTGTGGGTTTGAATCGGTGGGTGTCGACGCCGTTGGGTGCTATTCGTATTTTTCTTTTGTCAACGTTGTAAAGTTGGATGATTTTTTCGGATGAGTATTTGCTGACTGTTACTATCAGGGTTGCGTTTTTGGCTGTTTCCTTTTCTAGTTTTGAAAGTTGCCACATGATGAGGTTTGCGAGTTTCGTTCTGAATGTGGGAGAGTCTTCGTGTGATGATTGTGTGTATTCGTCTGCGAGGACCCCGTGAATTGTGTGTATGAATGGTTTCTTGATGTGTCGTTTGCGGAGTGTTTTCAAAAATCTGTAGCCGCTGACGGTGTGTGCTTCGTAAACGTCTGCCTTGATTGCGTCCACGGCTGCTGCGAGGGTTCTGTTGAAGAACCAGTTGTCCAGTGGGAAAAGTGTGTCTGTGGAGAAGCAGGGAACAAATTTTACCCCGTTAACTGCGACAGGTTTTTTGAAGCCGGCTTTTGTGCCGCTGTAAACGGTTGTGTCAACCTCGCTGTGCAGTCGCTTAGCGGTTTCAACGATGCGCCGCTCTACACCCCCAAAGTACAAGTGTGGAGGTTGAGTGTTGAAAACAGCTAAACTCAACTTTTTCATTTGCTTACCCCTTTCTTGAACAGCGACGTTTGCCTGTGATTATCACTTAAGCACGTTTAACTTATGTTAAACTTCCGCTTCAAGATATAAGCTGTAGGTTACCTCCATGTACCTGCGCCTGCAGCAGGGACCGCATGGAAGGCTTCGCGAGTTTTCTGCATGCTTTTGGACTGTTTCTGCACCAATACGGGTAGACCCCCTCCCCCTTTTCTGCAATGAATTTCTATTAGGATCCAAATATGCTCGTGGTTTCAACATGCTAATGGTTAAGAAAAGCGGCAATACGAGACCTACCCCCCTCGTTTTTTGCTGGAACGCTTTGCCGATAGACCCCCTCTATAGTTTCTGCAATGAACCACTATTAGGATCCAAATATGCCTGTTTAGTCAAGAAACCTTGACAAAAACCTTTTTATCGGCGCAGGCACCCTATATAGTGTAGTGAGAGATGCCATAGGAGTTGAACCGTGTGAAAAGAAAAGTTGCGTGGGCATCTTTAGTTATTGCACTGCTGATTTCAGCCACGGGACTGACGCTTGCTAACTTGGTAACAGCAAACCCGATTGGGAATTTATTACCGATTATTGTAATCGAAAGGGATGGTAGCGTTACTCCTGACACGCCGTTCATAAAGCACGAGGGAGATGTATATACCTTAACAGGTGATATACAGCAGGAATATTCAATTCTAATTCGGCGTAGCAACATCGTTTTTGACGGAGCAGGATACAGCATAAAGTGTGCGAAATATCCTGTATTGCCTAATATAGGTTTGAGCCTTGAAGACGTCACTAACGTAACAGTTAAAGACATTACAGTCACTGGTTTTAGCCAAGGCTACACTGATAGATGGCTGGGTGATGTTGTAGCAGAGAACACAACTAACTCTGTCTTTCTAAGAGTCTCAACAGCGGTTTTTCGATTAGTGAATAGTCGCTTTAACACGGTTGTTGAAAACAATATCGGCCGCAATAACTCTTTTCGATCCCCAGAATTGAGCGTGCGGGAAAGTTACAATAATACCTTCTTCAAAAATAACTTTTTAATTGAACAATTCTCTGCAACTGAAGGAAACTTTTGGGACAACGGTTCAGTGGGCAACTACTGGAGCGGCTACGACGGCGTGGACGAGAATGGTGACGGCTTAGGCGACACGCCGCACTTAATAAACGCGAATGATCAAGATCGATTTCCATTGATGAATCTGTGGGATCCCGCAATACCATATGATACTGTGCCTCCCCTCGTATCTGTTCTCTCGCCTGAAAACAAAATCTGTAATGAGAGTAGTGTTCCGTTGATTTTCTCAATAATTGAGCCTGCTTCATCGATGAGCTACAGCCTTGACGGAAGAGACAACGTAACCGTCACAGGCAACAGCACAATAAGCGACTTAACTAATGGCTTGCACAACGTAACCGTCTACGTCAAAGACATGTGTGGGAACGTGGGCGCCTCAGAAACCGTCAGCTTCACCGTAGAAGTGCCCTTCCCAGTAGCACCCGTCACGGCTACTTCCGTAGCCATAGTTGCCGTAGTGGGCGTGGGTCTGCTAGTCTACTTCAAGAAACGCAAACACTAAACAAGGCGCTGTTATTTTCTTTTTCTAAGCAACTTTACTCAGTTCAGTTCATTAACATACTCAAATCCTGATTCTACAAGTTTCTGTGCATCTTCTATTGCGGATGCTGCCACTAATTCAGAATTCCTTTCCACACATCGGACACTTAGCTGGAAACTCGTTTGATATTCCTTGTAAAGCGAATCTGCACAAAGCTTAATGCTTTTATATATTATCTCCTTGTATTTGCGGATATACTGGGATGAAAGTTGACCGCCGAATCCAAAGATGATAACAGTTTGGGTCTTGCTGCGGATTATAAGCCGCTTAAGCTGGAAAGTGAAATTCGCGAGTTTTGGGAGAAAAACAAGATACGTGAAAAGCTGGAACTGCGAGAGAAGGACTGTAAAGGTGTTTTAGGTTATGTTGAAGGTCCGCCTACTTTGAATGGTATTCCTCATATTGGTCACTCTAGGGGTCGGGTGATGAAGGATATTCGTTACAGGTGGAAAACCATGGAGGGCTATTATATGCCGTTTTGGGCGGGTTGGGACTGTCAAGGCTTGCCTGTGGAGCTTGAAGTTGAGAAGCTTTTAGGCGTGAAGAACAAGCGGGAACTGCTGGAACACGTAGGGCTGGAACGCTTCATAGAAGAATGCAAAAAAGTTATCCTGAAGTATCACCGCATGTGGCTGGAAGCCGACAGTCGCCTCGGCGTTTTCATAAACCAGCAGAAAGCCTACTGGACTTACCTTGACGAGTACATTGAGAGGGAATGGCAAATCCTCAAGCGCGCTTGGGACCAGAACCTGCTTGAAGAAGGACACTACGTTGTAGCGTACTGCCCCGGATGCCAAACCAGCCTAAGCAGCGCCGAAGTAGGCTACGAAGGCAGCTACAAGGAAGTAGAAGACCCATCCCTATACTTCAAATTCAAAGTGTCAAGCACCCCGAACGAGTATTTTCTCGTGTGGACAACCATGCCCTTCACCATAATAACCGACACCATGCTCGCCGTCCAACCCGACGCCGAATACGTCAAAGTCCAAGTCGGCGACGAAACATGGATAATGGTGAAGCAACGCGTAGAACCCGTCATGCAAGAGCTCGCCATAGAAAAATACACGGTAGTCGAGACAATACAGGGCAGCAAACTGGAAGGCACAAGGTACGAGTATCCGCTTAAAGACATAATCCCCAAACAAGCAGAACTTGAAACTAAACATGAGCTTGTACACGCGGTTATAGGCGAAGACTTCGTGGAAGTTGACACGGCAACAGGCGTGGTTCACTTGGCGCCTGGAAACGGAGAAGACGACTTCTGGGCGGCACAGAGACGCGGCGTGCCAGTGTTTGCGCCCTTTGACGACGAAGTCAAATTCACAAAAGACGCTGGCGTGTTCAACGGCGTTTTCGCAAGAGACGCAGACAAGTTAGTAGTAGAGGAACTTAAGAAAAGGAACGCGTATGTAGCCGTCAAAAAAGTGGTGCATGAGTACCCAACGTGCTGGCGTTCCCATCACAAGCTGGTCTGGCTTGCACGAAAAGAGTATTTCCTCCGCACAGACAGGATAAACAGCAAGGTCCTCGAAGCCGCAGACAAAATCGAATGCTACTTCGACGAGCCTAAAAACCGTTTTCTCGCTTTTCTGAAAGAGGGCAAACCATGGTGCATCTCGCGTGAACGCGTCTGGGGCACGCCCTTGCCTATGTGGACCTGCGAAAAATGCGGCAGCAAACGATTGATAGCCAGCAAAAAAGAACTTGTGGAAAACGCTTTGGAGAAGGTTCCTGACGATTTTGAGTTGCATAAGCCGTGGGTTGACAACGTCACGTTGAAGTGCGCGAAGTGCGGCGGCGTGATGCGTAGGGAAGATTTCGTTTTGGACACTTGGCACAACAGCGGTGCTTCACCGTATGCCCGCTTCAGTGACGAGGAGTACGAGCGGTTTGTGCCTGTGGATTTCCTCACGGAAGGCATTGACCAGACTCGCGGGTGGGCTAACTCGCTTCTCCTAGAACATGTGATATTAACTGGGAAGACTGAGGCGCCTTACCGCGCGTTCTTGTTCCAAGGCTTAACGCAGGACGCGAAAGGCAGAAAAATGAGCAAAAGCCTCGGCAACATAGTAGAAACAAACAAGCTTCTGGAAAAAAACTCCGCGGACCTGTGCAGGTTCTACATGATGCGCAAGTGCCCTGTAATTGACTTCATGAACTTCGACATGCAAGAACTGAACCGCAGATCCTATCAAGTGCTCTCCACGCTTTACCATTTAAGCCGTTTCTTCTTGCAAAACGCCGAGTTCGACGCGTTCCAGCCTGAACGCTACAGGTTTGCAGGAAACAAGATACTGTGGGACAGAACACTGATTGATTTGCAGCCTGCAGACCGCTGGTTACTCTCGAAGCTGCAAGAGACTATAGAGGAGTACACGCTTAAGCTGGAAAGCTGCGAGTTCAACGTTGCCATGGCGGTTCTAGAGAATTTCGTAATCGAAACGCTAAGCAGACTCTACGTGCCCATGATACGGAAAGAACTCTGGACGGATGAAACTGAAACTTCCGAAAGACGACAAACAATATACGCCATACTACATCACACGCTGAAAACGGTGACGCTGCTTTTCAACCCTGTCACGCCATACCTCAGCGAAGCACTCTACCAGAAAGTCTACAAGAAATTCGACGCGAAACTGCCCGAATCAGTAAACTTTGAATGCTGGCCTGAACCCGACGAGAAAATCCGAGACAAAAACATAGAAGCAGAATTTGAGGTCTTGTTCAACACTGTTTCTTTGGTTTACGCTGCAAGGCAACAGGCGAAGCTTAAAAGAAGATGGCCCCTCGGCAAAGTAATTGTCACCGCGCCAGAAAAAGCGGCTGAAGCTCTAAGAAAGCATGAACCGCTGTTCTTGGAGTTGATTAACGTTAAAACCGCTGAATACGCACAGCAGGTTCCAGACTACGTTGGAGGCGAAAACTGGGTTTCCGCCACAGAAGGCGACACACACGTGTTTTTGAGCGGAAAACGCGACGACAAGCTGCTGGGCGAAGGCATAATGAGAGATTTAGCCCGCCGCGTGCAAGCCTTACGAAAAGACATGGGGTACGTGCCCACGGACGTTTTGGACGCTGTACACATAGCCGAACTGGACGAGGACAGCATGGGACTTTTGAGGTCTCACTTGGAGGATATGGCTGAACTAGTTCGCACCAAAAAAGTGTACTTACACGGCAAACGCGACGAAGTCGATGCAGAGTGGCACGAAGCAAAACTGGACGGCAAACGAATCTACATAAACATCCACTAAACACCACTGTTTCCTTTTTGAGACCAAAACGCTTTATTTCCCGAGTTGCGGTTCTATTCCAGAAGCAACAGCGGAACGGGGCCGGTAGATCAGTCTGGTATGATCGCCGCGTTCGCAACGCGGAAGCCGCGGGTTCAAATCCCGCCCGGTCCACTCAACTTCTGACTAGTTCAGTTGTTTACCGCATTTTTTGCAGTACAACGAGTCACCTTCGTTTTGGGTTCCACAAGATTTGCATTTCTTGTCTGCTGCGTTGAGAGGGGCTTCTATTGGGGTTACCTCGTTTTTCCAAACATGCAGAATTAGCGCGTATGTTCCGTTTTCTTCAGGGATTATTTCAGGTAGGTCGTAGGTGATGGTTCCGCCTAGTAACTTTATCATTTGATTTCTATTAGCGAAGACTTTTCCTGTGCCACCGTAAGCAGAGGCGCCGGGTCTTCCGCTGGGAGGCCTTTCGCCTGCTTCGCCGTCTCCAAACAGCACTTGCGCAGAACCGTCTTCTTTTATTACTATAGTGTAGCTTTTGTCTGAACCTCGTTTCCCCGTTGGCGACTTAATTTTTTCTTTAACTGTGGTTTTACGTGCTTTCCTGTCGCGATAATAAGAATACATCAATACCAAAACGATAATGAGGATAGTAAACCATGCAACAACAGCGAACGTTTGAAGTGCCATACAATGCATTTATGAATCTGCGTATTTCTGTTTTTCTAGTTTCCGTTTGCAACTTTCAGAATTCCTAGAAAAAAACTTTGCGACGTGGAAAATGGAAGGGTTCAAATTCCCAGTATGTAAACACGGTTTTGGGAATACTTTTCAGAACCAAATTGTCGGCACAATGGGGGCATGAAAAAATAAAGCATTATTTCCTGTAGAAGGTTTTGTTCCACCCGCAAGCGATACACTGGGCGGAGCCTCTTTTGATGTCGAAAGCTAGTTTTCTGCTGCAAACAGGACACTTCAACCTAAAGATGCCTCCGTTCCCCACAGGGCAACTTCAGAATATGTGAGTTGGTTGCTGATGACTTCATGTACATTACCCTTTAGGCATCTGGCTACGGATTCAGAACTAATAGGAATTACGTATTTAGAATCAGTATTTCTACTGACATCATCGAGAAAAAGGTCAAAGGGAAAGTACTCAGGACATACGGTACGCTATTAGACCCAAGGACTAACTCAAGATATCTTCAGAAACACGGATACACAGATGTGGAATAGCCCTCACGGGCTATCTGCGATAACCTTTTCCCATCTTTTCTTTTAACTCATACTCTACAGACATAGGTAAACATAGACAGGCGATGGTCAAGAAAGCTTGACTAAGGCTTAGTCAAGAAACCTTGACAAAAACGCTTTTATTCCGTCGTTACTGCCGTTTTATATGACAACGGGGAATGTACTATGCGTCTTCCAAGCAAATTCCACCTACGGAAGTTCACAGCACTAACCGCTATCCTACTACTAATGGCGCCTCTTGTTTCGGTGGTTGCTGCAGAAACCACTTCTCAAACCGCAACGTCGCCTTCTCTTGTCTTGTTTGGTGCTGGAGCCAGATGGGCCGCTCGAAACGGCACCTCGGCGCTGTACGTTAACTGGAAAGACAACTGGAACGCTCATCATTCCACCGACGGTGGAAACTGGGATTGGTTCGGAGAGTCAGCCATGGATAACTGGCGCTCATCCATAACCACCGCTCTTCAGCAGTCGGGCTTCGAGGTGACGCATGCTGGTGATATCCCCGAAAGCTTGGATAATTATGATCTTGTGGTAATCTTCGCGTATTACGCGGTTGAGCCTCGACATGAACCCTTAATCAGAGACTACATTCGTAACGGCGGAAGCGTCGTCATGCTGGCTGGCGCCCCGTGCTATTTGCCGGCGTATTCCAAGACGATTTCATGGAAATCTAATCTAACAGGTATACAGGAATGGTTCGGAAGCAGCAACTACATAAATGCCGGAGGGTTAGCAACTACAGCTTTTGAAAACCCATTTGGAACCTCACTCCAAGAAAACTACGTGGTACTTCGCACTATTGGGTTTAGCTTTGTGGGGGTCACTTCTTTAGCTGCAAGCGCCCAGGCGATAGCCTTCTGGAGTTCAGGAGCAACATTTGCCTTTACACATGAGTACGGCGCCGGAAGAGTGTACTACCAAGCATACACCGACACAAAGATCCCTGAAGAGGATGCCCCATCTGACGATTCTGTAACTCCTGATGATTTTGAGCCATCCCCCGCTTCATCAGGTATTCCTACGTCGATTTCAATTTCAACGGATGCGCCTTCTTCCTTCCTAGGCTTAATAGTGACCATTTATGGCAACCTCAACGACACCTTCGGCCTTCCGG
>Ga0272442_10006203_pt1 | contig 15806 bp, 15 predicted proteins | sample SSMForm2O_FD_200262 | JGI IMG/M metagenome (GOLD analysis project Ga0272442, IMG submission 200262) | Marine sediment archaeal communities from Little Sippewissett salt marsh, Falmouth, MA, United States - SSM-Form-2O | ecosystem: Environmental > Aquatic > Marine > Wetlands > Sediment ...
GCCCTGCTAGCTTCTAATACCTCTTTAATTATAGTTATTTGACTCTCTACAAATTTTCCATATAATGCTAAACAGTGATCGTGACCCAGGGACAGGTTTAGGCGGAACAAAAAAGGGATGTGGCTCTGGCGCCAATAAAAAAAGCTATGGCGATATCGGGTTCTGTCAAAGAGTCTCTGAATATGGGTGAAAAATCAAACCATCAAGATGTTATCAAAAAACTACGATCATGGGATCTGTATCTTGGAGACAAGTTATATGACTTTTTTGAAGAACGGAAAAGAGCCGACTATAGACTAAATTACAATTTTCGCCCGAAAAAGGCCGATCGATTAGTATCGGAGATGGAGTTATTTTTAAACGAACTTAAACAATTTTTAGAAGAAGTATAACTCACCGACCTCTTTTCTTCTCTATAACTACTCTTTTCCCCTCTATCCTTGCTACTAACTCTTCTCCCACTTCGAAGGGGAATGCACTATCTCTTACAAAATCACTCGGTAGGTTGATAGGGACGGCGGTTTCACATCAAACCATATCAAACTGGATCTCGAAGTATACGGGGATCATGAAGGCTTACGTCGATAACATCAAGCCTGATGTCAGTTCAACATGGAGAGCTGATGAAATTTACGTGAAGATAAAGGGTGATCTGAAATATCTCTTTGCTCTGAAGCCTGTGGTATAGAGATTCAAGGTGATAACAAATGGATAACGTTGATAGAGAATGCAAGTGTGAGGTTAGGGAATTAACCTATTTTTTTGATGTAGGTTATATATTATAGTTAGAAAAGGGTTTTTATATGACAGGTTATTCAGTATATATTTGTCCTATATGTGGGACACCCTGGAGAAAAGCAGGAAACAATGATCATGTACTCATATTTTCTTGGTGTTCTTGTCAAGAGACTGTAGATGCGTTCCAAAAAGCATTTAAATCTAGCGGCTTAAAAGTCTCTTATGCTTATTGAAGTTGACGAAAACGTGGTGGTCACTCCCCTTTTGAGGGCATTTACGGAATTCGATAGGTTTTATCACGAAGAGAGGGAGAAAAAACTTGGTTTTATACGTTGGCTTATGAAACTTGATTTTCCTGATGGTATAGAAGCTTACTCAGACCCGTTTATATATGCTATATACTATAAAAAATCTCCTATATCAGCTAACGATGCACACACTATTGCACACGAAATAATGCATCTTATTCGTTATCAAGAAACTGATATTTTAGAAATAATCCCCGCGAATCCATCCGTTGAACCATTAATTCCTATTTTGAATAGTATGCTTGAAGATCCAATAGTAGATAAAACATTACAAGAACAGTATAATTTTGACTTATGTATTCCGTACCGAGAAGGCATAAAATACGATATAAAAAATTTGAAAGAAGAATCCACAGATTTAGATAGTATATTAATAAAAGGCATCAATATTACAAAATTTATGTTATTATGGGATTTAATTACTGATCAACCAGCCCTTGATGAGTGGCATCAACACCTAGAATGGCTTGAAACAAAATATCCTCATTGCTATAAAATAGCTATGGAGATAAAACCTGTTGTAGATAGCATAGGATTAGGTACGATTGATCAGCAAAGGGAGATAGTTTTGAAATTGATAGATATGTATAATCTTGGTAATATGATATCTATTCCAGATCCTAATATCTAGCTGAAAATACCGTGTCTAACTTACTATAAATAATAATCAAAGCTAAATTTATCAGTTGTTATTTAATGCTACTTTTATTTGGGTTAAGTAGTACTCAGAAGTCGCCTACCGATAACTTGACAGAACCCGATATCGAAACCCTTTTAGTTGATTAGAACATGGCAGCTGTCTGGAGGTAGAACCCGACGCGACTTACGACATCATCAGCACTGGCACTCCTGGTCTTTTTGATCCCCCTCGTTTCTGGAACGATCGTAATAAATGAGGTGGAGCTAAATCCATCTGGGGACGATCGATCTCAAGATGTTTTTGAATGGGTGGAGCTTTACAACACCGGGATCGAAGATGCTGATATTAGCGGCTGGTCACTGGTCACAACCCATGGTGAAAAGGAAATTGCACGCATTCCTCCGAGAACTACGATACCTGCAAAGGGCTTTTACATCCAGCTTGGCCCAGAGACGGGTGCACAATGGCTCGACAATCTGTTTGAGTCTGCAGTACTGAGAGACGTATCAGGGTCCGAAGTCGATAGGACGCCGGAACTGACGGACAACCTAGATGATAGCTGTGCTTGGTCGAGATATCCCGATGGTGGTTCAAATTGGGAGTTTATGGTATCGAGCAAAGGTGTCATGGCTTCAGGAGATTTCTGCTATTCGGACGGATATGATGACGCCTTAAGTTGTAGTTTTGGAGATGATGAGAGATGTTTGTGGAACATCTCGTGTATGGACATTGGAGACCAACCAGAGAGCTGCCTGATCGAAGATCCCTTCATCGAGTCTGAAGAATGTGAAACATCAAGGGAAAATGAGTACTGGATCGAGCAGCAGGAAGAAGATCCAAACAGCACATATTATTTTGAATTTAAAATGGATCAGGTAATTTCAGGCGCTGGTTTCGTCAAAGTTGACAACGGCTACTACACCACACCTTTAGGCAATGTTATTAGCGTCGATCTGGACACAAGGGAGCATGGTAGCGGATCATACAAGAGCGAAGAGAAAACGCGCATTCTAGGAGAGAACAAGTCCGTCGAATTCGATAACATCTCTTTCAACTTAGGGAATGCTTCTATCGAAATGGATAAAGATGTTTCAGCAACTTACACCACCACTACTTTGGGCCTTCCGCATAACAGGACCGTGACTTACTCATCAACATGGACCGAAGAAGCATGCTCTAAGAGCAGGATGAGTGGGCCAGTTATAGGATCAAACCAAAGCGATGTGTACCATTTTCCATGGTGCTACTACGTGGGTCAGATAAAACCGGAAAATCGGATATGGTTTTCAAGCCCTGCAGATGCGTACGCTAACGGGTATCGTGCATGTATGAACTGCATACAAGATAATGTAACTGATACCTTAATAAGCGAATCCTATCGATATGCAACCTCTATTGATCGTGAGAGCCGGATCGTACGGGATCAAAACAGGTCGACAATGGTCATAGATTCAGAATTTGATGGTATGGGTCATATAGGTGTTCTCAAGTTGTCAGATCCGGGAGCATCGGTTCATGGCGTCCCGGTCATTGAAGCACGGGAAGATTATATTGGCAGCTTCAAGATCCATGATAAGATCGATGAAGATAATTCCAGCTTGACCTTAGATAAGTCGACATCAGGAACTGGATTCGCTGCCATAAGTAAGAGGATTAGGGAAGGGCAGAAGACATACGAGTACGGAACCGGCAGTTATAATTCTGAAGAGCTAATAGAAACTGATACAAACTACATTGCCAAAGACTTGAACGTCACACATTCGCAGGTGAATCAGACCTTAACCAGGAACGTCTCCATCAATTCTTCCCTGAGATGGAAAGAGGGGGTATGGTCCCAGGTCAGAAACATAAGTTTCATTGGCGAGGAGTATACCAGCGCCGATCGTCTTGACAAGGAGACCGAAGTCCGAGGTCTCAACGAGATGGAAACCGAGGCAGAGTTCTCGGGCAACGCAAGATACAGGACGATTTTGAGGGACGAAGTCGATATTGACGAGCAGTACGAGGGAGACTACTCGGTACACACAAAGACGTTCTTCACGGGTATTCCGAAATACGATTCGCCTCATATTAACGTGACAAAGGCTGGAGAGATCGATTTACTGAACTGTTCTGAGAGATCCAGCGTAGTCCGTTACACAATCACGTTGGAAAACGATGGGAACAAAGCGCTCGGTCCGATCTACGTGAAGGACTTTTTCCCAGAAGGTGCAAGGTTCATAGACTCTTCGATGAGGGCATCGGCAATGAGTCCAGTCAGTGCGGAGTGGACTTTTACACACCTGGCAATTGGCGACACAACCAGCATCACTCTCTGGCTTGATATGGTAAATTGTCCTTATGATATGACTGTGAACCGGGCAGAAGCCACAGGAGGCTACAACGGCGATAGTTGGATTACCGGCAGTACCTATTGCACGGTCAATCGAATCCGGATTAAATCAAATTGGGTGCGCTCCGAAGCATACCCCGTCCTTTAGGGAGGGGTGGCCGCACCCAATTTTATTTAGCTAGCTTCTTACCAGAACGTAGAAAGCAAAGTAATAGTTATAACATTAACGATGATTTGATAAAAATTAGAAGTTTTTGATTACTAGATCTCATCACCATGATCAAATTATATCATCTCCCAGATTGGAGTGATATCACCTCTCGTAATCGTTGTCAAGACAACGTATAGCGGCCGTTGCATCGTGTGATCGCGAGAACCCCCCTGCCATTCGAGGGAGATTTCCTCATAGTCACCTAAAAAAATGGCATGCACACCTATAAAATCATCTTCGTATTCTGGCTTTATCCAGGCTAAAAGCCAATCATTTGGAGGCTCTTCGCAGCTATTGTACACCGAAGTATATTCTACTTGGTCTGGTTTGATTGAACTTTCCGATCCGGAGCTGCAATAACTCGTTCGTGTTTTTATTACTTCGTCCTTGTAGTAAGATCCCATTGCGCCATTTGCATTCCAGGGAGTGAGGCAATAGATCAGCTTCCAGAGTCCATGTGTCGTAGGATCTATTTCGGATGGATAAGACGGACCATTTCTGCTATTCAAATGTTCCAGCATGAGTCGATTAAGTTCCAACTCTGTAATTTTAATAAGGTCTATTCTGATGGCAGAAGTGGTATCAGAAAGAACTATTTGAGTGTCATTCCCATTTTGTACGTCTTTAACAACTGTCCAGCCTTCTGGAATAGCAAAGCTCAAATTGTGTCCAGAATACGTTTCGTTTTGTTGTTGACCGCATGATTCTAGAATACAAGTCACAGTCAGCAGAACCAAAGCTAACAAGATCGGTTTAAGCTTCATATACATCACCTTTATTGCTTCTTACAAGCACAATTGAAATAGCTTGTCCTAAATAGGATTCGCTATATAAGCAGTAGTCGTTTTCCGTTAGATTTTTAATCTAAAAGTACATTACAACTTCGACATGGGTTTATTTAAAGGCATTATTAGAATTTTACGGGGCGTGGAAACTGGTAAAAGCAACGATCATGTACCCGAAATCGATCAAAAAGAGGAGAATTTAAAAAAAGGACACGAATTTGAAAATTATGTTGTCGAATTATTTAATAAATATTACTTTAGCATATATGCTTGGACCCCTGATAATGCAGATAAATACGGCGGTAAATGGGTTGAATCGAATAAGAATCCAGATATAGTAATGCGTTTTAAACCACGCGACGAAAAATTTGCCATCGAGTGTAAATTTCGCTCTAATCTTTATGATGGTAACATTAATTGGTCGGATGATGATCAAATTAGGCGATATAATCGGTTTGAACAAGAAACCTCTATACCCACATTCGTTGTTATCGGACTTGGTGGGATTCCGAGCAATCCGGAACGAATGTTTTGCATACCTATAAAAGAAGCGAAGTATCCGGTTCTATTTCCAATAATATTCGAAAAATTCGAGCGCAAACCTGGTAATAAATTCTATTGGAATGGCGAGGTGTTAGAATAACAAATCTAATTATATAACCCCCTCATATATCTGTTATTCAAGCCTATCCCTACAAGGTCCATATAAGATGTCAGATGCTATGCTTCACCCGGGAAATTCTTCCCGATATACTTGCATCTCGTCTTCCCGCCCTTCTTGGTGTAGAAGTACCAATACGGCCCGTGAAGTTTCCCGCCCTTCGCGCATCGACATGTAGGTTTGCCACACTTCGTATATTGGAGCACGTAAGATCCACCCCTGCTTTTTGCTGGCCTAATCTCAGCCACGGTATCTTTGGCTTGGACTTCTCCAGCCAGCAGAAGGCTTTCGAGTTCGGATATTCGGGCATCAATCCGGGATCTCTCATCCTTAAGGGCTTCTAGTTCAGAAGTGATATCAGCATGCATAGGGTCTTATATGTCTTATTTTGTACTTAAGGTTAGTGCTGGCATATAAGATAAACATCACCGAAACATTCTTGATAAGGATTAATATGTCCAGATATTATGGTCCGAAAAGGAAGAGATTTGGAGATATTAGTGGCATTACTCGAAGATAGCTTGGGACCATCTGGGATTGAAATAAACTCTCCAGACTATATACCGGATAAAGATACAGGTGAAAATCGCGAAGTGGACGTGTCTCTTCGAGGGAAAATCGGTTCATTTGAAGTTTTGGCTATTATTGAATGCAGAAAGCGCAAAGAAATTCCAGATGTGAGGTGGATAGAAGAGGTTGATGGAAAACGCAAAAGTGTTTGTGCGCATAAAGCAATGGTTGTTTCTTCTTCTGGCTTTACAGTACCTGCTCAAAGAAAAGCAAATAGCTTGAATATTGAATTAAGGACGTTAGATAAAATCGATGCTGAAGGTATTAAACAATGGTTCAATTGCCGAGTGGGAACCCAAATTATAACTCATGCAAATATATTGGATTGTATAATTACACTTTCGGATGGAAAAATAATGGACGCGAAAGGATCTGACATAAATGCACCCATATTCTTAAGCCAAAAAGATGGGTCGGACAAATCATTGAAAGATTTATGGAATATGTTGCCTAAGCCCCTGCTATATGCTAATGTCCCTGAAGATGGGTCAAAGCATATAATGAATATTGAATTAACATATTACAAAGAGAATGAAGAAATACCACCGCATGCAATAGAGGAATTAGAGAATTTACAAGTGATTCTAAATTCGGAAAGGATAGATGTATCAGAGATATATATCTCTGCAGAATTATGGTGTGATGTCAAAAAGATACCTGTAAGTGCAAAGAGTTACCTGAAAGGTAATAACGCATTTGTGGAAATTGCTGAGTTCGAATTCGAAGATAAAGGTAAGAAATATGCACTCAATATTTTAAATAATCCGGGATCAGGGAAAAAAGAGTTAGTTATAATACCAATAGGACATGATAAAGGAACAAAGGTTGATGTCGTGCTTACGACAACAGGCAATTCACTTAGCAAGTAAGCTCATTAAAAAATTTTTATAAGATATCTCTATAAGCACAAAAATAAAACGTGGGGTTTCAAGGTAAATCTTACACTTACTTTTTATGTAATTATAGCAAGCATAATGCCTATAAAGCAATTCATCTTTCAAATACGTTCTTTCTATGCCACTCAACCGCTACAGGGTGCGGATAATGTTCAAAATTTTCGGGAAGCTTTATATCGAGTTTGTGGAACCCTGTGATGATGTTATCAGGATATTCCATCTCTATGGACTTCGATACGATAACCCTGTTATGGTCATCGATGGAGATTAGACCCCTATCGAAGAGCCAGTGATGCATCTTGCAAAGGGCTATTCCGTTTCTTATGTCATCATTATGAAACTTATTGAACGGGAGGATATGTGCCGCATCTATGACGGAGATCCCAGAAGCGGTTTGTATCTGCATCCCGCATACTGCGCAGGTCTCATTATAGGTTCCAAGGATTAGTCTTCTGAAGGCAGAATCCCTTGAAGGACGCTGATCGACTATTTCCATCTTTACATCTGGCGCGAACTCTTTTTTGACTGCTTGGATCATCTCTGATTCGTAGATGAAGGAGCCATTAAGGACCTCTATCTTTTCGATCAATCTTTTCTTCTCATCTTCTGAGTAGTATCCGCCATTAAGTATCGAGCTAATGATCTTGTCGCGGGAGTTATCATCTTCCATGTATGCTATAAGGTCATCTTTAATGGATATCTTGGAGACCATTTTCTGGAACTGATCGAGAGAGTTTGGTGAATGAGGAGATATCCCTTCTTTCAGATCAATATTCCAAAAAACGGAGCTTCTCAAATGATATAGAGGTAGATGAATGGGTCCAGGTTTCTCGTAATCGAGGCATTTCCACAGCTCAACCCATGTCTCTCTGAGATCCAGATCGATTTTGATGTTGGTCAGATCCTGCCTCTTATTCGCGGAAAGGATAATCAAGGAGAGGAGGAGAGTGGGTTTATGTGGAGCCTTGCCCGTTGTATACCTGTTCCTATTATGATCCACCCGAAGCCGTTGAAGCAATCTTATGTATCGGTCGAGATCCCCCTCTTTCATAAAGTATGAGTATTAGGTTAGATGGTTTTGGTCTTTGCGGTGACCGGCATATTTATACGTATATCCATCTATCCTTATATCATGACAAAAGTGAAGATTACCATAAGTATAGATGAAGATATACATAAACAGCTTCGAGCGGAGTCTATCGCAAAATACGGTAATGCACGATCTATGAGCACTTACATCGAGGACCTTGCAAAAGGAGCGGTAAAACCAGCCCCTCAATCATGCAGCTTGGGGCTTATGTCGAAATGGGCGATTGATAAGCAGGAAGAATTTGATAAAGCCGTCGAAAATGTGTCTCAGCAAATCAAGACCATTAAAATGCCAGAGGCTACAAAACCTGAGCAGTATTTCATCCTCAAAGAAGTATTGGAACAAAGGTTAAATCATCTCGCCGATTCGGTTAATGGTTGCCCTAGTTGTCACGGTCTTGATGAACCTCTACCAATCTATTCTGATGCCGGGCGGAATTTTGAGAAGCTTTTTTTAGTAAGCAATCAGCACAGGTAGTAATTCTAAATATAATTAGCTGCCTAACGTCGTTTTTAAATATCAAAAATGGGGAGGGGTTTCCTACGTCGGTCAATATACGATAATCGCAGCCAACCCCACACATTAGTTGAAATATATAATTAGTCCATATAATTCCCTTCACGTATTCTAAAAATTTTTAAAATATCATTCATGTTTTCTATAATTGCAAAATCCAGACGATTCTTGTTCATTTCGAAATAGGTGTAATTACAGGCTTTTCTCACAAATTCTGCAAAGGTAATACTTTCTTGGTTACAAACATGATTTACGCAATCGATGGTCTCTTGATCGAATCGGATAGTTTTTTTAATCATTCAAATTTCTCCTTTTTAATGCCATTCTATTTTAGTCACAGGTATTGTCTAGTTCAAAAAATTTTAAAATTTCTTATTTTATTCAAAAATCTCTAAAATTCTCCATCTAATGAGGTTTCGATAACTTCACAAAGATCTACAAAACGGCGGCTAAATTCATCTGTAATCCATAATATATATTCTAATTCTTTATATGGGATCTTTTCATTCAATAGTGATGAGATCAAACTATTAATGACTGTCTCTAGATAAATAAGGCTACCAAAGCATCCTTCTATAATGGATTTTTCATGATTCGATTTTTCATCATATTCATTGAATATATATGAGCGATAACTATTGCGCAATAGTACTATTTTCCTTAATATGTCTTCTTGTTCTATAATTGTCTTCATTATTTGTTCTTTTTCCTCTGTGGGAATTGATCCGTCCTTTAAAATTTTGTAAATTAATCCATTTTCATACATTTAAATCACCTTGATACCATTTCCACTAATTGTTTTCCATCTAGTTCTTTCCCCATTTCATCGCAAAAATTCATTATATCTTCATCACGAAGTTTTCCTTCTGGGACAATCATAACATCGTAGCCCAACCGCTTGGCCTTTTCAAGCGTTATGAGTCTTGGGTTTTCGAATAACGCTATCGTGTTTTCTATGATCCCATCTATCGAGAAGCCTAACTTAGTACTTACTCGCAATTTTACTTCATATTTTCTCTTCTTAAGTTCTAAAACAATTTTCTCAAATTTAGACATAAAAACACCATTGATCGCTTTGTTCTTTAATTATTTCCAAGTTTATTCCCATAAAGGATAAAATTTAGCTTAATGTTATCCTGTTTTGTGTTCCATAAGTCGCATTTATATTTTTCATATTTATTAGCTCCAAGCTGTCGGTTTGACAACCTGACAATCTATCAATGTTTTAATCCTATTTAAACCTTTCTATCAGATATTGTTTCGGATATACACTTACATTAAAATGAATATGATTAGCAGAACGACACAGATTTCCATTAAACTTTTATATCATATATAAAAAGTAATCTTATTAGTATTCCTTCTTTTGAGGTCGACAATGAACAGTTATGTGACACTATCTGCCACAGAACAGCTGAGAGTCACATAACGGGATTGTTTCGCGAGAGCTGAAAACTCCTAAAAAACCGTGGCATGGCCAAAACAAGCATCAAGAAACTTATTACGCCTACATCATGCCACGGTTTCATCAATTCCACTCCGATACCATTTATTTATATATAATATTAATATTATATTATTCGTTTTCTTTCCGGTATAGAAAAAGGTAAACCGTGGCATATTCGGTTCAAATCTTGGTTTTTGAACTACTTGCTGTTGTTTTTGAATTCTGCCGCGGTTTTGCCCCAGGTTTGGGGGTTAGCCCCAAACCATGGCGTCTTCTTCGATCTCGTCCAGGGTCTGCTGTGGATCTGCATTCTCATCCGGTGGCAAACCCGATTCATCTGCATCAGAAATCATCGTAATTTCAACCATCGAATTTTTTTTCCCGCTCTTCCTTCGTTCATACTCAGCTATGATTTCTTCGCATACGTCCCTATTCCTTAACTCTTCAGCAGTATATTCTCTGCTTGCAGATTTCTCTCTTAATACCTCATCTAGCTTCAAAATATCTAGATTAATATTTGATTTATGTATGTTATTTGTTCGTCCTTTTATGGTTCTATCTAGCTCAGATAAGTAACGAGAAAACCGTTGGAAGCTTTGGCTCCCTACATGGTAAACTTCACAATACTTCTTATAATAGTCGTAGATATCCCTATAACCATAAGTTCCGACTTCATCCATGTGTTCACAAAATTCTTCAAAGAAGAACTTCATGGTAGAAGTTTTGACGTCGTAATCTTCCTTAGTTTCCTTATAAGTTTTTAACCTTACGACATCGTTCCTCCTAAATATGTGAGAGGCATTCTTGAAGCAAAGATTCAAAATGCCTGATAGCATTTCTGGAGTGGTAAGTTTCTCCTCAAGTAGCGGATCAGCCAACTTCATCATAGATCTTTCTATCTCTTCAGGTGTCTTATCTTTACAGAATTCTTCATAATCAGCTGGTTCCAGAAACTTGTACGGGAAATCTATGGAGTTTAGCCTTTTCTGCCAAGCGAAGCTATCATCTTTGAAATACGGCGGGTTATTTGAAGTGATGATTTGAGACGCAAAGGGAGAGTAGGTTATGGCATCTTTGCCTTTACGTTCTCCTCTTATTCGGTCTCCTCCACCCACTGCTTTTAAAGGTCCAGTTGGATAGGAACCGTTATCTTCCTCAGCATAAACTGCAAGTAGCTTCCCCATAAGTTCAGAGGTTCCAAATCGTGAAGTCGTCATATTACTTAACGTTGGAGTTGCTGTGTTCTCCTTTCCAACAATTGCCATTAAAACCTTGATGAATATGCTTTTTCCGTTCCTACCTTCTCCGATTAAGATGTTTACCACGATATAGGGTCTCTTGAACAGGCTTATGGTTATGATATCCAAAAGCGATTGAGAAGCAACAGGATCGCCTGTAACATCAAGGAGGTAAGACACAAATTCTTCACACGTTGCCAAAGGATCGTAATAGACTGGACTTTTTACGGTAATGTGAAAAGATGGGTCATGGTCATATACCTTCTGATTTTTGAAATCCAATATCTTATTTTCAACGCAGACTAGATAAGGATCTTCATCAAATACAACTGGCTTCTCTGGTCTAGTAAATGTATATATTTTTTCAAAGGTCTGGTTGTTACGACCATTCTTATACTTGTCATGGCCTACAACGGCGAACTCGTCATTGATCAGCTGTTCTCTGCCTTCTTTGTAGGTCCCATCGTGATAAACCAATAGTTCAGGATTGCCGTTATCGGTCAGTCTGGTAATCATGGGCCATCTTTCCCTTGCGGCTAAGGCTGCTTTCGTATGAGACCAATATTCTTTCCCCTTATCGTCTACTGCAAAACATGCATCTCTGAATGCATCCAAATCTTCTAACTCATGCCTTTTTTTAAGAGCATAGTTTATTACTGACTTGGCGGTCTTTTCAACCTGATACATAGGCAACGGAGGATTGCAGGCTGAATTATAAGCCCTCAGTACATGCAGCAGGTTTTTTTCTCCGAAAGGGTTCTGCCTCATATAGAGAGTTCCCAAACCAAAGAGGGTATTATCTCTGGCTCCTTGTGGAATAGCCCCCGATTCATCAAATGATAAGTCTAGAGTTCCACTTGTGGAAGTGGCCGCTTTCTCCTCCAGCTCCTTTATCAGCCATGTAGGTACTGGCTTCAGGTCGTCAAGAGAATTAAGGGGCTTCTCCCAAACATAGAACCCATCAGCTGTGCGTGATGGGGGAGCTACAACCAGAGATCCGGTATTTCGGATATCTAGCCCAGGGGCGAATTTGACCTTATTCTTGATCAATTCGAGGCTCTCATCGTAACTGAAGTAATAGTGCATCCCACCACTTGGTGTTCGGACAGAGGGGGTGTTTAAAGACTCAGGATCGTCCTGTGAAAGCTCTTGTAGGGTCGTGAAGCCATCTTCTTTATGCACATCTACGTCCAGGACGAAAATACCACTATCTTCACCACAAGAGATGCCCAGGTTTGAATACCTGTAATAGTTCTCCCGCCTCGTTTTGATCAGAGTTGGGTTGTCTCTTTGAGCTTTTCCCTGCCAATCATGCAATTGAGGATGTTTAGGTCCAGAACATTCGAATCTACCACAGCTGCATAAGCCATCAGATCGTAGATAATGGACGGGAAGAGTTTTGATGCCCATTTCAAACAGCCGCAGCTCTTCTTTCATGAACTCTTCAGGAGATGCGGAATCCGGCATAGGTCTATTTTCATCTATAAAATTGCAAGACTGTTTGCACTTCGATACGGTCTGCTCAATGGTGGAAGCAGATTCCATTCAGAATCCCCACCGAAAAATATAAATAGTATAAGATATATTATTATATTGCTTCATTTCTTATTCCTTTCCTTTTTTAGTATTCTATGCCACTGAAAAATTCATATTCTTCATCTATTCCAGTATCAAATAAGTCGTATTCGTTATTATTCTCTGAGTAATCGTAAAAGTTTTTATTTTTTCTTAAATATACTCTCTTCTCTTCGAAATCATGTAGTTCTGTCTTCATTTAAATATCTCCTAAATCCCTATGTACTAAATATCTTAAATATTCTCCTGCAGTCATATTCAATTCAATAGACCTTTTAGAGACCTTTGCTTTGAAATCTCTAGAAAGTCTAAAACCTAATGTTGAATCATGTATTATCATTTTTTGTTTTCTCCTTTTATTGTATAGCAAAGGGTATACGACCATAGTATTTAAAGTTTACGGTCAAATGCAGGATATTAAGATAAATATTTCTACACAGTATAAACACATTTAATTTTTTAACCAAATTTAGATTCTCTTTAAGATAAGCTTAGTACAAAAATTTTAAGTCATTTAGTATTTTTCACACTTTTAAATGTATTCAATTTAGTTATTGACCGAAATTTTATAAGAAGTGTAAACTTATAAGATTAAATATAAATGTTGTTGATCTTATCTTTTGCCTGCCCCTTCAATACTATTTCTGAACCATTATTCCAAAAGTTTTAACTATGTACTATGTCGGTACATGCAGTTAAATTTATAAATATCGTTTGATGTAGGCAATAGGTCGCACCTATTTCGCGATAATGTATTTGTACGAAAAAGCACAATATGGACCTACCGTGGGTTTAATAGAATAAGGCAAGATCAATATACACCGTCTTCTTTGTCAAAGACAACGGTATCGGTATCGAGGCCGACCAGCGAGAGAAGGTCTTCGACCTCTTCTACAAGCTTGACCCCAGCACCGAAGGGAGCGGCATCGGCCTTGCGATCGTAAAAAGGATAGCAGAGGTCCACGGGGGGAAGATCTGGATAGATTCGGAGGGAGGAAAGGGAACAACCATCCTCTTCACCCTTCCCACGGCAGGGGATTGAGCGCCAAAGAGCCGGTGGTGGGTCTTGAGTTGGGCGTTAAGTTTTTAGCGCCCTTTTCTGACCGGACTTCGCGCCGCCCTGTGTTGTGAGATCCTGAACGTTTTGCCCTCTGTACTCGTCCCACTTGAGGAGAGCTCGCTCTGCAATCTCCGGAAGCTTCTGCATGCTCTCCGCGTCCTTCACCACGTAATCGATGGCTCCGGACTTGAAGGCTTGAACTGCGATCTTCTCCGAGCCGAACCCGGTGAGGATTATCAGGGGAAAACCCACTTCCAGTGGTTTCTCTGCATTACCTGCCAGATCCAAGCCGCAGCCGTCCGGAAGAAGATAGTCTGCTATTGTAACGAAGTGGCTATCTTTATTTTCCTCGATCCACCTCAACGCATCCCGGAGGTGGACAACATGGTGGAAGCTCCAGTTTGAATCGTCTTCGTCGAAGAGGCGACGGATAAAAGCGGCGTGACCTACGTTGTCCTCGACGAGCATTATGGTATTTGCCTCTTCAGAGCTTGATCCTTTTACCATGGAAGGGATCGCTTCAGCCCCATCGAAGGCCGAAAGTTTTTGCGATGCTGAAAACTCCACCAACTTCTGCTCGTCGACGTCGGAGGATCTCTCAGAATAATAGTTGAACAGCTGCTCGCCCCAGTCCACGGGACATTTTCCCGAATAAATCGTCCCGCATCCGACATCGTAGACACCGTCATGCCTCCAAAGGCCCAGGTAGACAAAAGATTCGGTGACCACGAGAGCCAGCTTTATGTCCTCGGTGGTTAAGCGCAACCTGAAATTCTCGAATTTGAGTGATTTCTTGAACTCAGGTGCCAACATGCCGTCTTCGCCGAGAAGAAATCCTGCAACTTCGTCTGTTATCAACAGATCGACTGTGCTCCCCTTTCGAAGGGCGTTTATGAATATTTCGGATTCTTTCGGGAATATCAAGACGGGCAAAATCGCACATATCTTCTTTGATCTGGAGAGCATCGATGTCAGGCTCTCATGGCACTTCAAGGGCGTGGAGGGATCTGAAGATATCATCTCCGATTCAAAGAGCATGCTCAACCTGTCCAATATTTCTGGAGGTATGCTGCTTATGTCATGGTTAAGCCAAAAATCGGAGTTGGCCTCCAGATTCTCGAAGACGCTCATGACGTTATTCAGGACGCTCGTTTTTATTTTGCCAAGATTTGTCAGCTTATACCCATCTCGATTTTTGGTGACCAGATCAGAATCGCTCATATCCTTGAGCGCGTGCAGAATGGTTGTGTTTCTGCCTCCCAGCTCTTTCTGTAAGTCGTTTATATCTTTTTCATCGTTTTTTAAACAAAGCAAAATATTCATTCTTAACTCTGAACTTGCGAACGCCCTGACTTGCCTCACCAGCTCCTTCTCATCCATGCCCGTACGTCCCTTTGCTTTTTTAATCGTCTCTCAAATTCGTGAAAACTGACCGCAAATATATACGCTTAGTTGTATATGCTCAAATTTATAAACTGAAATGGGTGGTTTCACGAATTCCCCATCTCAACTTACGGGTTTCATGCATTTTGGCATTTAAGTAATTTGCTCCGACTTATCAATATTAGGACCTCTCAAATATGCGGATTTCGGAGGAAAAGGGTCCTTTGGACCTAAGCTCCCCATGATTTAGGCATATCAAGATAATTTTCGATATCATCCACCATAATCTTTAAATAGTATTATGTGCCTAAATATGCATATGAAATCGTTTACTCGCATCAAGAAGATAAATGGCC
>Ga0272442_10006204_pt1 | contig 15803 bp, 16 predicted proteins | sample SSMForm2O_FD_200262 | JGI IMG/M metagenome (GOLD analysis project Ga0272442, IMG submission 200262) | Marine sediment archaeal communities from Little Sippewissett salt marsh, Falmouth, MA, United States - SSM-Form-2O | ecosystem: Environmental > Aquatic > Marine > Wetlands > Sediment ...
AGGTAGCTCGACGCCACCACGCCCACCGCCAGCACGGCCAGCGGCACGTACATCAGCGGCGACTCGTGCGCGTGGTCGTACACGTGCTGATTGCGCGGCTTGCCCATGAACGTCAGCCACCAGCATCGCATCATGTAGAACGGCGTGACGTAGGCGATCGCGATGGGTACCCAGAACAGCCACCGCGGATATTTCTGCGCCAGGTTGGTCACGCGGGCTGCGTCGGTTTCGGTCGCTGTAGCCGCCGCCCCGGCTGCCGAGCCCATCATGGCCGTCTGCGCATGCTCTCCGTGGCCGTGCAGGTCATCCGACGCCCCCGCACCGTGGCCGGCGGCTTCGTGAACCTCGACCTCGTGGGTGCGATAGTAGGCCACCGCCAGGATCTCGTCCTTGCTGAAGAACCCGCCGAGCCCGATCTTCGTCGCGCCGACGTACACACCCGGTATGCCCACCCCGGCGATGGCCAGGACGGCTATAAAGAACGTCCAGCAGGTGACGGGCATCTTCTTGCGAAGCCCGCCCATGTTGCGGATGTCCTGCTCGTGATGGCAGCCTTCGATGACCTGGCCGCTGCCCAAGAACAGCAGGGACTTGAAGAACGCGTGCGTGAGCAGATGAAACAGCGCGCCGATCCACGCCCCCACGCCCATCCCGAAGATCATGTAGCCGAGTTGTGAAATCGTGGAGTAGGCCAGCACGCGCTTGATGTCGGTCTGCACCACCGCGATGACCGCCGCCAGCGCCAGGGTGATGCAGCCGATTACCGCGACCACCATCTGCGCCTGCGGCGTGAGCAGCAGGAAGATCCGCGCCACCAGGTATACGCCGGCGGCCACCATCGTCGCCGCGTGAATGAGCGCCGACACCGGGGTCGGGCCTTCCATCGCGTCGGGCAACCACACGTGCAGCGGGAACTGCGCGCTCTTGCCCACCGCCCCGCAGAACAGGCAGATGCCCATCCACGTAGCCACCGTCATGCCCAAGGGCCCGGTCGCCAGCAGGCTGTAGGCGCGATGGCCCTGCGGCAGCGTGCCGTTGAACGCCCCGGCAAAAACCTCAGCTGCACCGTCCAGCGTCAACACGCCGAGGTACGTAAAGACCATCATCAGGCCGATCATGAAGCCGAAGTCGCCGAACCGGTTGACCACGAACGCCTTGATGCCCGCGTTGCTGGCGCTGCGCTTGTGGAAGTAGAACCCGATCAGGAAGTAGCTGCACACCCCCACCAGTTCCCAGAAGATGAAGATCGCCAGCAGGTTGTTGACCGTCACCAGCCCCAGCATCGAGAAGACGAACAGGCAGAGGAAGGTGAAGAACCGATGGAACTGACTGACCCCGTCGATCTGGTCGCTGTCGTGGGCCATGTAGCCCAGGCTGAATACGAAGATGCAGAACGACACGAAGCTGACCATGAAGAACATGATCACGCCGAGGCCGTCGAGCTTTACCCCGACCTGCACCGGCACGTTGCCCAGGTGGGCCCACAGGTAGGAGTTCTCCATCGCCGCGGCGCCCAGCTCGTGTCGCTCGGCGGACGTCAGGCCGTACCAGTTATAGAGCACGGCGGCGGCCAGCACGGTGGTTATCCCCAGCGCCGCGCACGCCACGTAGCCCGACCACGGCTTGCCCAGTCGGCTGCCGAGAAACGCCAGCACCACGAACGCCGCCAGCGGGATCGCCACCCCTGCCACCATGAGTTGTTCGAATGGGAAAGTCATCGCGCTTGTCGGTTCCGTTTCGCCTGCGTGTCGGCGTTTATCCTTTGAGCCGGTCGCCCTGATCGACGTCGACCGTGATCAGGTTGTTGTAAAAGTTCACCAGTATGGCGATCAACAGAGCCGCCTCGGCCGCAGCCAGCACGATCACGAAGATCGCCGCCAACTGCCCGTCCAAAGCGCCCGGCGCCGCGTAGCGGTTGAACGCCACCAGGTTGATGTTCGCCGCGTTCAGCAGCAGCTCCACTCCGATCAACACGCCTATCGCGTTGCGCTTGACCATCATGGTCAGCACACCCAGGCAGAAGACCACTGCCCCCAGCGCCAGGTAGTGTTGCAGCGTCACCGCGAACATCCGCGTCTCACCTCATGCGTCGCGCTGCGACCGGCGGCGATTGCGACGAACCGGCCGGGCCAGAAACGCCGCGCCGATCATCACCACCAGAAGCAGAATCGAAGCCGCCTCGAAAGGCACCAGGTAGTCACCCAAAAACTGTTGGCCGATGGCCGCCACCGTGGCGTCGGGTACATCGCCCGCTTCGCCGGGCCACGTCGTTCGCAGCACCACGTGCAGTAGCGTCGCCAGCAGCACCGCGCAGATCACCGCGCCGGCTGCCATCTCGAACCACCGTGGCTCGAAGCTCACCTTCGGCGACCGCGCCGTCAGCATCACGCCGAACACGATCAGCACCAGCGTGCCGCCCGCGTACACGATCAACTGCACCGCGCCCAGAAAGTAGCCGCCCAGCAGGAAGTACAGCCCGGCCATAGCCACGAGCGTCGCCAGCAGACACATCGCCGTGCGGATGATCTCCTTCGAGATCACCACGCCGACCGCGCCGGCCAGGGCCCCGATGGCCAGCACCCAGAAGCAGAGCGACTCGGCCAGGCCCGCACCGCCCTGTGCCGAAGCAAGCAACGTCATCGTCAACCCTGTCGACTCGGCCACGTCACGCTCCCGGCAAGGCCTGCACCGTCATCCGACCTACCAGCCGACGACGATTCCACCAGCCGTAACCTGCGATCACCAAAAAGCCGCCCAGCAGCACCGCACCCACCAGGCCCATCAGGTAGCCGACCACCGTGGAGAAACCGGCAAAGGCCGGATGCGCGGGGCTGTTGAACAGTTCCCAAACCGTATTGCCCAGCAGCAGCACCATGGTCAGCGGCAGCAACACCTGTACGCACGCGTACAGCACCTGGTCGATTCGAAGACGCGGCAGCGTCCATCGCAGCCACATGTGCGTGAAGATGAACCACGTGCATTTGTAGAAGAACCACAGCGGTCCGCTGAAGATCACGCCGCGCGCCGCATCGGCCAGCCAGCCCTCACCCAGCGCCATGCCCCACTCGGCCGGCAGGGGCGAGTGCCACGCGCCCAGGAACACGATCGTCGTGATCGCGCTGACCACGAACATGGCGGCGTACTCGCCGAAGAAGAACACCGCCCACCGGAAGCCGCTGTACTCGGTGTGGAACCCGCCCACCAGTTCGCTCTCGGCCTCGGGCAGGTCGAACGGAGCACGCTTGCACGAAGCCAGCGAGCCGATGAAGTACACGAACAGCGCCACGAACGTGAACGGGTTGCGAAACGCCAGCCAGGTGAACCACCCTCCCGACTGTATGTCGCCGATCGCCGTCAATCGCAGCGTGCCGGCGCACATGATGGGCACCAGCAGTGCCATACCCATCGGGATCTCGTAGCTGATGACCTGGCAGCCCTGACGCATCGCGCCCAGCAGCGTCCACTTGCTCGCCGACGCCCAGCCGGCCACCAGTATGCCGATGATCTCCAGGCCCAAAAGGCTCAGCAAGAACAGCAGACCCGGGTCCATGTCGCGGAACACCCAGCTCGAGCCGAACGGCAAGGCCATGAACGCGCACACCGGCGGCACGAACGCCAGGTACGGCGCCAACCGAAACAGCAGGTGGTCTGCGTCGTCCGGGACGGTGTCTTCCTTGGTGATGCACTTGATCCCGTCGGCCAGCGACTGCGACCACCCGTGCCAGCCGCCCGTGCGCATCGGGCCCAGCCGCGACTGGATCCGACCCGCCACCTTGCGCTCCCACCAGATGCAGTACATGGCCAGCACGGTGACCAGCCCGAGGACCGCTACCGCGATGATCACGTCGCGCACCACAAACAGCCACCCCGCCTTGTGCAGAAGCGGCATCACCAGCGCTGCAAACAGCCAGATGGCCACGATCGCCGCGATCACCGTGCCGAAGAACACCACCGGCGCGAAACGCTTCAGCAGCGGCGCGCCGATACGGTAGATCGCTGTCGCGCACGACACGATCCGCCCGCGCAGACCCGTGTACTGCTTGCGACGATCACTCCATGGCACCCAGATGCTGCTCACTGTCCGGCATCTCCATCTCTGCAGCCGCGCGGTGCACGTGTCAGATGCACCACCACGCCGCCTCACTGATCTCGGCTACCAGCGCGACCAACGCAAATCCGATCGAACAGCCCAACTCCCGAAACATGAGTCGCCGGGATAAGGGCCCCGGCCTGTCACGCAGCGCCACTGAAAGCTGGCCCAGTCCGGGCCAAAGCGATCGTGTACGCCGCTGGAACTCCTCGCTCTGTGTGGGGAACTGCTTGTTCAGCCGGCGGTCCTCCATGGCCGTAGCCAAGCCATACAGCCCGAACACCACGGCAGCGGGGACAAGCGCCCATATCCGTTGGGCGATCAACAGGATTCCCACCAGCGCCAGCGCGCTGCCCAGGTAAAGCGGATGACGCACCATTCGATACGGCCCCGTGGTCACGAGTTGGCGATTCTTTCGCCCGCCGATAAAGGCGGTGGCCCAGAGTCTCAAGGCCACCCCCGCGCCCACGATCACCCACCCCAGAGCGTCGACAGCCTCTTCGCCTCGCGTTTCCGCCATCAGCCCGGGACGTGTCGCGAGCGACACCCCGGCGGCGCACACGATCAAGGCTGCCATAGTCAGGCGGCGGTTGTCGTGCACCCACCATTCCAGCGCGAGTCGGTTCATTCGATTAACGATCCACCTCACCCATGACCACGTCGATGCTGCCGAGAATGGCCGGAATATCCGCAATCAGGATCTCCCGGCAAATCTCGTGCATGATGCTCAGGTTGCAGAAGCTTGGGCCCTTCGCCTTGACGCGATAGGGAATCGGCGAGCCGTCGGTCTCGACGTAGAAGCCCAACTGCCCGCGCGGGTTTTCCGTCTCCACGTAGATCTCGCCCGGCGGCAGCTTCAGCGTTCGAGGCACCTTGGCCATCACGTCGCCGTCGGGCAGTTGATCGATAAGCTGGCGCAGAATGCGGACCGATTGACGCATCTCCAGCATGCGGATGATGTACCGGTCCCAACTGTCGCCCGCCGTGCCCATCCGCCCCTCGCCCACCGGCACGTCGAACTCGACCCGGTCGTAGAAGCAGTAGGGCGAAACCCTGCGCAGGTCCCACTTCGGTCCGCACGCCCGCAGGATCGGGCCCGACAGTCCCCAGGCGATCGCCTTCTCGGCCGTCACCGGCGCGATGTTCGCCGTTCGCCGCACGAAAATGTGGTTGTTACTCAGCAGCCCGTCGTACTCGGGCAGCTTCGGGTCGAAATAATCCAGAAACTCGCGCAGCCGCTCTATGAAGTTGTCGGGCAAGTCGTGCGTCACGCCCCCCACCGTGATGTAGCTGTAGGTCAGCCGAGCGCCGCACGTCGACTCGAACAGGTCTATGATGTGCTCGCGCTCGCGGAAGCTGTATAGGAACGCCGTCCACGCACCCAGGTCCATTCCGAAGCAGCCGAACGTCACCAGATGCGAGGCGATGCGGTTCAGCTCGGCCATGATCATGCGGATGTACGTCGCCCGCTCGGGCACCTCGATGCCCGCCAGCGCCTCGATCGCCAGCACATACGTCAGGTTGTTGTTCATCGCCGACAGGTAGTCCAGCCGGTCGGTGTAGGGCACGTACTGCTTGGGCGTGAGGTTCTCGCCGATCTTCTCGGCGCAGCGGTGCAGGTAGCCGATGTGCGGCGTGACCTCCAGCACCAACTCGCCGTCGGTCCGCAGCAGCAGACGCAACACGCCGTGGGTCGAAGGGTGCTGCGGACCCATGTTGATCAGCAGCTCCTCGGTCACCATGTCGGCCGACGATTCGGCGTCGACGTCGATCAGCACATCGGGTTGTCCTTGCAGCTCGATCTCGCTCACGGTTTTCAACTCATCGGTGCAAAGGTTGCGCACTCACTTGGTCTTGTCCAAAGGCCGATCATCACCTGCCCAGCCCGGAATGCCTTCATACTCTTCGGGGAACTGGTAGTCCTTTCGCAACGGATGGCCCGCCCAATCGTCCGGGCAGAGAATGCGTCGCGGGTGCGTCCCGTCGTGGTCGGTCACCGTGTCCGGGTTGCCGTCGAACACGATGCCCAGCAGGTCGTAGGCCTCGCGCTCGTGCCACTCGGCCGCCGGCCAGACGTCGGCCACCGACGCGACATGAGGATTGTCCCTTGGCACCTTCACCTTCACAGCGAAACTGTGTCGCTCGCCCCACAGCCCGCCGGGCTCGGCCGATGGCTGCGTGGCGTGCAGGTCGTATACCGCTTCGAGTTGGCCGTCCTGCATGCGGTCCACGCCGCTGATCGCACGCAGCCAATCGAACTTCATACGCTCGTCGTCGCGCAAGAACAGCGCCACCTCGTGCCAGCGATCGGCCGACACCACCACGTGAGGGTGCGGACCGTCGACGCGGGCCTCGGCAATGGCCTGGTCGAACTTGTCTTGCAGCGTTTTGGCGATCTGCTCCGGCGTCATGTTCCTTTTTCTCTATGCGGCCGACTCGGTCTTCGACGGCGACGCCTTGGCAATGGTGTTGTGGGCGATCTTGTCCCGCAGGCGAAGCAGCCCCTCCAGCAGCGACTCGGGTCGCGGCGGGCAGCCGGGCACATACACGTCCACCGGCAGGATCAGATCGATGCCCTTCACCACGTGATAACCGTATTTGTAGTAGGGCCCGCCACCGACGGTGCACGCGCCCATCGCGATCACCCATTTCGGCTCGGGCATCTGGTTGAACAGCCGCACCAGGCGCGAGGCCATCTTGTACGTCACCGTGCCGGCTACGATCATCAGATCGCTCTGCCGCGGCGACGGCCTATACGCGCCGGCGCCGAAGCGGTCGATGTCCCATCGGTCGGCGCCGGTGGCCATCATCTCGATCGCGCAGCACGCCAGCCCGAACGTCACCGGCCACAAGCTGCACTGGCGCGCCCAGTTCAGCGCCCAGTCGACCGACGTGATCACCAGCCCTTCTTCAAAGCGATTTACCATGAAGCTCATTGGCCGGCCTCGCTTCCTGCTGCCGGGCGCGCATCACCCGGGGCGGGTTGGTCGGCCCGATCGGCAGCCGACAGCCCCTCACCGCCCAATGCCCGGACCCAGTCGAGATACCCGTACTTCCACAGGTAGAGGAACCCCACCACCACCACACCGAAGAAAAACAGCATGTCGTAGAGCGCCCCGGTCTTCACGCGCTGCATGAACTCGACCGTGGCCTGCTCGAAGCCGCCGCCGCCGAACACCACCGCCCACGGATAGAACAGGGCGATCTCGATATCGAATACGATGAACACCAGTGCGACGACGTAGAACCGCAGGTCAAACTGCACCTGGCCCGGGCCGATCGCCTCCTCGCCGCACTCGTAGATGGCGCCCTTGTCCGGGTTGTATACCTTCGGGCGAAACAGCCAGCCCAGAATCAGGATCGCCAGCACCATGCCCCCGCCCGCGGCGCAAAACAAGAGCACGCCGAACGTTACGTTGACGTGATCGACACCGGGTGCCAGCGCCAGAACGTCGCTTGTCACTTGGCTGTTCCTCATCCGCGGGCGCCGACACGCCCGCCCTATCGCGCGGGCCTTACGTACCGGCCGGCGCCTGATCCGCGCCCTTGGCGGGCGTGGGCTGCTCTTCGAGCGCCTTGAGCATCAACTCGTGGGCCTCGCGCCCTCGCGCCAGCCAACGCTCCCTCATGGCCACCGCCCACTCGGGCGGACGGGCCGTCGTCATCCAGTACGGCACGGGTGTTCGCAGGCCCTGCCTCGCCAGCTCGGTGAACTCCACCGTCGTCGTCGTCCGGTCGTAGCAGGTCATATCGTGAACATCGCCCATGTGCAGGCACTGCGTGGGGCAAGGCTCGACGCACAGGCCGCAGAACAGGCACTTCGAGTAATCAATAGCGTATCGTACGATCGCCCCGCCGGTCACCGTGCCGGTCTTCTTGTCCAGGCGGCGGGTGGCTGACTTCTCGACGTGGATGCAATCGATCGGGCACGCTCGCGCGCACATCTCACAGGCAATGCACCGCTCGATCTCAAAGTGGTGGAAGCCCCGAAAGCGAGGCTGCGATGTCGGCGCGACATCCGGGTACTGAACCGTGGTGGTCTTGGCGAAACAGTACATCAACGTGATCCGCAAGCCGATCAGGATCGTGCGGATCGTCTGGTAGATGTTGCGGAAATACTCACGCATCCTGCGCTGTCACTGTCCCTCGGCGAGAACGTCGTACATCGTACCGGTACCGCGCCGGAACCGGAGTCCTAGCGCAAGCGGCGTGCCAGCAAACGCACGGGTCGGCCAGCATGCGGCGGTGCTTATAACCGAAAACGGCGCAAGAGTTAATGTCAATCTGTCAAACCAGTGTAAGTCGGATGCCCGGGAAAACTGCGAGTTTTTCCCCGCTCGTGTGTTGCGAATCCGCAGTGGTCAGCCCGCCACCGGTGCTGGCGCTAGGGGGAATCGTCTTGCGAATTGCCGTCTGGTCGGGCAGTAGCCGGCTCGCCCGCACGGACTTCGACTACGACCGTTCGCGCCACAATGTCGCCCAGCCGCTGGCGATTACGCGTCAGACCCACCAGCAGAACCAGCGGCAGCAGGGGCGGATCGATCTCTAACTCAATTATTCGGAAGAGGTTACGCAATATAGCCTGCCCGACGGAAATCCGATCGCCCCCCTCGGTCACTACCCGGCAGCCGAGCAGTCGCTTGCCAGGCGAACTGCCCATCAACGCCTCGCCGAGCGCGCAGTAGGCCCCTTGCACACAGCGGAAGCCCGCCCACGCCAGCCAAAAGGCTTGCAGCAACGCGGCGTGTGTGGCCGGGTCGATGTGCTCGGGCGGACCGGCTGCGATCACCTTGACCCACAGGGGGGTGGTAACGGCAGCGGCTGGGAGGGCGTCCATTGCGAAGGCCAGCGCCCTTCGCCACAAGGCGGCACACGTCAGGCCCGCTGGCAATGCGGCCGGCCGCAGCAGCGCCGACTGCCGACGCCAGAAGAGCACCAGCATGATGCCCGCCATCAGGGCTGCCACCATCCAGGGCGGTGTCGGGCGGACGGCGGTTGGTGGGGTGGCGACCGGTCGGGCGGCTGGCACGGTTGCGAGTTCCACCGACCCATCGGTCGGGCTCATCAAGCCGGTCGCGACAGGCCCGTCGGGGCTCCACGTGGCGATCAGAATGTTCTGGCCGAGCGGCGCGAGGGTGAAGCCGGTTGGTCCGGATCCGTCGTCCGATAACCCCTCGCCTGAGAGGCTGACGGTGTGTCGGGTCCACCCTTCCGGCGTGCGGCGTGCGAAATACGGGCCCGCTCGCCTGCCAGTCAAGCCGGGCGGCGGGGCGAAGGCGGCGATGAGTTGCTGGTTGACCCAGAACGCTGTAAGCATCTGTGCAGCAGGAAGTTGCGTAGTTGTCGGCGCGGACCATTTCCCCTCGCGCCACGCTGCGTGCCGGAGCTGGCTGTCGGTAGAGCCGGGTGACCAGAAGAGGTGGACCGTACCATCGGCGGCACAGATCCAACGTTGGGTGGCTGGCTCGGCGCCTTGGGGCACGGGCGCGACGGTCGACCATGTGTTGAGTTGGTGGCGCAGCAGCACGTCACCGGCGGCAGGGCTCGAGTCGGTGGATGAAGGTGCCGCTTGGCCGGTGGTGGTGGTCGGCGAGGCAATGGCCCACAGCGCGCCGGCTGGCTCGTCGGCACACACAGCCTTGGGGGGCGTGCGGTCGGGTAATGCCACGCGGGGCTCGTCGCCAGTGGGGCTGTAGCAGCGGTGAGCACCACCTGCGAAGAACAGGTGAAGGTCGCGGTGCAGCACGGCGGCGCCGCGTATCTGGCCGGTGATCGGCTGGCCACCCCGGTAGCGGCGGAACTGCGATGCGGTGACGACGCGATGAAGCAGACGATGGGTGGGCTCGTCGGCGGGTGGCGAAGGCGCGTCGGTGAGTACCAGCCAGACCGATTGCCGGCCGCCGACGGCCTGAACGGATTCAAGCTGGGCGGTGGCGCTCTGACCCGCGGAAGCAAGGAGCAAGGCGGCTGACAGAAGGTGGCGCGTGAAGGTGTTCATGTTTGGCGAGGCCCGCGGCAGGCTGGTTCGTCTCTCACTGGCGTGCGGGCGCGGTAGTGGGTTCGTCGTGGTGCGCGTCGATCTGCCTGACCCGGTCGTGCGAGGCCAGGAGTCTGGCGGGGAACGCAAACACTTTTTCGCGACGCGCTGAGTCCCACTCTATAAGTTTTCGCGCCCACAGCTTCAGCTGCAACGTTGCCTGCTGTTGGGGCCAGGACAGTTCAATCGTTTTGGCCGTCAGCGGACCGTTGCCGCCGATGGGTTTGTAGTCGTTGAGACGGGCGACCATGGCCTCGGCGCCGGCTGCATCGCGCAGGACGATGCGGCGAATGAGAAAGGGCGGTCGCCGGTCGATGTAGTACTCGCGGTCGATGACCAGTCGCCCGTCCTCGCTGAAGCGCAGATACATGAGTTCGTCGTAGTCGGTGGTGCTTCGGCGCACGGGCTCGAGCAGGCCGGCGCGCGGACCGGGCAAGGAGTTCACGCCGAGCGCCTCGATGAGCATGTCGGGGCGCAGAGGAAACTCGCGCACGTCGGCTTCATCGAGATGTTCGTACTTGCCCCAGACGAACCTGTCGCGTTCGCCGCCCTCGATCGCCATCCAGTAGCGCGCGGCGTTGGATCCGATCCTTGCGGCGCCGGCAAGTCCGCCGAGTGCCTGAAGATCGAGGTAGAGCTGTCGCCGCTTGGCATAGCGCAGGGGCCCCTGGAGGTCAACGCGTCGGGCGCGGCCGTTCTCGTCGGTGAGCACGCCGGCCAGCGCGCAGCGCGCTGCATAGACTGCGTCGATGCGCTCGTTGTTTGCGTTGACGCGCGCCATGACGTCGGCGAGGCGCGCAGGCGGAGGCGCGAGGGGCGGCGGCTCGGGGACGCAGGCGGGCAGCAGCACAGTCGCTGTGGCGAGCAGCGCGCAACGCCACGAAGGAGAGGGTGGAGCTGGTTGGGCGGCCGCGTTCATTCGGGCTTCTCGTCGAGTTCGGCGAAGGCCGAGACGTCCTCGTGTAGGATGGCACCGAGCTGCTGCCCGACGGCTTCGAGCTGATCGTCCGCCAGTTGCGGATTGACTACCTTGTGTTGGCGCTCCTCGCCCCGTAGGCGCATGAGCCACACCTCGGTGTCGCCTTCATGAACCGTCTGCTGATATTTCAGCAGGCGCTTGCGCATGAGAATGAGCGCGAGCAGAAACCGGAACTGCACCTTGACCGGTTCGCTCTCGTCGCCCAAGCGCTGGAAGAAGTTGAGCAGGACCTCGTCGTCGACGAAGAGTCTCGGCTTCTTCTGGCGTTGCGGGATGCGCGCCTTCCAGAAGCAGTAGGTTTCCTCGGGCGGACCCGACCAGCATGGAAGGGAATAGTCGACACGTTCGAACGCGTCGCCGCGATCGAACAAGACGGCGTAAAACTCTTCGCCTTCGGCCAGGTCGCGCCCGCTGACAATGCAGCGCCCCGTGGTTCGTTGGACCTCGAAATCAGGCATGGCTGTGGTTGGCTCTCCGTGTGGGCTCGCCGCCCGGGTGGCGCGTGCTCCGCGTTGCGCCTACTGCTCCTCGAGGGGGATGTTCAGCCGCTCGACGATTCGATCGAAGTCGTCGAGGCTGCGGTAATGAATGACGATACGTCCGGTATTCTTTTTACGACCTTCGAACACATGTACCTTGGTACCGAGGGTGGCGGCGAAGGCGTCTTCGACGTGTTGGATGAGGGGTCGCTTGGGCGAGGCGGCAGCCGGCTCGCGCGGCGCGCGCCGCTGCTGGACGAGGCGTTCGACGTGGCGGACGGAAAGGCCGTCCGCTATAATCCGCGTCGCGAATCTCCTGATAAGCTCTGCCTCGGGCAGCCCGAGCAGGGCACGGGCCTGGCCCATGCCGAGTTGGCCTGCGGCGACCAGGTCGCGGACATCGTCGGGCAGGTCGAGCAGGCGGAGGTAGTTAGCCACGGTGGAGCGATCCTCGCCCAGGCGCTGGGCGACCTGTTCGGCTGAGAGGGCAAAATTCTCGCGGTAGTGCCGGTAGGCCTGTGCGCGGTCGATGGGGTTGAGGTCCTCACGTTGGATGTTCTCGATGAGGGCGAGCTCGAGCATCTGCTGATCGGTGGCTTGGCGGACGACGGCAGGAAGTTGGGTCAGGCCGGCAAGCTGGGCAGCGTGCCAACGGCGGTGGCCGACGATGAGCTCATAGCGGCCGCCGCGTTGGCGGACGACGAGAGGTTGGAGGAGCCCATCGCGCCGAATGGATTCGCTGAGGTGGGCGAGGGCTTGCTGATCGACTGCTTGGCGAGGCTGGAAGGGGTTCGGTTCGATGGCTTCGATGGCGATGGTCTTTGAAGGGGTGCCGGCAGCGGCAGGAGGTTGATCGGCTAGGGCCGACAGACGATCGGGTGTATGTTCGTAGGCGGATGATAGAACCGAATCGAGGCCGCGTCCGAGGCGTTTGTTGTCGGCAGGCATGAGGTACCCTCCCTGGCGAAGAGGCGTGGGAAGCAAGCTCTGACAACGGTAACTGGAGGGATTTTAATGGCGGGCGTGGGGGCGGGCAAGAGGTTGGGCAGTAAGAGGCGGGTATGGAGGAGGCCGGCCCGCCGCGACCGCGGATAACGGTCGGTGCGGCGGGCCGGCCTGATGTTTCACGTGGAACGGAAGCGGCAAGGAGGCGCTTCGCCCACGCTGTTTCACGTGGAACGGGCTCGGCGCTATGAACGCCTGCCGCGACCACCGATCATGAAGACGCCGGCACCGAGCAGCGTGAGCATCACCGCGCCTGTGGCTGGGCAGAACCAGCCCACGGCGAATGTCTCGATGCTGTCCGGGCACTCCGGACACGGCTGCGGCTGAGGCCCTGGCTCCTGGTCGCATCCGTCGGGAATGCCATCGCCGTCTTCGTCGGCGCTATCGTCATAGCCTTCGCAGACGTCGCAGCCGTCCGGAACACCATCGCCATCGGTGTCGAGGTTGTCATCATAGCCGGGGCAGATGTCGCAGCCGTCCGGCACGCCGTCGCCGTCGTCATCCAGGTTGTCATCGTAGCCGGGGCAGATGTCACAGCCGTCCGGCACGCCGTCTCCGTCTTCATCCAGATTGTCATCGTAGCCGGGGCAGATGTCACAGTGGTCGGCCACGCCATCGCCATCTGCGTCGCAGATGAGCGTGAATGTGACCGTAACTTCTGCACAGCGGTCGCAGTACTCTGGACAGTCGAGGCAGTCGGGCTCGCGGGCGTCCTGTTCGGGTAGACAGGCCCGGAACGTAATGGCCTCACTGACGGGCTCGCAGCTTTCCGAGGTGTTGATTACGGTAACGATGTGCGTATTGGGGTCAATGTTCACTTGGAGGGTCTGGTGGCCTTCGGCGGTCCATTCGATGTCGGCGAGATCGACGCCGCCTCCCAGGTAGGCGCCGAGATCGAGTACGATGGTGTCACAGTCGGCGGCCTGCGGGTCGGACTGCTGATCTGGAATGGGGCTGATGACCGGGCTGGGGGCGACGGTGAACAGCGCCCAGCCGCGGGCCTGGACCAGCTCGTAGCCGCACACGTCTCGCCAGGCGAGGAACTTGACCTCGCGGCAGCCGACGAAGCCATCGGCGTAGGCCAGCGTCGCGATGCCGCCGTCGATTGTAATGTGCGGTGGCGGCGGCGAGCTCTCGCTGGAGAGGCTCCAGCCGGTGACGGCGGGATGTCCAGGATTCTGCTGGTCGAGCAGGGCCTGGAGATCGATGGGCTGGAATGCCTGGCCCGGCGCCACACATTGGTCTGGAATTTCGAGTGCGAACACGGGGTGGCACTCGGGTTCCTGCTGGGCAGCGGCCCACGGGGCGGCACCGAGCAACAGGGCGGTGGCGAGGGCTAGTGTGGAAAGAACACGTGTTGGGTTCATCTGATTTCCTCCTTGGGAAACCCGGCGACTGTAATTTGGCAAAACACTCCAGGCGGGATTGCCGAGGCGGGCGGGTTGGCTGCCCGAACGAAGAGGCAACCAACTGCGGCTACCGCACAGGGCGCAGGGCGCCTGTTAATAGACTCCTATAGTCGGCTTTCCATGCACTGCGATTCGTCGGACACCGCAAACGGACGGCGGGTCCACCGGTCGGGAGTGTGAATCCCTTCCCCTCCTCCTGCTAAATAGTTGCTGTGTGGGAGAGTAAAGTCAAGAGGGCGAAAGAGATAAAACGTTGTAGTTATGGGACTTACGTCGAGCATAGGCCGAGTGGCGGAGTCGGGCTGTCGGCAATAGGCGGATAGGCAATCAGTTCAGCTGGCAGAAGGCGGTGGCGCGGGCGCGCGGGGTGGCCGAACCGGTCCGGGGCGGGTCGGTAGATAAAAGAGGCCGCGCGGGCGGGGCCGGCGCGGGCCGTAGGCCAGGCTTAGAGGGCGCCTACTGAGGGATCTTGGGGACGTAGAGGGCGCCGACCAGGACCCCGCCGGTTTTGGTGAGTTCGCTGAAGGGCACGCCCTCGACGTTCTGACAGGTGGGTGCCTGCATCAGCAGGGCGCCGGAAAAGATCGCCAGTAGAGCGGACTTGAGCAGTTTGGCGAGCATGGATTCTTTCTCCTCCTGGTTGCCGAATCGTGGCCGAACGCGGAAGGTCGTGGCGAGCGCGGCTTGTGGCCGCGTGATCACGACGAGGGTCGGCAACGAGCGGTTTTGATCCTCTCAGGAAATGATTTTCGCGCCGTGGCGGAAGTCAAGGGAGAAAGCAATGTTTTTTATCCTGATTATGGGACGCTGGGGTGGCGCAAGGGTTGCCGCCGCGCGCAACGGGGTGCGGGCGGCGGCAGAATAGGCGTTGGGCCGTGGCGGGTGACCGGGGGGCGCGAGGTAGCGCCCGTGTGATGTGGTCGCCCATCCGCGGCGTCGAGCCGGCGCGCGTGCGGACTACTGAGGGATCTTCGGGATGTAGAGCACGCCGAAGAGGACCCCGCCGGTCTTGGTCAGCTCGCTGAAGGGTACGCCTTCGACGTTCTGACAGGTGGGCGCCTGCATGAGCAGGGCACCGGAGAAGATGGCGAGTAGGGCCGCTCGGAATAGTTTATTGATCATTCTTTCGTACTCCTGTTATCGGGTGACCCGGGGACGACTTCGGGTCGGCTGATCAGGCTCGCCTCCTACGCGCGGTGACGATGCCCGCGGTCACGAGCGCGAGCATGATGGTGGCGGCAGAGGGGCAGAAGAAACCCATAGCGCGAGTCTCGATACTGTCGGGGCATTCGGGACAGGGCTGGGGCTCGGGCGGCGGCGGGCAGACGTCGGTATCGAAGGAGACCTCCCAGGTACCTTGGACGTCGTCGAACAGGTCGAGGCGGGCGACGTTGGTGAGCGTCGACGCCGCTACGACGTCGGGGCTGACGAGGACGACGACCTGGACGCACGTGCGGTTGCTGTCGGTGTCGGTGGGCTCGAAATCCCACGTGACGGTGTGGGAATTGGGATCGTAGACACCACCGTCGGAAGCCGAGACGAAGGCGACCTCGCCAGGCAACGTGTCGACGAGAGTACCAGCCGGGAGCCAGCAGGAGGGCACGTCGTTGACCAGCGAATTGAGGTCGGGGCAGAAGTTGTCGAAGCAGATCTCGTAGGTTATTTCCTGGTCGGCGGCGACGCAACCGTCTTCCTCGATGATGCCGTCATCTTTGGTGAGGTTCAGGTCGAGGCAGACGTCGGTGAAGGTCTCAGCGAAGTTCGAGAGCGGATTGACCACGTCGGTGTTGCCTGCCACAGCGGG
>Ga0272442_10006205_pt1 | contig 15803 bp, 19 predicted proteins | sample SSMForm2O_FD_200262 | JGI IMG/M metagenome (GOLD analysis project Ga0272442, IMG submission 200262) | Marine sediment archaeal communities from Little Sippewissett salt marsh, Falmouth, MA, United States - SSM-Form-2O | ecosystem: Environmental > Aquatic > Marine > Wetlands > Sediment ...
TTATGATGGGTATGCTGCACCCACCACCACTCAATGACGACACAGAAATTGATATGAAGAGAAAATTACTCTTCTTTGTTGCACTGGCTATATTGATATTGTGCTTTATTCCATTCCCTATATATACAATTTAGATTGAATAACATAGTAACAATTTAATACCACCATATCAATTTACCTTTGAAGTGATGCATATGAAAACATATTTAAAAATTCTGTTTAACAGTGAAGGAGCTGCTCCATCGGAGGTAAAAGATCAGCTACTAAACATGGGCTTCAAAGCAACCAAAGGAAACTATGATTTTGTATACGACTGGAATGAAGAGTCTGCAACTGTAGAGGAACTTGTATGGTTTGCAGATAAAGTACATTTAGCTTTAAAAAAGAACAAGATTTATTTTAGCATAGAAACAATATAGAGTTACTATCTGTCCTTAATTCTTTTAATTTTTTCCAGAGTTCTACTAAAGACACCCATTAGAGTATGATATTCCCATTTGGAAGGCATTGCTCTTCCCATTATTCGTCTGAACATCACATTTGTTTTTTCTTTTTTGTGTTCTGGGTAGTTTATCTCTTCAAGTAAGCTGGAAAAAAAATCAAAAAGCCTCTCCTTTTCCATTTTTCCTATGATTCTTTTTTCCCTTGGTTCAAATGTTTTTTTGACATACAGATCATACAAAATAAGATTTACTGCATGAGAAAGATTAAGTGACAGGTATGACTCACTCGTAGGTATTCTAAGCATAATATCGCATGCTGCAATTTCATCATTGTATAGGCCATAATCCTCTCGCCCAAAAACAAGCCCTACTTTTCCATCTAATTCAAATATTTTTTCAGATAAATCTTCAAGTAGAACAGGATTTCTCAGATGTTTTTTATCTGTCTTAGTTTCAATGGAAGAAGTAGCAACAAGATAATCAATATCTTCTATTGCACTTTCAAATGATGAAAAAATCTTTGCATTATCAAGAATATTACATGCATGTACAGATCGAGCGTAGCACTCATCATCAAGTTTGCAGGGATTTATTAAATAAAGTTTGTAAAAATCAAAATTCATCATTGTTCGTGCTACTGCACCAACATTGCCACCATATTTTGGTTCAACAAGAACAACACAGAACTCAGTTATTGCATTTCACCATCCAAGCTACAGGTAATTATTACTCAACTATTTTATTCCCAATTCTTTTTCTTTCTCTTTTACCATTTCCTTGTATTTGGAAGGTAAATGTCTAACAGATTCTTTTAACTCGCTGTGTCTTTTGAGAAATTCTGACCTCTTTTTTGTCTGGAGTTCCTTTAAAACAAACTTCTTTTTCACTATAAAATCGTAGAGATAATAGATACCTATACCAAAAACAATAAATCCTACTATCAAAACATAGAGGTTCCATGTTATTACATCATCTGTGAGATTTAAGAGATCTTTAGCAACATCTCCAAACCACGTCCACAAGACACCAATAAAAAGTATAGGTAATCCAACAACAATTGCTATGATACTCATTCCAAATATATACTCTCTAAAAAATCCAGTTATTTTTCCACTCATATCTACTTACACCTCTTTCAATATGTTTTTGCAAACCTCATCCATGTCTTAGCAGGTTTACCACACATCGGACAAGAATATTTTTTGCATTCTTCATCATCTTCAATAGGTTCCCCTAATGTGTTGCCATCTAAAATATTTTCTATCTCAAGCGCACAACCATCATTGCCACACCAAGGCAGTTCAACTATTCCTTTTTTGCCCTTCGCTTCTTCAACGCTTTGGACCCTATGCATATTTTCGTCAAGGAATTTTTTTGCATTTTCATATAAGCTTTTTGAAATGTTGTCAAGCTCCCCCCTTATTGTTTCTATAGAAGTATCTTGTGAAACAGATTTCTTTTCCCCAGTATTCCGTCTAACCAGGACAATTTCTTTTTTATCTAGATCTCTGGGACCAATTTCAATTCGCAAGGGTACGCCTTTTAATTCCCAATCATAGTACTTAGTTCCAGGGCTTATGTCTCTTTTATCGACATGTGATTTTATGTTTTCCTTTGCGAGTTTTTTAGATAATGTCTCACATGCATCTAAGATTTCCTTTTCTTTTCCTTTGAAAATAATGGGTATTATTACCACCTGTGTTGGAGCAACTGCAGGGGGCATTACGAGTCCTTTATTGTCGCCATGTATTCCAATAAGGGCTCCAAGTATACGTTCACTCATACCATATGTTGTCTGATGACAATAGTTGTGCTCTCCATTCTCAGTCTCGTAAGAAATCTCATAAGGTTTTGAAAAATTATCCTTATACTGATGTATGGAACCAAGCTGGAGTGTTTTACCAGAGGGCATAAGTACATCTATACTAATTGTATAAAAAGCTCCAGCAAATTTGTCCCACTCTGGTCTTCTATTGAATAAATAAGGCATACAAAGTTTTTTAAGTAGTCTATCGGCAATATCTCTATCTTCTTTTACCTGTTTTTCAGCGTCTTTAAAATCAACATGGCAGGTATGAGCCTCAAAGAAATGAATCTCCCTGACACGTATGAAAGCACGGGTTTGTTTTGTTTCATATCTAAAAGTATTGACTATTTGAAACGTCTTTAGGGGTAAATCAGCATGTGATCGTATCCAAAGAGAAAACATGGGATACATAGCAGTTTCAGAGGTTGGTCTTAGAAGCCATCGTTCCTCCAGCTTATTTGTGCCTGCATGTGTTATCCAATAAACCTCATTTCCAAATCCCTCGATATGTTCCTCTTCTTTTTTAAATAATGACTCTGGAATTAATAGTGGGAAATAAACCTCTTGATGATTTGTTTTTTCCATTTCCCCCCTTATCTGACGATCCACATGATTCATCAGTTTCCACCCATAGGGGCGCCAGACATTCATACCTTTAATTGGATATCTTTTATCACACAGATCCGCAAGTTCTACGATCTCATTGTACCATTCATTAAAATCTTCGTCCTTCTTATATTTTGTCTCAGGCATTCAGATTCAACCTTTAAATTGAAAAAGAAAATATACTCTTAAAGATGACGGTTTTTAAAGAAAATGCTTATACTCCTCTTCCTTCCTTAGCTTTTTTGCGTAGTTCTTTAGATCTACATCTTCTGCATCTTTTTGCTCGGAACGCATTCAATGCACCACACTTCATGCATATCCTTTTGTTTAATAATCGTGCCTCAGCTTCTGGAAACCTTGCCATATGATAACCGCCTATGTAGTGTACCGGAATGAACCGATATTATTTAAAGATAATGCAGCCCGTTTCTCCAGCAAATTCCCCATATTTTTCAATGAACTTTCAAATAACACAAGGAGCCAAAATTTATAGAAATATTCTTAACATAGTATGCCTATCCCTTCATGGTGAAAAGGATATGAAGGGGAGGACTACTTGTCCAAAATGTAAACATGGGTTTGTCCTGGATGCACCAGACAATAGTGAGAAGTGTGAAGTTGTCTGTCCCAATTGTGGAGATAAATTTGCCATTCAACCTACATCATGCGATTCGAAATCAGAAGATGAATGCTTTTGGGAGGAACATGGAGAGCCGCGTAAAACCATTCTATCAGCCATTAAGCCAAGAACAGGTAAACCAACTATAGCAGCAGTTCTCTTGATTTCTGTTTTTGCCATAGGTATAACTTCAGCAGCTTTTTCTGATATCTTTATAGAAACACCATTATATATATTATCTAACGGTGGGATGACTGGATCTGTAGATTTGCTAGTACTTGATCAAACAAACAAGCCCTTAGGGGAAGTGGTTATAACAATTGATAGAACATCCATCACTACTGATGAAAATGGATTATTTTCTGCTGAGAATATTTCGCCAGGAATAAAAAAAGTAGAAATCTCGCTTACAGGATACGGAACATTAACTCACGAAATACTTGTTGTCCCGTTTATCACTTCATCTCATGAAATAATACTAGATGATGGAAATGATGAAAAATATATTCCTTTTGATACTATTGGCTGTTCTATTATTATTGTGATTTTTTCAGTTTTTGCATTGCTTGCAGCAGTAATGTCTTTGAAACGTCAACATCTTGACGTTGCAGTTGTGACTTCTATACTTGGAATATTTTCTTTTGGGTTTTTAATGATAGGATCGATAATCAGTATTGTCGCGTTGATTATAATTCTAAAGTCCAGAGATGAGTTTGAAAATGGAAAGAAGGGGAAAATCTTCTAGATTAGTCATTCTAATTTTCTTTATCTTCTTTTTATCGTGGAGTGTGCTTCAATTTTTAGCACCATTATCGTTGCCACGTGGTAGTATTGATGATCTGTCTGGTCTTACTGTAGTCTCTGATAACGAGGAACTGTTCAGTAAACTGCCCATCCCATGGAATGTAGTCTACTCCATAGGAGATAGATTATGCCATCAAAAAGCAGAACGCTCATTTTTTATCAATGAGAATCAGATGCCTTTTTGTAGCAGATGTACAGCAATATGGCTGGGTTTGGTAATTGGTCTTGGAGTTTTGGTTTTTTACAGCATTCAGTTAAATGAAAAGTTCTTATTTATTGTTATAGCAGGTTTGGGACCCATAGGAATCGATGGAATCGGACAGCTTTTTGGTTTTTGGGAAAGCACAAACATAATACGTGTAGTAACTGGTTTAATTATTGGCAGCATCTGTGGTATTTCCATTGGGGTTATTATAGACGAAATTAAAACATTTCGCCCTTTTAAAAAAGCAAAAAGTAGTTAAGAAGGAAAAATTATCCATATGATGAGGTGAAGAGGGTTGAATAACTCAAAAAAATTAGCAATAATGGCATTGGCATGTATTGTATTGTCAGTGGCAGTAGCAGCAGTAGCAGGTGCCCAAGGTGAATATGATTGGTATGGTGATCAGGACGCAGGATGGGCTCTTTTTGGGCTAGGTTTGGTATGTATCTTACCAATAATATGGTTTATAATAGCGATCTTAATAGCTGTATGGGTGTACAGAGACGCAGAGAAACGTGATAGCAGTGGAGCGCTATGGCTAATCATTGTAATATTTACTGGAATTATCGGTCTAATAATATGGTTGATAGTGCGTCCACCAATTGGAGGTAAAAAAAAGGCAGCAACAGATTCAGAAAGGAGATGCCCCAACTGTGGTCGCGTTATACCAGACGATGCTAGAACATGCCCATATTGCGGTAAAAATTTCGAAGGATAAAACTATATAGAAATATATTACAAAATGGAAGACATTGGATATAATAAATATCTCTTTGTCTTTTCTATTTATTTTTTCCATAATATTTTTTGAATATTTAAAACATAAAAATTTTTAGTGATAATTATTAAATGGATTTTATAATTATTTATTTTATTTATAATTGTAGAATCGGTGAAAATATGTAAAACAGTACCCAAAAAAGCTAATTGATTCTAATAATGGTAATATCAGTAGGGACAAACATTTCTTTTTTCTAATTGACAGACAACCTCCCAGGTGTCTTGCCTTTAATTTTAGTAGCCACAATAGTTGTCATCGGTGGAGTATTGACACTGATAGGATTAATCCTAATAGTAGTCGGACGAAGAGAATCAGGTGGAGCGGTTCGTCAGAAATCTGACAAACCGACTATTGACACAAAGAAGGAGCTTGCTAATAATTATTTGATATTGGAGATTACTCCTAATTTTTCCATTGGAAATTCCAATTAAAATTCCCAAAAAATCCCAAGTTCACGTGAACAAATTTCCAATCTTGGAAATTTTGGAATTTTAATCCTTCTTTCCTTCAGTAAGTTTAAATATTCTAACTACGATTTTAGGGTTATGACAGTACCCATTTCAAAACAAAAGAAGATAGCTTCTCTTTTTCAAGAAGGGATGTCCCCTTCTGAAATAGCTAAAAAAACAAGAGTCGATTATAAAACTGCTAAAAAATACTCAGGATTGAGTACTACACTACAACCGCAACTCCCATCTCAACAACGGTCAGTGGTAGATGGCTGTTCACCCAAGTTTGCGCCACCAAAATCAAAAAAACCCATTGATACAACTAGAAGTTATGCATATTATGAAAATGTACCGTATTATCGACCTGTTCGCGTTGCCCTTCCATCAGGTCGTGATCTTGTCAATACACCAGATGCAAAGAAGCCGCTTGTACCATTAAAACCTTTAACTAAAATGCAAAAAGAGCAAGAAGAGCCCGAAAATCGAAAAGGGATAGACGTTTCATGGGTTCAAAAGGAAAACGCCAGGAGGGAAGCGTTGCGTCAGCGTATCCAAAGAGACGCCATGGAAGAAATCAGAAAACGAGAACATAATAAGAAAATTTCTCAGCATATTAATGATATCCAGAGTATCATAATCGAAAAAAACAGGAAGAAAAACCGTGAGATATTTGAGATTCCTACCAAACAGGGATTTTCGGGAGAAGGGATACAGCAAGCACTCCGAGAAGTGGCAGATATTGACAGAGAGGAACAGAAAAAAAAGATTATGGCTTATAAAAGTCTAAAAGCGTTACAACATGGAGAAATTTATAGAATAAAAAAGAAACAAATCAACGACAAATTTGTGGGTTATATTTTACCATCTTTTTTTGATTTATTGGATAATATCGTGAAATCTGCTAGTATATTAAACTCAAAACCAAAAATTGTTAAGGCTCAGTTGCCAAAGAAGCCGATGAAAGCCATAGTCATAAAATAATATCCAGTCAAATAGTAATTTTTTTATTGTACATCAACATTTAAAATGCGAAAACGGTGATAGCGGCAAGAGTACCAGCTGCAGCTAAAATGATAGAATTTGTTTTATCATGTTTCCGAAAGATTTGAAGTTTTATTAACCTCTATTGAATTTCTAGTAGTTGTCGTAATAATAGAAACAGAAGCATACACACGTTATTGAAACTCTTTTCTTGAGATTGCTACCAGAATAATTGCAATTAGCGAAAGAATACTTGAAATAAACACTGGGCCAATTGTAAATAATCCTAAAATACCGCCAGCCAGTACCAAACCCCACAGTTGTCTTCTCACTGACATAATACCGCCAAGTATCGCAAATACTGAAAGGAAAAAACCAACAGTTCCACATACAACAAATAATTCTTTAATAGACTCTGCAGACAGAACAATTGAATCATACTCAGGAGCCATCGATCCAAGTTCAGGCATTATAAAAGTTTCTATAAAGGAAACATCTATTGCCGCAATTAATAACCACATAAGTATGGAAAGACCACCCGCAATCATCAATAAAATACCAGCTATAAGTGGCTTTGAACTTTTATTTGAAGGCTGCTGAAAAGGATCGTCTATTGCATTTTGTTCAAACATTTTATCTTCAAAATCAGCTGCAGGCACACTTCCTTTTTCCAATGACATACCACCTTTTTAATTTCAATAATGTGATGATTGCTATTTATTTCTATCCAGATTCCTATTTTTATCTCTTTTTCGACTTCTTGACAGAATTTTTGGCATTATCTTTTTAACTACATACCAAAAAACGACACCGCCATATACAACAAGCCCAGCAACAATTCCAAGTTTTAAGTATAAAGAAAGATCATCTGAAGTAACTATCATCATGTCAATTATGAAGTTAAATGGTATTTGAATTATCATAGTTGCCAAAAGATATTTGGTTAGTTTTCCAGCATATATTCCATAACCTATACATGCCCCAGTTGCTCCGTGAAATAATATAATTCCTAGTGAACCCATAACTATTAACGACAAAACATACACATCACTTGTGATCAATGAACTTACAGCAATAATTAGAAACGGGGTAAATACAGAACCAAATCCCAAACCAAGGGATAATCCATAGATGGTTGTTTCTTTTTTTTCATGGAATCGACCAATGTTTAATATAATGGTTTTAAACAATTGCTCAAAGAGAGCAAATAGTATTATGTACGAAATTACTAAAGGTAAAGAAAATGAACGTGCTATTGCCGCAAAAAAACCTAGGATAATTCCTACTACAAATGTTAAGAAAATATTTTTCTCTTTATAGTGTCCCTCATAACCCTTCAAACTAATGTAAAGTAGTATCAGAGCGGGTATTATTCCAAGAAATAAGCTTGTCTGCGGTATTACGTCCATATTTTGATCAGAGTGAAATGGAGAAGAATATATTAAAGGTCATCGATTATCCAATGTTTAAGTTTGAGGAGTGGATATTTATGTTAAAAACACCAGTAATTGTTATAAATGTAAAAACATACGCTGAAGCAACAGGAAACAAATCAGTAGATATTGCCGGAATAATGGACAAGATTTCACAAGAGACAGGTGCCAGTATGGCAATTTGTGTACAAGCAACCGATATAACGATGTGTGCAGAAAAAGCGAATATCCCTGTTTTTGCTGAACATATTGACCCGATTAAACCAGGTAGTCATACAGGATGGATCCTACCTGAAGCTGTGAAAACAGCGGGGGCAGTTGGAACTTTGATAAATCATAGTGAACATCGTCTTATTCTTGCCGATATTGATGCCTGTATTACACGCTCAAAGGAATTAGAACTTGATCATATTATTTGCACTAACAATGTTGCAACATCAAAAGCAGCTGCAGCATTAAGTCCAAATTTCGTAGCAGTTGAACCACCGGAACTCATTGGAGGAGATATTTCAGTTACAACAGCCGATCCGGGTATTGTCAGTAGTAGTGCAGAAGCTGTAAAAACTGTTGACAAAAACGTTAAAGTTCTCTGTGGTGCAGGAGTAAAAAATGGAAAAGATGTTGCCAAATCCATAGAACTAGGTGCAGAAGGAGTGCTTTTAGCTAGCGGCATTGTAAAGGCAAAAGACAAAGAAAGCGTGATACGTGATTTAGCATCTGGCCTTTAATGTTGTAGTTTTTATAATTGTTTAAGTGACTGTATCACATCTTTGTAGCTTGTATTTCTGAAAACAAAATTCCCTGCAACAAGAACATTGGCACCGCATTCAACTGCAGTTTTTGCGGTTTTGTCATTTATTCCACCATCTACCTCTAAATAAATTTCTTTGTCCATTTTACTAATCATATCTCTAGTTTTTTTGATTTTAGGAAGGACATCTTCTATAAAGCTCTGTCCACCAAAACCCGGATGAACAGACATAATTAAAACAAGATCCACATTTTGAATAATTTCTTTTATTACATCAGACGATGTTTCTGGATTTATAGATACTCCCGCCTTGCACCCTAAGTCTTTAACCTTATTGATAGTTGATAATATATTATCGCATGATTCTGCATGGATAGTGATAAGATCTGCACCTGCCTTGGTGAATTGCTCAACATATTTACCTGGATGTTCTATCATGAGATGAACATCAAAAAAGATATCCGATATTTTCCTAATTTTGGAAACTACCACTGGACCAATTGTTATATTTGGGACAAAGTGTCCATCCATTACATCTATGTGTATCCAATCTGCACCAGCATTTTCAACTGCTTTGATTTCCTCACCTAGTTTTGAAAAATCAGCCGAAAGAATTGAAGGTGCCACTAATACCATATTATTATCAAAAAGTGCAATAGAGTTTTCCTTTATAAATCCAAACGATAATTTCTGAGCATAAAATCAAATAATTTCCAAGATGGAGAATTTATTTATTTAGCTTTTTAATTCTAAACTCTCCAATACCCATGGGAATTATTTCAATTTCATCTCCATCACTTATATCATAAGCTTTAGCTAGTTGACTGGGGATAGTAAGCACGAGGCTACTACCCACCACACGGGCTTTTCTTGTAAGAGGCAATTCCCATCCACCAAGATTGGTAATGTATAGCTGAATATATATATGTTTCGATTTTTTCAAATATATCTAAATGTATCCATCAGATCTAAAAAGATCTTTGACCAATGCAGCATACTATAACCAAAAAGATATGAACAAAAATATGTTACCCCAATAGGAATTGAAACTTTTTTAAAAGATTAGGAAAAAGTAAAAATAAGTGATAAGTCCCTTTTCAAGAGCGGTAGAAATAACTCAGAAACTCTGATAGCCATTCTGAAAAATATCCATTTCTTGTATGATAAAATAATAAACTGAAAGATAAAAGAATGAACTGATATATAATTAATTTCTTTGTTTTTTAACCAACAAAGCCACCCTCTTACCCATTTTTGCAGCATAAATGGCTGTTCGTTGATCAGGAATTCCATTACATGCCACACCGTAGTGACCTGTTGCATCCAAAGGATCACCAACTATAATCATACCATATATTAACATAGCCTGAATAATAGATATAATGGTTGTTTCTTTGCCTCCGGAAGGATCAGCCCCAGTTGCAAAGGCAGCACCTACTTTATCGCCCATTTTTTTGCGAATGTCGACAAATTTATCAAAAATCTCTTTAACTTCAGCAGCCATTGTTCCAAAATAGACAGGAGAACCTGCAATTATTCCATCCGAAGAAAGAAAATCCTCTTTGTCAACCTCAGACACAGGTTTTAATACGCATTCAACACCTTCTACTTCCCGTGCCCCTTTGACTATCTCTTCAGCAAGTTTTTTGGTGTTGCCTGTTTTTGAATAATACATTACCAAAACTTTGTATGCAAGGTTACTCATCATTACCACCTTAAGGAGAAAAACATTTTTTCCTCTTTTTTAAACAGAATCTCAGAAACTACCATATAAACTTAACCCTACCAAGTGTGCTAATGATTCACATAGATGGATTTGAGATATTAACTTACTAATATTTTATGCCCACATCGGATTTTAATTCTGATTCATTATTTGTTACTTTCATTCCACCACGACTGATAGCGATACTTTTTAATTGCTATTCCATTTACTTTTAATTACATCCCTGTTTTTTAAAAGGAGATTCATATAATCGATTTCCAGATTGATCATATCATTATCCTTTTTTCTAAACCACTCAGAAAGCCATCCAAATCGAAGGGAAATAATACAATCCAAAAGATAATGAAAACTAATATCTGAAATCATATTACTGGTTTTTACCTTATTAATAAAGGAGACTGCATATTCTTGAATCAAACCAGTGGGTTCTTCAATACCTATACATCCTAAGAGATTTGCTATATCATAAATTTCTGGTTTAAAACCAAGAAACTCCCAGTCAATAACAGATAGTATAGAATCATTAGACCAAATAATATTTAATTGATGAAAATCACCATGACTAAAACATTGTGAAATGGAGTCATATTCTTTAAAGAAATCCTCTTTTAAAAAAGAAATTACTGAACCTAATTGTTGATATTGTCTTTTATTAAATCGTTTCATTATCTCAATCATCTCAAGAACAAAAGATTTCAATGAAAAAATTCCCATTTCCTTTAAAAAGCTTAATCCTTTGGTTTTTTTCCAGAGATCAATGAGAAATTCAGCAGATTTAATTCCTCTCCATGAATCAAAGATATATCTCGGTCGATCTAAATCAATACCATCAATATATGGAATAATCTGCCAATACCTATCATTAAATTCAATAATTGAATCATCTGTTATCGATCTTAAAAACGGTTGTATAAAAAAAATACCATTTTTATTTAGAAGATCAAGAGAATCACTAATGAGTTTTTTATGTCGATACCTTTCTTTTAAAAACATTTCAAGAACATATAAAGACTTTTTTTTATCTTGAATAACTATTCGATAAGTTGTCCGTTCAGGACTACCATGAATGTTAATATCAGACCGATTAGATTCATATTCAATATCCCAATGATTTAGCAATTCAGTAAAATCAACATTTTTTACCAGATGGTGGCTAGGATCATTCACTAATTGATTTGACATATTCTAATACCGCTTCAACATGACCTTTTACTTTTACATTATTCCAAATTTTAATCAACAAGTAATAATTCTACAATTTCATAACAACTACTCTTTCTTCTTATCTTTATCTGGCTTTCGTTTATGACGAGGTACAATTTTACCCTCTTCCTCTGATGAACTTCTTCTTAATCTTTGTAACAAACCTTTCTTTTTTGCCATACTTTTCCTCCTTTCAAATCTATAATTTTACAGTAACTGTTTCATGAATTTACTGACAAATTCTTCCATTATTAACAAATATACGCATTAAAAAGCAGTATCTTCTACTGTTTCTTTTTCAAAACCTTATCGATTTTTTCCTTCAACTCCACTATTCTAATAGGTTTTTCAATAAAATCCTCGCCTAAAAATTCTCCAGCTTTTTCAGCGATTGCATCAGTCCGTGCAGTAAGGAAAACAACAGGTATATCCTTCCACAACAGGTTATCTTTCAACTTATAAAAAACCTCCCAGCCGTTCATTTCTGGCATCATAATATCCAATAATATCAGATCAGGTTTCACATCGTTTTTCAGTAATTCAAAACACTCTGCACCACTACAGGCAGATATTATTTCATATTCATTACCATATGAATGTTCAAATGCAATTTTCATAGAGACTGTCTGATCTTCCTTATCATCCACGAGCATAATTTTCTTCATTTCCCTTATTCACCTCATTTTACCATGTCATATGACTCATTTATTGGTTTTGTTGTTATTCCTTTCCTTCTTGTATTTCGGAAGATATGGAGAGAGTAAAAAACATCGTTGTACCTTTTCCTTCACCTTCGCTTTCAACCTATAATCCACCTTCCTATCTTAAACATTTCCTTAACAAGTGTTAATTAGAACAAACTCAACATTAGATTGGAAAATTAAATAAAAAATGAAATATTATTCCCTCATTAACAAACAGGTAAGAATCTAAACTAAAATTTATGTTTAAGCCATTTTTATCAGGAAAAAAAAGTTATTTAAACAAGCTACTCCTTTTTAAGTAAAAACTATCATTGTTACTTACACTTTGCAAAATCCTTTTTCCTTTCTTTAGTAGTTTTACCTGTTGCTTCAAATAAAAATTTATTCCATTTTTTTATGATCTCATAATCACTGCTTATCTTTGTCTGAGGTTTTATATTCACAAAAAGAGAGCTTTTTTCACATTTCATATCAATTTTACCTATTCCTTCAACCTCAAAGTTAATGCCTTTGTAAATATCCCCTTTTGCCCCGAAATATTCAGAAACTAGCATCCTCACATCTGCATCATGTCCTCTTTTTATTTTATATTCTCTCATAAACAATCCATTCCTAACATAAAAAATAGAAATATTAACTTTTGGATTCAAGAAGGTCATAACCTTCTTCTATTTTCACATGAGAAACGACAATTGGCGGAGGTTTATTTGCATTTTTATCATTTCTAATCTCATCTACCTCTCTTACGTTTATTGTAACTTCAGGTCCAACTTTCTCCAGATAACTCTCCTTAATATTCTTAGCAATTAAATCAACAGACGGCCCCACATTCCTCAAATCCTCATCAATAACAAGTAGAATATCTATTTCATCTATCTTCCTCTGTACTATCTGATATCTCTTCACTTTAAAAGTCTTAAGTTTGTGAAGTACAGGAGTTATAAAACAAAACGCACCTGGAGGAAAAACTTTCCCGTTTGGCAAGATTATATTGGCCCTCATCCTCCCTTCAACACCTCCCACTATAACAGGTGTTGTTAATCCACAATCACACTCTTTTCTAGGAGAAAGTTTAACCCAATCATCCATACCCGTATATCGAATTATAGGTGTTCCCCTACCCCAAAGCCGGGTTAGCACAACATGGCCCCTCTCATCAGATGAAACCAATTCACCAGCCTCATCTATAGCCTCAACATTGAAGAAATCTGAATGAATATGCCAGGTTCCTTCCATACACTCAAATGCAATATCAGCTCCAGCTTCAACTGACGGATAAATATTTAGAAGTCTGCATTCAAACGCATCTTCAACATAACTCCTTGTATAATCATCCAGCATTGCACCCCCCGTCCAGAAAAGTTTCGGTCTAATATTTTTGCCATATCCTTTTCTCTTCAAAAAAGCCAAATGCTGAAATATTGCAGGATACGCCATGATAATATCTGGCCCGAAACCATCTAATTTATTCATAATATCAATCATTGGCAAGTCTACATCAATGTTTAGCTGATTGTTCATAGAAAAAAAGGATTTAAGATGAGATTGGAAGTTTTCTTGCGTTATGAGATCAACTCGATACTGATTAAAATTACCAATATGGACAAATCTCGATTCCCTCCAATTTAAATTAAAAAAATTCATTTCCCTTAGAATTGTACCGGCAGATTTAGCCATAGTGGGAAAATCAGTATAAATAGAAACAGGTTTTCCTGTTGTGCCGCCAGTGCAAATAACATGCCCCTTATTCTTTTTGTAACCGACTGGTATTATCCCATCTGGAAAATTTTTCCTTATATCGCCCTTTGTTATAAAGGGCAATTTTACGATGTCATCTATTCCCCTTATATCACCTGGATAAACTCCTGCTCTTTTGTACGTATTGTGGTAAAGTGGCACTGTGTATGCATATTTAAATATTTTTTTGAACGCTTTATCTCTGTATTTTTCCAGCTGTTTATCGTTTAATCTCTGTATCCTTCCCGGATCTAAAACATAGTTTTTTAGTACAGGTAGTGATATGAGAGGATTTAGGAGAGGATTCATACAAGATCAACCCATATTAACAGTTGTCAAATACATATATTTCCCTAATTTTAACATCCACATTTTATTCTTCCTCAACAAAAGGATAGCCATCCCCTTTCTGCCGATCTATATCCATACTATCATATGCAAACGTAGGAAAATTATCTGTCATTCTAATCAGTGCAACCTGTGCAAGCGGAAATTGAATTACTTTTTTTCTTTTTTTTATCCCTCCTATGATGATTTTTGCTGCTTGCTCTGCAGGTATCGCACCGTGTCTACCATAGCCTTCCAACATAGGAGTTTTAACGGAACCAGGTTTTATTGTAATTACATTCACATTATATCTTTGCTTAGCCTCAGCTCTAAGGCTTTCCATCAGCCAACTTAATGCTGCCTTACTAGCACCATAAGCACCCCAACCCGGCACCCCTCTTCTGTCAGGTAAAGTGGAAGTCGCCACAATAGTACCAAATTTCTGAGATTTCATAATAGGCAACAGAGATTCTATAAAATAAACAGTACCCATAAAATTTATCTCCATGGAGTTTTTTATAATATTACTGTCAAAGGTCTGGATTGGATTAGGTATTAGAACACCTGCAGTCAATATTGCTACATCAATTCTACCAAAAGTTTTGTGTGTATATCCAACAGCTTCCTTCACATCTTCAATGTTTTTCACATCGCATTTCTTAAAAATACATTCTGTCTTATCATTGCTTAGTTTACTAGCGATCTCATTTAGTTTCTCTTCTCTTCTAGCAAAAAGTGCCAATCTACATCCCTCGTTGGAAAGTAACTTAGCTATTTCCTCACCCATTCCACCCGTAGCTCCAGATATCAGCACAGTTTTTCCATTGAATTCCATTTAATCACCCTATTTTTTATCATACTTGTTATCATATAATGATACAAATGATTGCACAACATATTTTTATGCTGTTGATACAACACAATATATTTGAAGATAAAGTACAGATATTATTTTAATTAGCCGGTTCATGAGGGATTTTTGAAACTTTCAAATGCTTTTTTTACTGCATCTTCAGCAGAATCTGCAACATAATAAGTAGATTCGATATCTTGCATTATCTGCCCTTTTACGAGATCATCAACACATCCACCAGTACCTTTGATTAATATAAGTGGTTTTTCAAAGACCATAGAAAAAGAAATCTCATTTAACGTTCCCCATCTTCCACCTATAGCTATCACTGCATCAGCAGTATCAACAATCACGAAATTTCTCCTGTGCCCCAA
>Ga0272442_10006207_pt1 | contig 15799 bp, 17 predicted proteins | sample SSMForm2O_FD_200262 | JGI IMG/M metagenome (GOLD analysis project Ga0272442, IMG submission 200262) | Marine sediment archaeal communities from Little Sippewissett salt marsh, Falmouth, MA, United States - SSM-Form-2O | ecosystem: Environmental > Aquatic > Marine > Wetlands > Sediment ...
AAACACTCTACGAAGAATTTCCCGGCTCCTTCGAGGCTGGCGGCGTGCTTAATGTTGGCTCTTGCGTTTCTAACCCTCACATCGCAGGTGCAGCAATAAAAGTTGCTAACATCTTTGCTAAAAGAAACCTGAGAGGCAACTACGAGGAAATCGCTGATTACATACACAACCGAGTTGGCGCTGTAGGCTTAGCTTGGGGAGCATACTCACAGAAAGCTGCGTCCATTGCATCAGGCTTCTGGAGTCTAGGCGTTCCCGTTCTCGTAGGTCCACACGGAAGCAAATACAGACGCATGCTTTTGGGTAGAGCGGATAAACCGGAAAACTGGGAAGTCTATGATGCCCGCACAGGAGATGTAGTTAACGTTGGACCCGCACCTGAGCATTTGTTCCAAACGGTTGAAACCCCGCAAGAAGCAATGGTCGCTATAGCAAAACTATGCATAAGACCTAACGACACTTGGAAAGGTCGATCAATAAAGCTGTCGCATTATATTGACCTGCACAAGCGTCACTATGGAAGAATGCCAAAAGACATTCATCTGTTCGTGCGTACACTGGCTGATGTGCCAATGACCATGAAGAATGAAATCAAAGACATATTGGATGCTAAGGGATGGAAAGAATCTGTTATTCCGGACCCCACAATGCTTCCAAGAATGATCAGGAAAAAGAAGGAGTGAATGAACAATGTCATGTGAACCTTGGCAATGTGCAGAAATAGCTGCCACAAAGAAAGCACACCCCATAACCAAACCCGAAGTAGCAGTTGCAATGATAAAGCGGGCTGCCCGCCCCATTCTTGTTGTGGGCAGCAACGCTACAGAACGTACTTTGGAAGGGAAGCTATTAATTGACTACCTAATAGACTTCGCCAGAGCATCCAACGTTCAGGTAGTTGCAACAGCCCATATGGTTGGTGAATTCCTAAAAAGAGGCTATGAACCCGCTGACTTCATGTCTGCTATGGACATCGGCAATCGTCTTGTTGATCCGACTTGGCAAGGAGTAGACGGTAAAGGACACCCTGACTTGGCAATGTTTGTGGGACTTCCATATTATATGGAGTCTCTGATGTTGTCTGGACTGAAACACTTCGCCCCTGACCTTAGAACAATGACTTTGGATAATATGTTTCACCCACATGCCAGCTGGTCATTTCCAAATGCATCACCGAAAGTGTGGGCGGAAAATCTCACAGTCATGACTTCAAAATTTAAAGGAGGAAAATAAAAAAATGTCAATGTTTGAAGACATCCCCGTGGATGTTGGAGTAATCTACGAAGGAGAAAGAATCCGAAGAAAAAACATGCAAGTAGAGCTAGGAGGGCCAAAACAGGCAGCAAAGTTTGAGCTAGTGCGCGCAAAAAAGATGGATGAAATCGAAGACGAAAAAGTAACCGTTATTGGACCCGACCTCAAAGATTTGCCTGAAGGCGGCAACGTTCCTTTCGGTATTTACGTAGAGGTTGCAGGCAAAGATATCGAAGAAGACCTTGAAGGTGTAATAGAACGTCGTATCCACGAATACTGCAACTTTGTTGAAGGAATAATGCACCTGAACCAGCGCTACGACATTTGGATACGTGTAAGCAAGAAGTCGTTCCAGAAAGGACTGAACTCTTTCACCTATGTTGGAAAAGTTTTGGCAAGACTCTACAAGAGCGAGTTGCCCTTCATCGAAAAAATCCAGATCACATTCATAACTGACCCGGAGAAAGTCAAAGAAATGTATGACCAAGCAATGGAAGTTTATGAAGCCCGAGACGCGAAAGCCAGAGGAATGAAAGACGACGACGTTGACACATTTTATGGCTGCACCCTGTGCCAATCATTCGCTCCAACCCACATGTGCGTAATCACTCCCCAACGGTACTCAAACTGCGGCTCAATCAGCTGGTTCGACGGCAGAGCCTCTGCACAAGTTGACCCGAAAGGTCCAGTTTTTGCCATCGAAAAAGGCAAAATGCTTGACGCAGAAAAAGGAGAATTCTCTGGAATCAACGAAACCATCAAGCAGAAAACTTTGGGCGCAGTTGACAGAGTGTGGATGTATACTGGCTTCGGTTACCCACACACCTCCTGTGGCTGCTTCGAGGCTATGGCATTCTACATTCCAGAAGCAGAGGGCTACGGCATAGTTGACCGCGGATTCAAAGGCGTGACCGTAAACGGGCTAGCCTTCTCTACACTAGCTGACTCCGGAGCTGGAGGCAGACAGGTCGATGGCTTCCACGGAATATCCATCGAATACATGAGGTCACCCAAGTTCATGCAGGCTGACGGAGGCTGGGACCGCATAGTCTGGATGCCCCAAAGCGTTAAGGAACGCGTCAAAGAGTTTATGCCTAAAGAAGCTATTGAAAACGTGGCAACAGAAAACGATGCAAAAACCGTTGACGAACTGAAGGATTTCCTGAAACAGAAGAATCACCCTGTTCTCAAAAGATGGAAGGAAGAAGAACCTGAAGAAGAATCTGTCGCTGAAGGCGAAGCCCCTGAAACAACAGCGTTTCCAGTTACTATGGCAACTGCCACCGCAGGCGGATTCAAGATAATCTTCAAAAACGCTAAAATCCACGCTGAGAAAATAATAATTAAACGGGAAAAAAAGAAGAGGTGAGGCTTCATGCCCAAAAGGGCAGAAAAAAACTCTGACCTAAAACTTCCGCCCGAACTGTTAGACCTTCTTGCTGGCAACGAGGAGGTTGAGCTCGAAGATGTCGAGATGATCATTGATGAGCTTCAGTTCCTATTTCAGCCAGGGGTTATGCCTGCTGTCCAACGAATGGTTCCTTCATTAAAAGGTAAACCCAAATCGCTTTTGGATGCTCCATTCACTCTTCCAGTGCAGAAGTATCCTGCGCAAATCGTCGAAGTCACGCTTGGAGCCACAAAAAGTGAGGGTGGAAGCAGAGGAAGATCAATCACTGTTGGCGGCGAAAAGTCTCCAGCCTTCTACACGTTCGAGAATCCAATCCCTAATCCCCCAATAGTTTCTTTCGACGTTTTCGACTCCAAGGTGCCCCTGCCTAAAGCTGTAAAAACAAATTTCAAAGATGTCCTAGATGACCCTGCAGCATGGGCAAAGTTTTGTGTTGACAAATACGGCGCAGACATGATAACTCTGCACCTTGTCAGCATTGACCCTTTGAACGATAAACCTTCAACCCCTGCGGAAGCCGCGAAAACCGTGGAAGAGATACTGCAGGCCGTTGACGTTCCCCTTATCGTGGGGGGATGTGGCGACCCTGAAAAGGACCTAGCGGTTTTTGAAAAGGTAACCGCTGCGGCTGCCGGAGAACGATTGCTTATCAGCACAGTTACTCTGGACATGGACATCGAAAAGTCTGCTAAACTAATCAAGGAGCACGGTCACGTTGCCTTAGCTTTCTCGCCTATGGACTTGAACCAAGCGAGGGAACTGAACAGGCGACTATTCGAGTTTCTGCCAAAAGAACAGATAATCATGGACACCACAACAGCTGCTCTAGGATATGGGCTTGATTACGCTTACACCATCATGGAGCGGGCTCGGCTAGCCGGTTTGATGGGCGACCCAGAGCTACAGCAACCCATGTCCTCTGGAACAACCAACGCTTGGGCTGCAAGGGAAGCTTGGCAGAAGATGGATCCCCAGTGGAATCCCCGAGAACTTCGAGGACCTCTATGGGAAACGGTTACAGCCCTAACACTGCTACTGGCTGGTGTCGATGTGTTCATGATGATGCACCCTGCAGCAGTTAAAACCCTCCGAAGCACAATCAGCAAATTGACTGCAAAGCGAGGCAAGGGAGACCCTGAAAAGGTCGCCAACTGGATGGCAGCGAAGTTTTGAGGAGGGTTTGTGAATGACAGAAAGAATTGTTAAACGAGGAATGAAGCAGCTCAGCCCAATCGACGTTTATACGTTACTTCCGAAAACAAACTGTAAGGAATGTGGAGAAGAGAACTGTATCGCTTTCGCCACGAAAGTGGTTAACAGAGAAGTTTCTGTAGATCAGTGTCCTCCGCTTTTGACCAAGAAGTACGAAAAGAATTACATGCAACTCAAGGAGATGCTCAAGCCAGCAGTCAAAGAGGTAACTGTTGGCGCCGATGACAATGCGGTCAAGATTGGCGGAAAGCTGATCATGTACCGCCACGAGTTCACCTACTTCAATCCAACAGCTATAGCCATAGATGTCACCGACGAAATGTCCGACGAGGAACTGGCTGACCGCGTGAAGAAGACCGAAGAATTCACATACACCTATATCGGTAACGATCTGAGACTCCAAATGGTGGCAATCCGCTCCACCTCCAGCGACCCCGACAAATTCAAAGCCGCAGTTAAGAAGGTTGCAGAGAAAAGCAAGCTGCCAATAATTTTGTGCTCGTCTGATTCAGCAGTCATGGAAAGCGGTTTGATGGCTATTCCTGAAGCCCGACCTCTCATCTACACCGCCACAAAAGATAACTGGAAGGAAATGGCGGAGCTGGCTTTGATGTATAAATGCCCGTTGGCTGTTTCTGCTCCAAACGACCTCAATCTTCTCAGATCCCTAGTTAAGACCCTTAAGGAATACGGCATCGAAGACCTTGTGTTGGACCCCGGCACTTTTCCCAGTGAAGGTTTAGCGGATACTGTAAACAATTTCACCATGCTCCGTCGAGCAGCATGCAGTATGGATGACGAACTAGTAGGCTACCCTCTAATCGGAACTCCTATTGTTGCTTGGACTGAATCCGCAAGCTCTCCGACAGTGAGCGCCTGGAAAGAAGCACAAGTTGCCTCCATGCTCATAACCCGGTTTGCAGACATCCTGATTCTGCATGGCACCGATGGTTGGGCTCTTCTTCCGTTGACTGTATTGAGACAGAACATCTACACCGACCCCAGAAAACCAGTTGCTGTAGAAGCAGGCTTGAGAACTGTTGGATCTCCTGATGAGCACTCTCCAGTGCTGATGACGTCAAACTTTGCGTTAACCTATTACACTGTAGAACAAGACGTAGAATCTGCGGACAAGTCTGCGTATATCCTTGTTGTCGATTCTGAAGGCACAGCTATTGACAGTGGAGTCGCTGGCAGAAAACTGACGGCGGAAACTGTTGCGGACGCTATCAAAGAGAGCAAGCTAGAGGAAAAGGTGAAACACCGAAAACTGATTATACCCGGCAAAGCGGCGCGCATCAGCGGAGAAATACAGGAACTATCCAACTGGGAAGTTCTTGTTGGACCACGGGACTCTTCAGGCATACCTAAATTCCTGCGAGACAAATGGAAGTAGCTTATCGCCGCTACTTTCTTTTTCAATCTTTTTTTCATTTTCTGGCTTTTTGTATTCCATGAATTTTTTGTGAGTAAAGCTTGGCAACCAATTACTTGGCTCTACCATTCTGTTTTTCTAAGGGTTTATCTGAAATCAATACATAATCTTATAGACTAATTCCAACTCTGAAACAGTTAGTGCGGAGCAAAGGAGGAGATCATGAATTGCCAAAAAATAGCGAGGACTCAAGTGTGAACATTTATGATCTTCTCTCGGAGGATTCTGACAATAAAGAAGCGGAAAAGAAGAGCAGGCGGGCTGAGCTTCTAGAATCCATGGAGATAGAGGATCATTTTGAAGATGGAAGCGTTGACATTAACATGCGCACCTGTCTAGGAATAGAATGTAACCTATGCGTAAAAGCGTGCCCCACCAACGCCCTCTACTGGAGGGGTGGAGAAATCGGCATAGAAGACGACCTGTGCATTCACTGCACAGCATGTGTAATCAATTGTTGCGTAGACAATTGTATTCGGGTAACCAGAAAACATCCAGACGGCAAAACAGAAAGTTTCAGCACACCAAAAGAAGCTATACAACTACTACAAGACCTTAATCATAAGAAAAGGCTGGAAAGCGTGAAACCAACCTTCGAAATCAAAGATTCCTGCCTAGAAGATGAATAGTCGAATTATCCAAGATTCGTCGCTTCAGAAAGTCATGGAAGCTGTTTAGTGCAACTCGATCTTTTTGTGTGTTAAGACCGTTTGGAGTCGAGGAGTTTTCTTCTGCTGTCCTCGCTGGGCTTTAGTGCTTCTTCCACCATCTTGAATTGTCTCTCGTAAATGTGGCAGTTCTTGCTGTGAAAGATGAGTTTGCCTGTTTCAATGTCCATTTTCCCCCGTCTGTTAATTTCTGAAACGAGTGCTTCGTTGAATATCTGGATTCCAGCTATGTTTGCAGGTAGTCCTGCGTAGGCGTCCCAAGACCTGAAGTAACATGTCAGATGCAGTTTGTTTCCTGATATTTCGGTGTCAATTAAACTCAAACATGGAGGTTCATGTTTTCTTTTGCCAGCCAAAGTTTTTCTGATGTCTTCTGGTAATCGAATCACAAATGTCACCTGTCTATCTCTCCTTTCCTCAACATATCTCTTGACGGCTTCTTCCACCTGATCCACGGGTTCTCTCATCCTGCTTCCATACGTGTATGTTTCATCCTCTATTGCTCCAGACCACAGGTACTTCAAGGCATACCACTGAACATACTTCATGTCACATGGAGCCATAAAATCGACTAGTGGACGGTTCTCGGGATGGGCGATTTCGATGCTTACGTTCAATTTTTTTGTTTTGGAGACTTCAGAGCCGTAATCCACTTCGAAGAGGTCTCCTTTCATCCATATTTCCTGTAAAACCTTGTACCAAGCATCTGGGCAATCAAAAGCTTTAACCATCGCGTACCTCAATATGGAACCTCCAGTCTACTTACCATAGCATGCAACTCTTATAATTGCTTTTCACACCACAATTTGGGTGTGTAATAAAAAAAGAAAACAAAAAGATAGTTTGAACGTTGTAAATAGATTCTAGCTGGTTAAGCTTTTAGTATCTATTTCTTCTCGGTGGTCTTCGTTTCGCGTAACATTCTCGACAGTACACAGGTCTGTTCGGGTCTGGTTTAAAAGGAACTTGACATTCTTTTCCACACTCGGCGCAGACTGCAGTGTGCATTTCTCTTGGTCTTCCATAAGACATTCGGATCGCACCTCCTATTCGTTATGAGAATTAGTTTCTTTTCGAACACTAACTCTGAAATGTTTACCTTAAAACTTACTTATAAAGTTGTGCGCAATCATTCAGAAGTGATTGCCAATTTAATACATTTGAGTAGGAGTGCTGGCTTTTTTTGTATGTGGTTAGCTGGATTCCGTGATTGTCTATTCACGTGGTGACCTGTTTTGTGATGTGGTTTTTAGATGGAGGCGATCTTAGGTTGCTTCTTTTTTTCAGAATTGGTTTCGGCTTTTATTGAAACCCTGTTTCCACATTTTTTGCATTCAACTGTAACTTTGCTCATAGAACTCAGCCTGAAAGGAGTCAGCCGCCCACATTTTCGGCATTTAGCGAACCGGAGTTTTTTCCGGTCTTGTTTGTGGATGGTTTCAAGCAGCGCCGTGAAGATGTTGTAGTCGTCTGTGTTTGTGATTTCCACTAGGACTCACCTCAACAAAGTTTGGGGTTCAGCCGGTTCTCCTTGTTTCAGAAGGTTTGACATTTCCTTGTATTTTTCGATGTATTGGTTACCTTTGGCGGTTGCCTCGTAGAGCTTCTTTCCATTCTCTACATGGGCTATAATGAACCCGTTTTCAGTTAGGAATGAAAGGTACTCGTTTACTTGGCTGAAACTCAGGTTTGCATTATACATGATTCGGGTTTTCAGTTGGCTTTCCTTTGTTGCTTCTATTACTTCCGCCATTATGTGCAGACGGTCTCTGCGGTCCCAAACTTTTTGCACAGCACTATTTATCAATACAATTCCTCGCTAATTCAGTTCAGTATTTTTCTTCTGTACTGATTATGGTTAAAATACAGTGCTTCGTTAGGGGTCATATTACGAAAAAAAGAATATAACAAAAATTATCTGATGCAGGCTGCTTCGACGCAACAGAATCGTCTTTTTGTGCAGAATCGGCTAAATGATTGATAGGTGCTCAAGGAGTATTTTCAGTCCGATAGCTATCAAAATTATGCCGCCTAACGATTCTACTCTGTGTTTTAGCACACTTCCAAATCTGCCGCCGATATAGACGCCGAAAAAGGACAGGGAAAAGGTGACAACTCCGGTTGCGATTGCAGGGATTGTGGCTGAAACGTTGAGGAGAGAAAGGCTGAGACCAACGGCTAAAGCGTCGATGCTGGTGGCGACCGACAATATTAGCATTACTTTGATGCTGGGTGAGCTGACGAGTTTAGCGGATTCCTGTTTGATGGACTCGTAAATCATTCTGGAGCCAATTAACGCTAGAAGAAAGAAGGCGACCCAATGGTCATACTCTGAAATCAAATCTATAAGATATATGCCAGCGTACCATCCGATGACAAGCATGATTGCCTGAAAGAAGCCAAAGAATGTGGCTATTTTGAGAGCGTTAGGTGTTGTGAACTTTTTTGTTGCCAATCCGTTTGCTATAGCTACCGAAAACGAGTCCATTGCCAATCCTAAAGCAATCAGTAGTGTTGTTATGTCCATTCTGTTTCACTTTTGGAGTTGTAGTTTGTGAATAAGCTTACACCTAAAAAAGTTTCTGAGCTAGATTCTTGAACGTACGAAAGTGTTGCTAACTGAGAGCAATATTAATAAGTGAAAACTGAGTCGAGTCGGTATTCACGTTTGGGCTGTGTATAACTTTCACAATCTCTGAACCTGCCGACAACAAAGCTGTAAACGGTGTTTCTATTCCCGTAGACCTGATTCGCACCTTTGGCATTATATTGGTGGTTTTGCTTCATGCATCCAACGAATACTACACTACCATACTGCAAACCTCTCTTGAATCGCCAGTGTACTGGTGGTCATCCACCATCTACAAGTCCTTCGCTCTGCCCTGCGTTCCGCTTTTCGTTATTCTGAGTGGCGCCTTGCTTCTTCAGCCCTCCAAAATTAACGAGCCTATCCGAGTTTTTTTGAAGAAGCGGTTTAACCGTATCGGTTTAGCTTTCGTTTTCTGGAGTGTAATCTATCTGGTGTGGGCGTTCATGGTTAGCCAGACGCCAGTCACTTTTAGTAATGTTATCGAGGGGGCGCTCTACAGCTTGTTTTCTGGTTCTTACTATCATTTCTGGTTTCTTTACCTCATAGCTGGTCTATACCTGCTTACCCCCATTCTACGTAAAATCGTGTCAGTTAAAGACCCTAAAATTCTCAAATACCTGATACTGCTGTGGTTCGTAGACGTAGCCGTTGTACCCATTGTCCAGTTGATTACCGGATATTCCCTGAACAACACTGTTTTTGTGATTGGCGGATTCATAGGCTATTTCGTTTTAGGCGTATACCTGCAGAGGATAAAGATACGTTCTTCAATTTTACATCTGCTGCTTTTCTTGAGTTTCATCTTTACAATAATTAGCACCTGGTTCATGCATTTCCATGTCGACTCTGTCAGCCAAAACTACTTCTTTTTCGGCTATCTGTCGGTGAATGTGATACTTGCGTCAGTTAGTATTTTCCTGCTTTTGAGCAAGTTACCAGTCTATTGGTCAAAGAACATTCATCCTTTCTTCACCAAGCTTGTGCACTCAATCGGTAGAAACACTTTGCCGATTTACATGTTCCATTTGATTGTTATGGAGACACTTCAAAGAGGCTACTTAGGGTTCAAGTTAAGCCTCACAGTCATGAATCCAGTTATCGGAATCCCAGTTATGACCGTGGTTACCCTCTTCATTACGCTTGGATTAATCATGGTTATGAAAAAAGTGCCTGTTTTAAGGACGCTTATTGGCTAAGCATGTTCCAGAAAGCGTTGTAAACGTCAAGAGCTTTCCGTGGAGAGAATGATTGCCGCGTAAACTGTGTTGGCTATGACTGCTGCCCCATCGCTGCTGGGATGTACACCGTCCCAGAAATATTCAGGGTGATTTTCTAATGCAGAGTAGACATCAATAACGGGTAACCCTTCCTCGTTTGCTATCTGCTCAATTCTGGGGATTATTTCATCCAACAAATTTTCGCTTTTCAGATCTAATTCATTATCGAAAAGTGGGGGCGGTTTAGCAAGAAAAATTTTCGGATTACTTTCTAGCGCCTGAATTTCGTTGATCAGTTTCATGTAGTCGGAAACAAAGTTTTCAATTGATTTAAAATTGTCTGTGCGGGCATCGTTGGTTCCAAGCATGATGATAACTATGTCTGGTGGAAAGTTTTTTGCTCTGACAAATTCAACCTGATCCATGTAGGGTTTGTCTGTGTCAAGCAGAACTGTTGCACCGCCGGAGCCGAAGTTTCCCACTGTGTAATTGGTTCCAAGAAGCGTCTGCAGATCATTTGGGTAGTACGGTAGCTCTGTTATGCTGTCGCCGATGCATGCAACACGGATTAAGTTGGCGTTGCCGTTGTTGTATACCTTGTTTTCAAGAATTATCGCTAATACACTCAGAGTTACTAGCAGAACGCAAATGTATACTGCAAATTTTTTTGCGTTTATGTTAATCCATCCATTGATTAAACACAGAGCAATTGAATTCTATCTGTCATTAATCTAAAAAGATTTTTGAGCCAGACGCCAAATCTGCAATAGTCCCTTCGTTTATTATTGTCGCTGACGTTGGATTGAATACCAACAATTCTGGTTTGTCAACGACAAAAACGTCTTTTCGACGCGACAAGTCGAAGTTTTTTTGTGCTAAACGATGTATCGGTAGGCGACGTATTTTCCGGCGGTCTGACTTCTTCTGATAACCCTAACTATGTCTCCTGGTTTGCCCCCCACAGCTATGACGGCTGGGTCGTGAGCGTTGATTCTGGGTAACTGGTAAGGTTCCACTTTGTGGTCTTCCATAAATTTCTCTTTTTCTTCGGGTGTGAGAAGCTCATGTGTCGACACGAAGTCGTGGTTGAAAATCTGGAATGATGGGAAGTTTGGGGGAATCAGTTCTATTCCATGTTTTTTGGAGCGGGTTTTGGCGGTGTGGGTGTATTTTCCGATGGTGGTGATGATTCCTTTTTCAACTTTCGCATCATCCATGGCTTTCTTGAGTTGTGTAACGTATGCGACTCCCACTGTTCCGTCGGTGGTAACAGCCCACAGAATCGTTTTTTCATCATCTTTCATTTTGAGTTTGTAGCTGATGGCGTTCTTCAGGTCTTCCTTTTCAAGTACCTTATAACCGCGAAGTTTTATGAGAACCTTGGTTTTCTTCTCTACCAATGTTTCTTTGGAACTCAACTATTCATTCCTCAAACTAGACAAGTATTCAGAGGGAAAACCGTCTGCAAACCCTTAAACTTTACGCTATTTCAGCCTATGTTTTAGACTTTTACATCTCGGTTACAGTGATTATGGATACGGGACACGAATCTTCTGCCTCTCTAACATTTTCAATCTCCCCATCATCGAAGACCCCCACAGATGCTTTTGCATCGGTTTCTCCTCCTGTCACAGTTGACTTTCCCTCATCGTCAGGCTCGAAATGGGATGGATCTATGCTGTAGCACGTACCACAGGCGATGCATCCCTCACGCTCTATCTCAATCTTATACTTCATCTAGAATCAACACCCAAACGTTACTAAAATTTGACAATTACACAATTAAAATTTGCCCCACGTTTCATCATGCGGTAACATAAAACAGGACACAAAAAAGGGGCACAGCATATTAACTGCCTAACAAGGGCATATTGTTGAAAACACTCTTTTCACAAATTTTTGCTAACACAAAAACAGACCAGCCGACCCTATTAGGAGACTAATAACAGTAGATTGTTGAAAAATATCTTTTTTCTGAAATTCAGCAGCACAATAAAAAATATCTGTCTAAGGTTCACACATTCATTAGCACATTCTAACAGCGTTAACTTAAAACAGTCTTTTTTCACGGAAAACCAAGCAACAAGTGAGAGATGGTTTTTCAGCGTTTCCTTTACGTGCATAGCACAATTTGCTTACCGCTATAGAAAGACGCGGGGAGCACCAAATAAATTGGGGGGGAGCGGTTTCTTTCCCTTTACTGCTGCGGAGATGGTCTGCTTAGGTACACCCAGATCACTACAAAGAATGTAGTTATCAGAGCGCCTGCAATACCTGAGATTAGGACTTCTGACGCGAACAGCGAAGGGATATTAGCTGCCAACCAAGGCCACACTGTGTGGAAACCGACGTTAGCGATTATTCCGCCCATGAAACCCAGCACGGCAAATGCTCCTAGTATTTTTATTCTGTCACCCATTCGTTTCACCTTAGTTTTAACAGTTAAATCTTCGCGCTTTTGAGTCTAACTTACACAAAACTGTCTATTTTCGCATCTACGCCCCATCTCTCTTTCAATATTCGATTTAAAGCTCAAAACGGCGGTGGAATGGGTATGTTATGTCTGGTATATATGTAGATGTTCAGGACATGTTAACAATGTAATTAATGCGCTTTTAACACACCACCTTGAGTGAGGAATTTAGAATGTCAGAAAAATTTGCAAAAAAATGGGGAGAAGGAGTTGACGAAACACCTCTCAGCACCAGAATTAAGGATGCTGTTAGACCTCCAGGTCCTTTAAAACCACGACTAGATTTTGCCGTAAAAAGAATGGAAATGCAGATACAGAAACTCGACAAAGCCGCAGACCGATTTACAGAACGCGACAAATCGATATTCGCAAAAATTGTTAAGGCCTATACGAAGCACGACATGGCACGAGCTAACGTCTTCGCCAATGAACTAGCAGAAATCCGAAAAATGGAAAGGATGATTATGCACTCTAGGCTAGCCCTAGAACAGATCGTTCTCAGACTAAGCACAGTTTCAGAACTAGGCGATGTTGTCAGTACTTTGGCTCCAGCAGTTAATGTGCTACGCAGCGTTAAAGCTGGAATGGGTTCAGTGTTCCCAGAAGCAGAACGTGAGATCGGAAGCATCGGAAACTTGCTCAGCGGAATCATCATGGATGCAGGTTACAACTCAGGCATGAACATCGACTTCCAGACAGCAGGAGACGACGCGCAGAAGATACTGAACGAAGCAGCCACCGTTGCAGAACAGAAAGTCAAAGAGAAGTTCCCAGACTTGCCTACGGGCATCCCCTCCTTTGGTGAAGCCAGTACGCAATAAAGCAAGGGTTAGTAAAAAACACGGATGTATACGGAAATAAGGAGGTGACACTGTGTCAAAATCCATTTCCAACCCCTTTCTTTTTGTTGGTAAGCAAATAAAGGATGAGTATGGAAGGCAAATTGGTCGAGTAGCTTCATTCCAGGTAACACCCACAGGTCGAATAGAAGGAATATTCGTAGAACATGGAGACGGAGAATTCCTTAGCTATTCCAGTGATCAAATAAAACTTGACAACGGAGACCTAGTGATGTCGCCGCCGCTCAAACTGAGGGCTAAGGCGTTATGCAACGAGATTCCGCTGATATGGAGAAAAGACAGGGCTTTAAACGAGCTTGTGGAAAAGAAGAAGATCCCACCTGAAATGTACGATGATCTGCACAGCACTTTCGAAGGGGCTTTAAATCAGCTAAGGGATAACGCAAAAGCACTCACTGAAAACATAGACAAAGAAATAGACCGCTGCAACAAACAAATTCACTCGCTTCACTCAGCATTGATAAACCTAGAGCTGGAACGTGAAATCGGCAGATTAAACGGCGATTCATACGAGAAGGCTTTGGGAATGATCCAGTGGGGATTAAAGGGAGTCAACGCTGAAAAAAGCGACCTAGAAGCTTTGAAGAGCAAACTATCCAATCTTCTGCTCGGAGAAAAAACTGTAAAGGCACCTGAACCAAAAGCACCTGAAGCAGAAACGCCTGAAACACCACAAACACAAAGCCAAGAACAACAGGAAATTCCGAAAGCACCTGCTCCCGTCTCTTCAAACCTTCCAGAACCACCAGTAATTATTCATGTGCGGAACCCCAGCAAACAAAGTTCATAATCTTTTAGTTCTGTGAGGGACCCTCAATCAAAAACCCTTTCCGCGCTTCCCCCATTTTTGAAGAAGTAGTTGTCAAGGCTGTACCGAAACTTAAGTCTCAACAGTTTAAGCTAGGTCAGGTCGTCATTAAACTCACGCGGAGAGACCAAATTCTCTTCAAAACATGTGCGAAAGCTCTAGAAGAAAAAAACAAGGAACGAGCGGCAATCTTCGCTAACGAGCTCGCTGAAATCAGAAAACTCACCAAAGTCATCTATCACACTCAGATTCTTGTAGAGCGCATCGTCTTACGGCTAGAAACACTCAAAGAATTCAACGCAGCCTTTGCGGATTTGAAACCAGTTCTCAACAACCTTCAATCAGTGACAAAAAGCCTCGGTTCCTTTATGCCTCAGATGGCAGTTGAAATGGAAAGGGTGAACGAGACCATATTTGAGGTCATGTCCATGTCCAAAATCGACTCCTCAAAACTTGAGGTGCCGACAGACGTTAAAACTCCGGGAGGTGAAGAAGTTCTTGCAGAAGTCGCCGAGTTTCTGGAGGAACAGATAACTGAGAAACTGCCTGAGCCTCCAGCTTCCGCTCCGGTCATGGAAGCGTCTCAACCCAAACGGGTAGCAAAACAGAGGAAGATGGTTGCCCTCACTGCTTCCTGTTCAGAGATTTCTGAGTCAAGGGAGTCCCAGAACTATGTGTCATATAAAGACACGGAAATGAAACGAATCACTCTGACGGTTAATGATGATTTAGAGGAATCAGTGTTGGAATATGCAAAAAGACGTGAAGGAGAGCTGGACATCAATCAATGTGCTAATGAACTGAACGTTGCATGCGGTGAAATCGAAAAGGCGCTGGAGCAGTTGGGTGTAAAGGGCAAAGTCAGGATTGCGTCGTGATTCAGATGAGTGCTTCTCAAGAACTTGAACAAGCTGCAACAAAATACGCTTTGGAGGCTGTCCGCCTTGACAAACAAGGTTCAAAGGGGATGGCAATCACAATGTATCAAAAAGGCATCTCTACTCTCCTGAAGCTAGTTAGGTTATATCCGGACTATGGGCTAAACACGGTTTACATTCAACGCGCACAGGCTTATCAGGAACGAATAAAAGCTCTACAAGGAGGAGGACCAGTCCAATCTTTCCAGCCTCAGCAGGAGGGAACAGCGGATACTACAGAACCGCCCCCAGCACAAACAGAAGCTGACGGAAAAGCAAGCTACGATGAACTTGTTCTCAAAGAGAAACCAAACGTAAACTGGAACCAAGTTGTAGGCCTAGACACTGCCAAAAAAGCCATCAAAGAAGCCATCGTATACCCTGTTGAAAGACCAGACCTGTTTCCATTAGGATGGCCACGGGGAATACTTCTTTTCGGTCCGCCAGGATGTGGAAAGACCCTGCTGGCAGCTGCTGTAGCGACTGAGATTGACGCAGCCTTCGTTTCAGTGGACGCCGCCTCGATTATGTCAAAGTGGCTTGGTGAAGCTGAAAAGAATGTTGCACAACTGTTTAACCAAGCCAGAAAAACTGCAAGTAATGGTCGCCCCGCTATACTGTTTATCGACGAGTTGGATTCGCTGATTGGCATGCACTCTAATGAGGTCGGTGGAGAAACCAGAGTTCGCAATCAGTTTCTCAAAGAGATGGACGGAGTTATGGACAAGGGCAAGAACATCCACGCGTACGTTATCGGCGCCACCAACAAGCCTTGGGCTCTAGACTGGCCGTTCATACGTAGATTCCAGAAGCGAATCATGGTTCCCCTGCCCGACCACGCAGCTCGACTGAATATGCTCAAGCTTTACACATCTAATCTGAATTTATCGACGAAAGTGGACTTAGACGAGTTTGCCAGAATTACTGCTGGCTTCTCCGGAAGCGACATACGCG
>Ga0272442_10006208_pt1 | contig 15798 bp, 12 predicted proteins | sample SSMForm2O_FD_200262 | JGI IMG/M metagenome (GOLD analysis project Ga0272442, IMG submission 200262) | Marine sediment archaeal communities from Little Sippewissett salt marsh, Falmouth, MA, United States - SSM-Form-2O | ecosystem: Environmental > Aquatic > Marine > Wetlands > Sediment ...
TTTGAAATTTGTTTGATAATCTATACTGATAATTATTCGGTTTTCGATAAATATAACTGCTGTTCCCTCATTCATACTGTTGAGTAAATCCGATTGATTGCTTCTATGTTCATTATAAAAGGAGTTGCCTCTCTTTAATACGGAGCATATATTCAATATCTTCACGTATTACCAATGTTGAATCCCTGAGCCCAGTCTCTGATATCATTCCAATAAATGATCCAATAAATTATTTTTTGATTGTGTTCTTTGGTTGATTTTCTCGGTTAACTGTGCATCAAATGTTTGTGCAGCATTGTATCCGTATAATTTCAACAGTTGATTCAGTGCCATTACTTCAACAATCATGGAAATGTTTTTTCCCGGATAAATAGGCAACTGAACCAGCGATACTTTTTCACCAAGAATCTCCGTTGTCATTTCATCAATACCCAACCGGTCATATTTTTGTGAGGCATCCCAATCCACCAATTCCACCTGAACTTCCAGCCGTTTAAGTTTCCGGATACCCCGAATACCAAAAATGGCATGAATATCAATAATGCCGAGACCACGTATTTCCATATGATGCTGTAATGTTTCATTGACCATGCCGAACAATGCACCTCCGGCCCGATGACAGATAGTGACCACATCATCAGCGATCAATCGATGGCCTCGCGCAACCAGATCTAGAGCCACTTCACTTTTACCAATACCACTGCGGCCTGAAATAAGGACACCTATGCCGTAGACATCAACCATAGATCCATGCATATAAATCCGGGGTGCAAATTTTTCGTCCAGATATTCTCCCAAGAGCTGAATCAGCTTGGTTGTTTCATAAGGTGTGTGAAATACACTCACTCCATTCTTCCTGGCCACTTCTAAAAATTCAGGAACAATATCATCCTCGCAGGTTACAATAACACAAGGAATATCAAAGGAAAATACTTTATTCAGACTGTTAAACCTCTCCTTATGAGTCAATTTACTCAGGTAAAGCCCTTCCGTGTTGCCGCAAACCTGAACCCGATGAAAAGTAAACAGCTCAGTAAAGCCGGCCAGGGCCAGTCCTGGCCGGTGCAGTTCTTTTTCAACAATTTTTTTATTAAAACTGCCTTTGTCTGTCATCATCCGGAGCTTTAAGCGTTTTTCATTCTCATGAAAAAGCGTCTCCACAGTGATATAGTCCAGTTTTTGCTGATTCGTCAATTAAAATTCCTCATTCTCAAATGAAGATTCCCCTTCTTCATATTCACTCACAGGCTCAGGTGTACTTTTTTCATGGTCGAATTCATGCATTTTACTTTTATATTTCAGCAACTGTCTTTCCATTTTCGAAATGGCCTTTTTTATGGCCTTTCTCATATTATCTTCACGTTCCTGTGAGGTGAGCGTCGTGCCAAAAACACGCAGTTTTATCTCCGCCATACGATAAAATTTTTCCCAGCTTAATATAACTTCCGATTCAATGATACCATTATAAAATTTTTCGAGACGCATCACTTCTCGCTGTGTGAAATTTCTTATGCTTTCCGTCAACTTGAACCGTCTTGCTGTGATTGTGATACGCATTTTAGTGCTCCTTCCTTAACTTGTATAATGATTCCGCATCCACGGACAATAAATTATTCTTCTGCTCTGGGAAATGCCTGCTTATAAACCTGACGCAATCGGTCTACGGTCAGATGCGTATAAACTTGCGTCGTAGACAAGCTTTCATGCCCCAATAAATCCTTCACGGCTCGAAGATCTGCTCCTCGATCCAGTAAATGTGTTGCAAAACTGTGTCTCAGAACATGGGGACTCAATTTGGTTTTCTCACTAACGACAGCGAGCCAGCGCTTGACAATATATTGTACTCCTCGCGCTGATAGCCGTTTTCCTGAAAGATTTAAAAAGAATGCCGGTTCATTAAATACGGGTTTAAATGCCTCTCTTTTATCTGAATATATTCTCAGCATCCGAATACACTGCTGCCCAAGAGGTAAAATACGATCTTTACTGCCTTTTCCTATGACTCGAACAGTACCCGATTGAAAATCCAGATCTGCAATATTCATTTGAACCAATTCGGAAAGGCGCATGCCGGTACCATAAAACAATTCAAGAATGGCCCGGTCTCGAACACCTTCACGGGTATCTGTATTCACAGTCTTCAATGCGTTTAAAATTTCTTGTTCATTCAGGAATTGCGGAAGCGGTTTATCCAGCTTTGGAAATACCAATGTTGTTGAAGGGTCCTGATTGATCCACCCGGATCGAAGGCAAAACTTGAAGAAGGCCCGAAAAGTAGCGATTTTTCTGGATATGGTTCGTTTGGCCATACCATACCGCACAAGTCCGCTTAAATAATTCTGAATATTGTCTTTGGTTATACGGTCAATGTCTATTGAAAATTTCTGATGTTTGTTATCCATACATTCATGAAATTGCATCAAATCATTTGTATACGCCTTGATCGTATGCAATGCATAGTGCTTTACTGTTTCCAGATGGTTGATAAAATCATGAATTGCCTTTTGTAAAGTCATAATTCAGCCGCTTCTTCGCTGATTTGATGTTTACAATTCGGGCAGAGTAAAAACGACTTGTCCTTTTTCGACCTGGCTTCCAAATATGGATGATTACACTTTGGACATGCTTGGGGAACCGGTTTGTTCCAAGTGGCAAATTTACAGTTAGGATAATTGGAACATCCGTAAAACATCTTGCCTCTCCCGCTTCTGCGTTCAATAATCAGCCCATTACATCCATCCTTCGGACACGAGACGCCTGTAGAATAAGGTTTTGTATTTTTACAAGCAGGATAAGCAGAGCAGGCTAAAAAACGGCCGAAACGGCCGGTTTTCACAACCATTTTTGCGCCACACTTATCGCATATCTCATTGGTGGTTATCTGCTGCCCTTCCAAAGGGCGCGTATATTTACAATCAGGATATCCGGTACAGGCGATAAATCTGCCATTGCGCCCCCATTTTTCAACCAGAGGCTTGCCACACTCAGGGCAGATTTCTTTGATTTCTTTCTGCAATGATTCTTTAATTTCCTCTTTCTGCTCCATGGCACGATGCACAGAGTCATGAAAAGGGTGGTAAAATCCTTCCAGAACCTGCAGACGTTTTTTCTCTCCTGATTCAATTTGATCCAGTTCTTCTTCCATCCGGGCTGTAAAACGGACATTAAATATCTCTGGAAATTGCTGAATCAAAATACCATTGACTGTGTTTCCCAATTCTGTGGGAGAAAGGTTTCGAGCCGCTTTTTCTATATATTTTCGATCCAGCAGCGTGCTGATAATCAATGAATAGGTGGAAGGTCTGCCTATTCCGAGCGTATCCAGCGCCTTAACCAGGCTGCTTTCATTATATCTGGCCGGAGGCTTGGTGAAATGCTGCTCGGACTCGAGCCCGATTAAATCCACCTGCTTTCCCTTCTTTATTGTTGGAGGCAGTTGTATCTGTTCTTCATGATTTTGATTGGTTTGATAAAGTTGCATAAATCCTTTGAACTTAATAATGGAACCTGTTGTTCTGAATAAATAGATGCCGGCTGTCACTTCAAGTGTGGTTTGTTCCAGTTTTGCCGGAGCCATCTGGCACGCGACGAACCGGTTCCATATAAATTCATAAAGTTTCTTTTGGTTGACTGTCAGATGTTTCGCCACAGTTTTAGGCGGACGCTTCAATGAAGTCGGTCGGATAGCTTCATGGGCATCCTGAGCTGTTCTTTTGTTTTTATAAAAAACGGCCGATTTCGGTACATAATGAAGTCCGTAATTATCTGCTATGTACTGTCGTACCTCTTCAACCGCCGAAGAAGCCAATCTCGTCGAATCTGTACGCATATATGTAATCAGTCCCACACGTCCCTCCGGAAGGTCAATGCCTTCATAAAGCTGTTGCGCAACAGCCATAATTTGTTTTGTCGACATATTGAGCCTGCGAGCAGCATCCTGCTGTAATGTGCTGGTCGTATATGGAGGAAACGGCTTCCTTGTAATCATTTTCGTTTTAAGATCTGAAATCACATATTGAAGAGTCTTCAGAAGATCCAAATGTTTTTGGACCTCTTTCTCATTTGAAATATGGACATCATTGCCGTCAATTTTTACCAGTTTCGAACGAAAAGAGGCTTCCTGAAATTTTAAACTTGCGTCAATACTCCAGTATTCTTCAGGAACAAACGCCTGGATTTCTGCTTCTCTTTCGCAAATCAGCCGTAGCGCCACGGACTGCACGCGTCCCGCTGATAAACCACGGTAAATGGTTTTCCAAAGAACAGGACTGACCTGATATCCTACAAGACGATCCATCACACGTCTTGCTTTTTGGGCCTCCACCTTATCTTCATCGATAGGATGTGATTGCTGAATGGCTTTCTGAATGGCATATTCTGTAATCTCATGGAAAAGAACACGTTGAATATTATTATTGGCTGACTGGATCTCATTGGCCAGATGATAAGCAATGGCTTCTCCTTCACGATCCGGATCTGTTGCCAGATAAACTGTATCGGATGCACTTGCCAATCGCTTCAACTCCTGCAGAATTTTACCCCGGCCCCGGATAGTTACATATTCTGGTTCAAAATCATTTTCAACATCGACCCCCAGACGATTTTTCGGCAGATTTTTAATGTGCCCGACTGAAGCTTTAACAATAAAGGATTTTCCGAGAAAACGATTTATTGTTTTCGACTTTGCGCTGGATTCAACAATCACAAGAGATTTCGACATTCAATTCTAACCCGATTTCTGTTCAATTATTTTGATATTTTGGATGATTCGGCTCCATCGAAATAACGATTCTCATATAAAAATGATCACTTTAGTATTCCGATTAAAAAAAGGATCCCCCTCTTGTTCACTCAAGCCTTGATGCATACCAATCTTATTCTACATCAACTGGCCATCAATTCATTTTTCCATGACAATGCTTGTATTTTTTTCCACTCCCACATGGACAGGGATCATTTCTTCCCACTTTCGGTTCCACATGAACAGGCTGACGTTTTCCCGCCTGCGAAGCGTCTCCCTCTTGAGCCGGCATGGATTGTTGTGCAAACGCCATGCCAGTAGTATCGGCATGTACAGTGGCCATCCGAGCCGGAGCCTGCTCATGGATTTCCATTGCTGGAGCCGCTTCCATCTGGAACGGTGCTTTAAATATAAAGCTTAATATATCATGATCAATACGAATCATCAGGTCGGTAAATGTTCGAAAAGCCTCGTGCTTATATTCAAGAAGCGGATCCTTCTGACCATACGCCCGAAGCCCGATACCCTCCTTCAACCTGTCCATTTCATATAGATGTTCTTTCCACCGGTCATCAATAGTCTGTAATGTGGCAAAGCGCTCCAACCGGGCCATTAATTCATCCCCAAAGGACTGATGAATGCGGTAATATGCTGATTTGGCACTTTGTTCCAAATGGTCAGCCAATGCTTCTGATTTGATCACAGATCGTTCTTCTTCTGAAACTGGAATAGGCTGATAAATCGTATTTAAATAGATCTCAGATAAGCCGTCCCAATCCCAGGATTCACCATACTCGCCTCCGGTCGTGTATTCCTGCAGGATGTCTCCAACAAAATCTTCAATAATAGCCATATTCTCGTCTCGTAAATTTTCACCCATAAGAGCCCTGCGGCGCCGATTATAAATCACTTCACGCTGTTTATTCATAACATCGTCATATTCCAGCAGATGCTTCCGTATATCAAAGTTACGCATCTCAACTTTTTTCTGAGCCCGCTCAATCGATTTTGTAATCATGGGATGTGTAATCACTTCACCTTCTTCGGCACCCCAGCGATCCATGATACCGGCAATGCGCTCCGAACCGAAAAGCCTCATTAAATCATCTTCCAGAGAAAGATAAAATCGGGTAAATCCCGGATCCCCCTGTCGGCCTGACCGACCCCGCAACTGCCGGTCAATACGCCGGGCTTCATGCCGTTCTGTACCAACAATGTGCAAACCACCGACCGAATAATCCCGTGCTTTTATGTGTTTGAGATTTTCCAATGTCACACGGGTATCCGTATGATCCCCTGTTTTTCTCGAGATTAAAACAACTTCTCCTGATCCGATATTATTCAAATTCTGATACAGCTCTTTTTTCTCCTGTGAAGAAGCAATAATCCGAGCAGAAACATTGTTGCTCTGAATGGCTTCCGCCACATGGTTCATTTGAAGATCTGGAATCTCATGCACGATGACCCGATAGTCGTTTCGGCATTGATCCATTACGGCTTTTATCAAAGATTGCATTCCTTCTTCATCGATTTGAATTACACCGGCACCCAACTTAATATCTGTTCCCCGACCCGCCATATTGGTGGCAATAGTCACCATACCTGGTTCGCCTGCCCGAGTCACAATTTCGGCTTCTTGCATATGATGTTTTGCATTCAGCACATTATGACGGATCCCCCTGCGTTTCAGCATTCGCGAAAGTGTCTCTGACACATCAACCGTAATGGTTCCGACAAGGACCGGAAGGTTCTGCTGATGCAAAGATTCGATCTCATCAATAATCGCATTGTATTTTTCACGTTTGGTTCTGTATACACTATCTTCATCATCAAGACGACGGATCGGTTCATTGGTAGGAATGACAACAACATCCAATTTATAAATCTCCCAAAATTCCCCGGCTTCTGTTTCGGCGGTTCCAGTCATTCCGGCCAGTTTATTGTAAAGTCGGAAAAAATTCTGCAGGGTAATTGTTGCCCAGGTCTGTGTTTCATGCTCGATTCGCACATTTTCTTTGGCTTCCAAAGCCTGGTGCAAACCATCTGAAAACCGGCGTCCCGGCATCAGACGGCCGGTGAATTCATCGACAATCATGACTTTTCCATCTTCGGAGACCACATATTCTACATCTTTCTCAAACAGTGAATATGCTTTTAATAGCTGACTGATATTGTGCAACCGTTCACTTTTCTCTGCATACTCGCCCTGAATTTGTTCCTTTTTCCGCATTTTTTCTTGGTCCGGCATGGATTCATCGCCCTCGATATCGGACAATTCCGTAGCCAGATCCGGAAGCACAAACAATTCCGGATTATCCGGGGAGAGTTTCTGACGTCCCTTTTCTGTCAGATCAATCGTATGCGCCTTCTCATCAATGGCAAAATAGAGGTCTTCGTCCAGTTCATGCAAAATTTTATCCCGCATATGATCAGACTCTACTCGGCGTATTAATTTCTGAACGCCAGTCTCACGCATGATTTTAACAAGCCGCTTGTTTTTCGGACCGCCACGGAATGCCTGCAACCATTTGATTCCCGCTTCATATTCCTTCTCCTCTTCCTGAAATTTCTCTCCCTCCGCAACAAGCTGATTGATAAGAATGTTTTGCGCTCTAACCAGACTATCCACACGCGGTTTCATTTCCGCATACTGATTTTTTGCCTCCGGAACCGGTCCCGAAATAATCAGCGGCGTACGTGCCTCGTCGATGAGGACAGAGTCCACCTCATCAATAATCACATAATTATGTTTTCTCTGGACCACACGATCCGGAGACACAGACATATTATCACGTAAATAATCAAATCCGAATTCGTTATTGGTACCGTAAGTAATGTCCGCAGTGTAAGCCTGTTTACGAACTGAAGGATCCATATCATTGGTAATATAGGCAACCGTCAATCCAAGAAACCTGTAAATTTCCCCCATCCATTCACAATCCCGTTTGGCTAAATAATCATTGACCGTCACCAAATGCGCGCCCTTACCGGATAGTGCATTTAGATAAAGAGGCATCGTTGCAACAAGCGTCTTTCCTTCACCTGTTGCCATTTCTGCAATTTTTCCTTCATGAAGAACAATACCGCCCATGATCTGCACATCAAAAGGAACCATATCCCATGTGATTTCATGGCCGACAACTTTCCATGATCTGCCTAGCAACCGGCGACAGGTCTCTTTAACCACTGCAAATGCCTCAGGAAGAATTTCCTGGTACATATCCTCTATCTGCTCTTTCTCCTCCTGTTCAAGGGACTCTATCTGTTTACGGATCTCTTCAATATCCACATCATCTGCAATAATAACAGATGTCAACTGATCTTTCAGACTTTTTATATCCTGCTCAATTGCGCCGACCCGCTCTTGAATTCTTTTTTTAAATTCGCCTGTCTTGGCTTTCAATTCATCATCTGTTAAAGATTGATACAATTCTGCATACTGATTAGTTTCTTTCACAATTGGTTCAAGGCGCTTGATATCACGTTCATGCTTGCTGCCACCCAAAATCTTCTCTATCAATTTCAATAACATGAATGTCTCCCAAACTGTAAAGTATTCAATATAATGTCAAGTATGGTTTTATAAAATCATGGATATCTGATAAAAGTTCTGTACTATAATTTTGGTTTTATTTAATCCCCAAAGAAATAATAAATAAGCATTGATTTATTTTTGTAATATTTATCCTTCATTTCATCTTTTCGTTTTTACAACAATCCCCGCCCTATTTTCACAACCCGGTTTTCATCGTTGCATTTTTTATACAACGCATCTAAAATACCATTGACAAACCGTCCACTTTCGCCTGTGCTGAATTTTTTTGCCAGATCAATGGCTTCATTCATGGTCACTTTGGGTGGAATCTCCTGAAAATAAAGAAGTTCGCACAAGGCGAGACGTAATATCAGACGATCGATCAACGCGACACGATTCAACTCCCAGTTATCCAGCATAGTAGCGACTTCTTCATCCAGTTCATTTTTAAAGCGCATCACTTTTCGTAAGAGCAATTCCGCAAAATCATAGATATCTCGGTCTGAACGCACAGAATTAATAACATCTTTTAAAATATCATAGACTGGTTTTTCTGTCATATTCTCGGCATACATTGATTGTAAAACCAACTCCCTGGCTTTCCTGCGTTTTCCCATCCATTCCTCTTATTTATGACGGTTGATCACAGTCTATCAATGAACAATGTTATAACAAATGTGCATTCAATTTTTTATCGATTTCAAAGTATTGAACCGAAAACACAATCAAATATAAAAGCATGACAGCAATGAGGTTCATATCTATTTTAAACCGAATGATCACCGGTTCAAACTAGATGGCCTCCAACCAACCATATGAATCCTCTTCTTCACCCGAAAGAATGGAAAATAATTTTTTTTGAATCACCGTCGTGACTGGACCACGGTTCCCTTTCCCGATTTGAATATGATCAATAGACCGGATCGGTGTGATCTCTGCAGCCGTCCCCGTAAAAAATATTTCATCAGCGATGTAAAGCATTTCACGTTGAAGTACTTGTTCATTAATAGTATAACCCGATGCTTCAGCAATTGTAATCACCGAATCACGGGTAATGCCCGGTAAAATGGCTGAACAGGCAGGAGGCGTATATATCTTATCACCAAAAATAACAAAAATATTTTCCCCGCTGCCCTCAGATACATACCCGGAATTGGTTAAAGCAATGCCTTCTGAATACCCATCCAGCAGGGCTTCCATTTTAATCAATTGCGAATTCATATAATTGCCGCCCGCTTTAGCAAGAGTCGGCATTGTATTGGGCGCATGGCGGTTCCATGACGAAAAACAAACATCCACACCTTTTTCAAGGGCTTCTTTTCCCAGGTATGCACCCCATTTCCAGGTCATTATAGCCACTTCCACCGGGCAGCCTCGAGGATCGACACCCAATGGTCCGTAACCCCGATATACGAGGGGTCTCAAATACGCCTCATCAAGATGGTTGATCCGAATAATTTCTTTGCATGCTGCATTGATTGTTTCTGGTGAAAACGGAATCTCCATCCGATATATCTTGGCAGATCGAAACAAACGCTTCGTATGATCCTTCAAACGAAAAATAGCAGATCCATGTTTTGTCTTGTAGCATCGGGCTCCTTCAAAAAGGCTCGTACCATAATGCAGCACATGAGAGGCCAGATGCACAGTACCATCATTCCATGAAATAAAATCGCCATTTTTCCATATTTTTAAAGAATCATCATATGCCATAACGCCTCCCATTTAAAATATGAACCATAAAAATACAATTGATGGCGGTTTCTGATTCCTGTCTCCCTTTTCACTATCTTAAATCCTTAACTCGCAGCTGCTTTCTAATCTGCCCATTATAATGATTCTCTTCAATCACATAGACCATATCCAAATTAGAATCACCCGGCCGCAAACAGTATTGCAAGTCACCTAAATCAAATCCTATGGCATCAAACACCTCTCCGCCTTGCTGCACTTTAAACTTTAGATGGTTGCGCCCAACGATCCGGGGGCTGCCAACGACTTTTAAATTTCGTGACATAAAGACAGGACGCATGTTTTTTGGACCAAAGGGTGCAAATCGGTTCAGCAGCCGCATCATCTTATCGGTAATGTCTGGCAATGAAATTTCAGCATCAATATATATTTTTTGAATCAGATCCTCTTCAAGCAGTGTTCGATGTGCCACAGACTCCAGCATCTCCCGGAATTCGTCGATTTTATCCAATGCAATGGTTAACCCGGCAGCATATCTATGACCGCCGTATCCAATCAAACAGGTTTCGCATTGCTTTAATGCAGAATAAATATCAAAATTCGATATACTGCGTGCGGACCCTTTACCCACTCCTTTTTCCACAGCGATCATAATGGTGGGGCGATATACTTTCTCCACAATCCGGGACGCAACAATACCGATCACACCGGGATGCCATCCCTCTTTCGCTAAAACCAGTGTTAATGCCTGATCTTTTAATGCTTCGGATTCAATCATTGCCAGTGCTTCCTGATAGGTTTCTTCATCAATACTTTTCCGCTGCTGGTTCTCTTTTTCAAGAACGCTGGCAATTTCACGAGCCTGTTGATATGAATTTGTTAAAAACAATTGTACGGCCCTTTCCGCATCTCCCATGCGGCCTACTGCATTAATTCTCGGAGCTAAAATGAATACAACTTGACCCGTTCCAATCTGCTTTCCCAACAGTCCGGAACTTTCAATCAGGGCATGTATTCCTACTCGATCGAGTTTGTTTATTTTCTTAAGACCCTGATCAACCAGCACACGATTTTCATCCACCAGAGGTACAATATCCGCTGTGCTTCCTAAAGCGACCAGATCAACATAGCACCGAACATCTTCATCGGGTAATCCCAGTTTTTGTCCAATGGCCTGAATCAATTTATATGCAACTCCAACGCCGGCCAATTGCTTAAATGGATACGGACATCCCTCAATCTTCGGATCGAGAACAGCGGCTGCTTGTGGCAATTCTCGCGCGGGTTCATGATGATCACTGATGATGACATCTATGCCATGATCTCTGGCCATTTTTACTTGCTCAACAGCGGTAATACCACAATCTACAGTAATCAATAGACTGATATCCGCGTCAATGGCCTGTTGAATTCCCATTTCTGAAAGACCGTATCCTTCCAGCATACGGTTCGGGATATAATAGACCACCTTCGCGCCTTGAGATCTGAGGAAAAGAACCATCAAACTCACTGATGTGATCCCATCCACATCATAATCACCATAAATAAAAATGCGTTCGTTTCTTCGAAGCGCAGCAACAATACGGTTAACGGCCTTATCCATATCTTTCATTAAAAAGGGATCATAAAGATCTTCCCATTTTGGTGAAAAATATCGTCTCGCCGAATGATAATCGTCAACACTCCTGTTTACTAAAATATCAGCGATAATTTGCGGCACGCCCAGCTCTTTAGACAAAACCTGGGCTTTCAGTTTATCCAGAGTATTTGCTACACACCATTGCACGTGATTGCTCCGAACCAGAATATTTATGGATGAACCACACTGCTTATATTTTCACAAGCTGAAGGAGTTATAGCGCAGCGAAACAATAAGCCGAATTCTGTCTCCAAAACGAATGGAGGGTGATCATTTATCTTAATGCGGCCTACCCGTGAGTCAGACGGAACGGATCATTCCGAAATTTCGAAACATCGAAATTCCTCACCTATTTGGCCTTGCTCCCGGAGGGGTTTGCCCTGCCCTTGATGTCACCATCAAGGCGGTGAGCTCTTACCTCGCCTTTTCACCCTTATCCCGATACATCTGTATCGAGACGGTATATTTTCTGTGGCACTTTCCGTCATTCCGATCTCTCGGAACGCCTCCGATTCACTCGAAGCACCGTATCCTGCGGAGTCCGGACTTTCCTCCCGTACCGACGGATTCGATACAGGCGATCACCTGTTTCGCTGCGTCTTATTTCCTGTCAATTGGGTTCCCAAATCCACCCGATCACGATGTGGACAAGACTGGTTTTATGACAATAATAACGAACCATGTCCACTTTATATCTTTACAATTCGTAAATCTTTAATCTTCCCTTTTACATTGTCACATCTGCCTTCATTTTAATTGCCTTTCGTGCAAGATCATCGGCAACTTTATTTTTCGTTCTTGATATATGCTTTATCTCCAAAAACAGATTACCATTCTTTAAAGCATTCAAAATCTGTCTGTGAAGTTGAATCAGATGCGGCTTTTTAATTCGATATTCTCCTTGCATTTGCTTGACCAGTAATTCACTATCGCTGTATACCTGTATTGAAGTTGCATTCAGCGAAGCAGCCAAATCGATTGCACCCAGCAAACCACGGTATTCTGCAATATTATTGGTTCCATGACCAATATATCGGCCCAGTGAAGCAATCACGCGGCCTGTTATATCCTGAACAACAACACCAAAACCTGACTCGCCCGGATTACCAAAACAAGAACCATCGATATATGCGATAAGTTTCATATTTCCTGATTTGCAGTTTCTTCATCCCAGACTAAAATCCGACCGCATACTTCGCATAAATGCATACGCTTCATTTCACGAATTTCCAACACGCGCTGGGGTGGCAAATTTTTAAAACAACCGCCGCATAATCCTTGCCTCATGACTGGGACAACAGCGATTCCGTTTTTTGCGTTAAATATCCGTTGATAGGTACCCAAAATCCTAGGGGGAAACTTTTTCGCCAAACGATCACGTTCTTTTTGAAGCGATTTCTCTTGCTTTTCAGTTTGACTGAGCCGCTTTTTTAAATCATCTTCTTTTTCACTAAGCCGCTCCTGAACCTGCCCTTTTTCATCTTCAGATGCTGCGATAGATTTCTGCAACTCTTCTTCAAGTGTAATCAACTCAATGATGCGGGTTTCCTTATTGCTGATAGTTTCTTTTACATTCTCAATTTCCATGCTCACTGCATCATATTCACGATTGTTTTTCACCTGATATAACTGGTTCTGATATTTTTTTTGTTTCGATTCCAGATCCTTCACTTCCAGCTCAAGCAGATCTTTTTCCTTGTAAAAATCCTGGAGTTGATTTTTTTGTTCCTGAAGAGAATCCTTCATCTGATTGACATCTTGCTTCAACAGTTCTACCTGATGGGGCAAATCACCCCGCAAGGCTTCGAGTTGCTTTAATCGCTGATCAACTTTTTGTAATTCAACAAGCCGTTCAAGAACCTCTTTCAATCATCCCTCCTTCTATTGATTTCGCATATAATATAAAAAAGTGCACCCCTTATGGAATGCACTTTTAATAATTGATGTATGATACAATTTTTGACAAGTCAACCGAAATGTTGGCTTTCGAAAAATGGTTCGCAAGACAACTCCTTTACTGACAGGTCTGAAAGAACTTCGTGGGCCCAGGAGGACTCGAACCTCCGACCAACGGATTATGAGTCCGCCGCTCTAACCAACTGAGCTATGGGCCCAGGCTAAAAATTATAAGGAATTTTTTATAAATTTTCAACCACTTTTTTCCATGCATAACCAATATCTGTTTTTAATGATCGTTTTTCATTCTGCAGATCCTGCCATTGATTCCGTAATTTCTCAATTTTTACTTCATCCTTCTGATGCTTCTTTATTTCATCTTTGATTGTCTGAATTTCCTGATTCAGCCGTTCCTCTTTAATAAATAAAACACAGTCCAATCCCAATTGAGATAAATTCATGTCACCAACCGGAGCATTGGATATTAATGAAACGACACTCTGATATAGATCTGGTTCACTGTTAAGCTGAACAAGAAGTGCCTCATGCTGAATCAACTTGCCATTGATATGATACGTTTGAGCAATCTCTGCCAATCTTCTTAAAGCAGGAGACTTAAAATCTCTCGGCTCCAGCTGAGAAAAAATGGGTTCGGCCCATGGACTCTCTTCTTGAAGCAGCATCTGAATGAGTGCTTTTTCTGCTTTATCCCGAGCGGTTTCAAGATGAATTGTCGATTCCCTCACATCCTTTTTATCAAGCCTTTTCAACCGTCTCAACCGTTGATGCAGCAACGCTTCTTCAATCCCCATTTTTTCGGCCAAATCCCGGATCATTAATTGCCTTTCTACAGGATCTTTGATTTTACGAACAGTTTCAAGAATTTCTGTTGCTGCCTTTGATTTATCGGCTGCAGTCCCCAATTTATTTTCCTGCTGCTGTCGTGTCAGTTGAAATTCTACAATGGTTTTCGCTTCTGAAAGAAGTTTACGAAAGGCATCGGCTCCCTGTTCTCTTAAAAAAATGTCCGGATCCGAACCGCCGGGAAGAGGAGCGACTTGAACATGAATTCCAGCTGATAATAACACATCTGTCCCTCGGATAGCTGCTGAAAATCCGGCTGAATCTCCATCAAAAACGAGAATGCTGTTTTTTGTGTAACGTGAAATAAGGTGCGCTTGACCCTGAGTCAACGCTGTACCGGAGGTAGCAACACCAAATGGGAATCCCTTTTGATGCAATCTCATTAAATCCGTATATCCCTCCACAAGTAAAACCCTGCCTTCTTGTCGAATTCCTTCTTTAGAAAGATACAACCCATACAGAATTTGACTTTTTCTGTAGATCGTGGTTTCCGGAGAATTGACATACTTTGGAACATTCTTGGCCTCTCTCAATACTCGACCGCCAAATCCCACAACCCGTCCGGAAGTATTGATTATCGGAAACATCAACCGCCCTCTAAACCGGTCATAAAATCCGGAGCTGCTCTTTCTGGGAATAACCAAACCGGCCTTATGCAAATGCTCAATAGGAATCGACTCTCTCTGAGCCATCAGAATCAGTCCATCCCAGCGATCAGGAGCGTATCCCAACCGGAATTTTTCAGCGATATCCAGATCAAATCCCCGCTGTTTGAAATAATCGGCTGCTCTTTTGCCAGCTTTGGTATTAACCAGACATTCCTGATAAAACTCGGCAGCCATCTGATTAACATGATAAAGCATTTCGGTTTCCTGAAGGGCCGCTTTGTCGTCTTCAGCATCTGGAAGTTCGATGTTCGCTTTCTGCGCAAGATTTCGAACCGCTTCAGGAAATGTCACCCGATCCATTTTCATAACAAATGAAAACACATTGCCGCCTTCACCGCAACCAAAACAGTGATAAAATCCTTTAATCGGATCCACATGAAACGAGGGGGTCTTTTCCTGATGAAACGGACACAATCCGAAAAATGATTTTCCGCGTCGTTTCAGGGATACATACTGGGAAATGACCTCTATAATATCGGTGGCTTCCCGCACTTCTTCAATTTTCTCTTCAGGAATTTTCATGATATATAGATAAATATAACATCAATATTGATCTTAATGTTGTTATTATTATTTTAATTCCACCACAGTCACACCCGCATCCCCTTCGTTCCAGTTTCCCAACCGCTGATCTTTAACCAGCCGATGATGTTTTAAATATGCACCGACTTCTCTTCTAAGCACTCCTGTGCCCTTGCCGTGAATAATGCGGACCGAGTTATACCCAATGCTATGGGCATCTCCCAGATACTTTTCGACAGCA
>Ga0272442_10006209_pt1 | contig 15796 bp, 14 predicted proteins | sample SSMForm2O_FD_200262 | JGI IMG/M metagenome (GOLD analysis project Ga0272442, IMG submission 200262) | Marine sediment archaeal communities from Little Sippewissett salt marsh, Falmouth, MA, United States - SSM-Form-2O | ecosystem: Environmental > Aquatic > Marine > Wetlands > Sediment ...
TAAAAAGGAGGCATAAATGGGTGCAGACCTTTATTTTCTTATAGAATACCCGATATACAGGGATTTTGAGGCGGAAGACATAGAAGTGCTTTCAGGCCTGTGCGAGGATAAATCCTATTCTGACAAGGAAACAATAGTAAAAGAAGGAGACCCCGGCGACGCGATGTTTATCATAAAAAAGGGGTCGGTAAAGATATACAAAGAAACAAAAAACAGGAGAAAGCTTATAGCGCTTATAAGCGAAGGCGAGTTTTTCGGAGAAATGACGCTTATTGACAGTTCTCCCAGGTCCGCTACTGTTGTGGCAAACGGCCCGGCCGAGCTTGTCAGGTTTTCTACACGGGCATTTAATGAAATAAAGACCAATTACTCAAAAACCGGATTCAAGGTGGTAGGCGTCCTGCTGAAGTTTATGAGCCACAGGATAAGAAGGACAACAAAAAAAGCCGCGTCTCTTTTGAAGGGGAGAAGGAAAAAAAAGAAAGCATCGAAAAAAACCGCAAGGCCGCGGAAAAAAAAGAAGTAAACATTTTTTCTGAGGCCCGCGTCTAACATTAATGCCGTATACCCGGAGGTATATAAATGAAAAAAATATCCGTAATAATAACAGCAATTGTGTTTTTAGCTCCTGTCCTTTTCGCGGGGACGCCGCTTTATGTTGCCCACAACAAGCTTAACAAGCTTACGGTGATAGATACTGCCGTGAATTCCGTGGTGGAGGACATTCCGCTTCAGGTGGACGTAAAAGACATGATGCTGGACCCGTCAAATAAGTTTCTTTATTTTGTAAGCCATGATTATAACGCCCTGTACCGCCTGAACACAAGGGCGGGCAGGCTTGATTCAAAGTACACGAGGGTCGGTTACGGCCCGGTTTCAGTTGCCATTTCACCGGACGGCAAAAAGCTTTATACTGCAAATTCAAAATCAATGTCAATAAGCGTTGTCGGGCTTCCGTCTGTAGAAGCAAAAAAGACTATTGACCTGCCTGCCGCGCCGAAAATAATAGCCATAACCGGCGACGGCAGGAAAGGGTTTGTTGCCATGTCCGGAAGGGAAGGGGTGGCTGTAATTGACCTTAAGTCGGACAGGGTCATAAAGACAATTCCTACCGGCGCTGACCCGTGGGGCCTGTGCCTCGTTAAGGACAGGCTGTTCATGACAAACGAAGGCATGGCAAGTGTTTCTGTAATAGACGCGACGCGCGGCACAATATCAAATGAAATAGTGACTTCAGACAGCCCGAGGGGGCTTTCTTATTATAATAACCTTCTTTATGTGGCAGTTATGAACGGCATAGATATTTTTGAGACAAGAAGGTATGAAAAGCCTGCGTCTATGGGGATAGATTATCCGGTTTATGACTGCATAACAGGCAGGGGAACAAGGGGAAACAGGATATATATAGCGGGCTACTCAAAGTCCGATGAAATGGGTAAAGTGGCGGTTATTAACCCGGCTGTAAATGAAATAGACGTGGAAATAGACGTGGACGGCTGGCCGGTTAACCTTGAAATGAAAAGAAGCTGGCCCACTCCCAAGCCTACTCCGACAAACACGCCTGAACCGACCGATACCCCGACTTTGGTGCCGACAAGCACATTTACGCCTGTTCCCACAAATACTCCTGTACCTACCATTGTTCCGACAAAAAAACCGACTCCAAAGCCCACGCCAAAGCCAAAAAAGAAGAAGAAAAAGAAGAAGAAAAAAAGCCTGCTGAAATCCGACCTTTCAGGAAGGGTTTTTATGTCAAAGGCTCCGGTGGCAAAGGTAAGAATAAAGGCAATGTCCAAGCACAGGAACAAGATATATACTGAATATACCGATTCAAACGGCAGGTTTACCTTTGAGGACCTTCCCATAGGAGGGTATGCCATTTCTGTTGAAGCGACCTATATAAAGGAAAAAGCAGTCGCTGTTACCGTGAACAAGGGGACAAATAAAGAGCTTATAATTCATGTGAAAAAAAGAAAATGACAGGGCAGTACACGGCCGGCGCAGAGAAAAAAAGGGTAATACTGCTTTCAATAATTTCAAATGCCTTGCTTGTTGTTATTAAGCTTGTAATAGGATTTGCCTCGGGCCTCGTGAGCATAATAGCAGAGGCCCTTCATTCCGCCAATGACCTGATAGCTTCAGTAATCGCGTATTTCGGGGTAAAAAAATCTCTCGAACCTCCTGATTCGGGGCACCAGTTCGGACACGGGAAAATTGAGGTCATAACCGGAACCATTGAAAACATGCTGATTTTGCTTATAGCCGTTTATATAATGTATGAGGGCATAAGTAAGCTGCTGCATGGTACGTCCCCGGAGCTGATTGAAGCGGGTATTTTAGTGATGGTTTTTTCCGGATGTGTAAACTTTGTTGTTTCGCGGTATCTCATAAAAAAGGGAAGAAAGCTCCGGTCTATAGGAATAGAAGTTGACGGGGAGCATCTTCGCGCGGATGTGATTACATCTTTCGGAGTAGCCGGAGCGCTTGTCGCGATGAAGCTTAGCGGGATATGGTGGCTGGACCCGGCTGCCGCGGTTTTGGTGGGGCTGTGGATATTTTTTATTTTTATAGGCCTTATGAAAAAGCTTGTCAGCCAGGTTATTGACAGCGCCCTCCCTCCGGAAGATATTAAAAAAATTGAGGATGTTTTAAAGGACTACGGAGAAATTAAGCGCCATCACAAGATAAGGACAAGGCACAGCGGCTCTACGATATTTATTGACATGCACATACAGGTTGACCCGGAACTTTCCGTAAAAGACTCGCATGAAATCACAAAAAAAATAGAAAGCCGGCTCAGTGATATTTTCGGGGATGCAAATGTGCTTGTCCATGTGGAACCGTGCTATAAAAAATAATTCACAATTAACCATTCACCATTAACAATTGAAAACATAAATACTAGAATTTGGTGTATTTTACCTTTTTTACCAGCCTTAGCACTTCCTTTTTTTCTATGAAAGCCGAGCCGGTGTGGGAGAGGTTTGCCGCGGCGGCAGCCATTGCGTAACGGCAGGATTCAGCGCTGCTAAAGCCTTTTGACAGCCCGTAAATATAGCCCGCTGAAAAACAGTCCCCGGAACCTACGGGCGAAACAACTTTTTTTACCTTAACAGTGCTGAATCTGAAAAAATCCGTACCGGAATAAAGTACGGCCCCCAGCTCGTTCAGTGTTATTATTACGGTTTTTATTTTGTAGCGCGACGCAAGCTTTATAATGAATTTTTTAAGGGCGGGCCGGGAAGAAAGGTTCACCCTGAAGGCGGATTTAAGCTCGCGGATATTAATCTTAAGAATTGACGGGTTTCCCTGTATCCCTTTTAAAAGAGGTTCCCCGGAAGAGTCAAGAAGGGAAACGGTTTTTTTTGAAATTGCCTTCAGGGAGTTCTTATAAAAACCGGCAGGCAGGCCCGGCGGAAGGCTGCCTGAAAAGATTATATACGGGTGTTTTTTTGAAAGAAGGCGCAGCTTTGCCAGCATTTTTTTTACGGATTCCGGGAATATTAAAAGCCCGGAAGAGCTGTTTATAATGGTCTCGCGGGCGGGTGAATATTCGGTGATAAGGGCGCAGGGCCTGTTTGTGCCGCTGACCGGTACAAAATCAGGCGTTATTTTATGGTGCTTCAGGAAAGAGTGCATGTTTTTTATTTCCGCCCCGGAACAAAACCCTGTAGCGGCGGTTTTCATGCCGAGCGCGGCCGCGGCCCTGGCCGCGTTTGTTCCCTTGCCGCCGGGGTAGGAATAAATAAACGGGGTCCTGAGGACATGCCCGCGGGACAGTTTTTTTAAGGGGATTACAAGGTCAGTGGTGGAGTTAAAGGTTACCGTAAGTATCATTTGGCGAAGTAGATTATTATTACAATGGTTATAAAGCAGAGGCCGATATTTACTATCATGGGCCAGTCCTTAAGGAAAATAAGCTCGGGGCTCCCTCCCAGGTTTTTTTTATGCATGAGGTAAAGGTACCGGAATATGCCGTAAAGGACAAAAGGTATAGTAAGCATGAGGTACTGGTGCTGCGCCGCTGTTTCCGATGTAAAAGTGTAAAGGGAGTAGGCAATCACCGTAGAGGCGGCTGATATTGATATCATTTCATCAAGAAGGGAAACAGAATACTCGTTGAGGACCTTTCTGTGCTTTGAAGGGTCCGCAAGCTCAGAGAGCTCGTAACGCCTTTTTGCCATTATTACAAGCAGGGCAAGAAGGGATGTGACTATTATGAGCCAGGGTGATATGGACGCGTTTATGACAAAAGCCCCGGCAATCGCGCGGAGGACAAAAAGTGCCGCCACTATAAAAACATCAAGTATGACGGCGTGCTTGAGCTTCATGGTGTAAAGAAGGGAAAGAATTATGTAGGAAAGCACTATCCGGAAAAAGCCCTGCTCCAGTATAAACGAGCCTGTCAGCGAGATTATTATAAGAAGCGCGCTTATGGCAAACCCAAAGTCCTTTCTTACCGCGCCCGAGGCAATGGGCCTTGTTTTTTTGTCGGGATGAAACCTGTCTTCTTTATAATCTTTTATGTCGTTCAGTATATAAAGCGCGCTGGCAGCGAAAGAAAGAAGGAAAAAACCGATTGTTACTTTTATAAAATACGCCTGGTTGAAAAGGTTGTTGGTAAAAACAAGGGCGACATAAACAAGAAGGTTTTTAATCCATTGCTTTACGCGAAGCAGGTCCAGAATTATTTTTGAATGCAGCTTCATGATGTTGTTAAGGAATTATCCTTATATTATCGACAAAAAGGGTGACATCCTTGTCTTCATCTTTTGTATCCAGGTACAGCGAAAATGAAATTATATTGGAAAGGTCGAGCCTCGCGTTTTTTACGTCTTCTAAAAGGACCTCCATTTTATTCCTGCCGCTTTTCAGGGGCCTTAAAGAAACATGCTCCCTGCCGTTTACGTCGGTAAGCTTTATGAAAAAATCCCTTGTGGAGTTATCCGGAACGTATACGTCAACAGCGAATTTCTTGTAAAGGGACCAGTCGGTTACCTTAAGCCTTGTCAGGGTATTTATGGACATTGTCATTGATGATATCCAGGACTTTACCTTTGCTGCCTTTGTGGTTGATAGAAAGTCGGCAGGCACTGAAAATACCGACTGCGCCGAATACTTGCCTTTTGTAGCGTATTTTTTGAACTGGTCAAGCTTCACATAGCCGTTTGTTTCCCAGTCAAAATCCCCGATTTCCGTGTCAGAGGGGAGGGTTTCAAAACTGTTGATTTCCCCCATAAGCTTGCGGGATTTTTTCTTATTGCTCCCTCCGCAGCCTACAAGCAGTATGGCTATCAGGAAGAGTATTATAAAAAGGTTGTTTATTTTTAAGATTTTTTGCACTATTTTCCTCCAAAAGTTCGGTTTTTTAGATAAAAAGTCCCGTATAGCAGCCTATGGCTGCTACGGGTTATAAAAAGTTTTAGAACATTGTAACAATAAAACACAGGGTTTGTCAATATTATTAAGTACAGGCAATAGGGAATAGGGAATGGGCAATGGCATAAAACCACGGAAACGGGCTGTGTTTTCGCGGCCCTCCCCCTTTATCCTTTACAATTTACCTTAGTTTTGATATGTTATTTAAAAAGCTAAATAAACGGGGAATAAAGTGACCAGCGAAATAAAAGCGTTTTTAAAGAGATACAGGATAGAGTTTATTATAGCTTCTATTGTTACTATAGCGGTTTTTCACATTGTATATCATCGTGCCGGGTACGAGCGGCTGAAAGATTTTTTCGGGGATAACGCCTTAACATACAAAATAATCCTTGCCGTATTTATGGCGGTCATTTTCCTTGTGGCGTGGATATCCTACCCTAAGATATATAAGTTCAAGATCCTGCTTTCATCAGCAGCGCTTGTTTCTTTCCTGTTCGCGCTGATAATAATATACATTAATATGCCCAAATTTTCCGTATTCGGGCTCAAGTTTAATTTTTATGACAAAACATGGATTCGGTCAGGCAAATTTATCCTGTTTTTTATAATTACCCTTCTTAATATTAACCTTCTCATGATAATGCTCGTAAAGGCATCCATAACATATTCTGACGGCCAGAAATTGGCACTTATCTCGCTAGGGGTTAACCTGATAATAATTTTTATCGCCATATACGCGATATCAGGCAATTATCTGGGAAGCGACGGAACAAGGTTCTCGACAAAATTCATAAAAAGCTTTAACAAGCAGTTTGTCCCGTTTAACTTTCTTATATTCATAATAACGGTTCTGTTTTCGTTTTTCAGCATTGAGGAAGAGCATAATTACGGTTCTATTGTTGTGGCAATTTCAATAATATGTTTTTACTGCGTAATAACGGCGGAAAAGGTATACCCGGTAAGGATGATAACGCCTGCCATGGCAATAATACTCATTGTGGGGATGTTTGTCCACTGGGTAAACTGCCTGCATCACAAGGCGCATTATGACCCCCTTCTTAAGATATATAACAGGCAGTACATGCAGGGCATAATTGACGGTATAGTTGACGTTAAGCTTGGCCCCAGGTTTTCTGTTTTAATGTGCGACATTGACCACTTTAAAAAAATAAACGATAATTACGGCCATGCTACCGGCGATATAGTACTGTACAAGATTGCACAGATAATAAGGGAAACATCCCTGCCCGAGGGCATAGTCTGCAGGTACGGCGGGGAAGAGATAATTGTGTTTTTAAGGGATAAGACAGGGGACGAGGCAAAGCTGAAAGCCGAAAGAATAAGAAAGGCAGTAAAAAAATCGGGAATAAAGGCAAAGTCAAGGTCAATAAAAGTTACAGTAAGTATTGGGGTCGCGTCTACCACAAAAGGCATAGATGCGGTAAAGAGAGTCATTAAAAGAGCGGACGAAAGCGTATATAAGGCCAAGAAAAGGGGAAGGGATAAGGTAGTACTGGAAACCTGAAAACCTGCAAATCTGCAAACCTATAAATTTTTAAACTAAATATGCAATTACGCAGGTAATCAAACAAGCAAGCCGAAGAAAATCGGATAAAACACCACAAACACCTGTTTTAATGGTGAATTCTGAAACGTGAATTGTGAATCAAATTATGTGAACTTTTTATGGCCTGGTACGTCTAAACTAAGAAAGAAGGCGTTTTAAACAGGCACGGAGGTGCTGAAATGAAAAGGCTTTTAGTCTTGTTTTTAGCTTTAGTTTTAGGGTTTTCATTTGCCTACGCAAAAGGAGGGGGCGGAGGCGGAAGTAAGGGTGACTGCGCGGACAAGAGGCAGTCAAACCAGATGAAAAGGATTGACCGGGGCGTAAAAAGCGGCGAGCTTACGAAAAAAGAGGCAAGAAAGCTTATACGCCAGCAGAAGAGGATAAATAAAGCGGAAAAAAAGATGAAAAAAGACGGAAAAGTCGATAAAAAAGAAAAAAAACAGATGAAAAAAATGCAGGATAACGCAAGCAAAAAAATATACAAGGAAAAGCACGACAAACAGAAAAAATGGTGGCATTTCTGGAAAAAGAAAAAGTAGACACTCCGGATTCCGGATTAGATAACCGCTCCCCCTTTTTTTTACGCAAGGCCCTGCAGCCCACCCCGGCTGCAGGGCTGTTTTATTGTAGGGAACGCACACGTGCGTTCCAATATTAATTAAAGGTGCCGGAATGCATATATATCAATGTTAAATGATATAACGATATGTGTGATAATTGTGATGTTCGCCTACGGCTCACCAAAACGTTATGCATTCCCTACAAGACACTTGCAAATTTATTTATTCCCTTATATAATAACCTGAGAAAGCAAATAATCCGGGGGAGGCGTGTTTGTGATAAGGCCAAGCGCGGTTTTAACAATTTCAGGGAAGAGAAAAAAATGAGAGCCACAAAAATTATATGCACCATAGGCCCTGCTGTTTCCTCGCGGGGTAAAATCAAGGAGCTTATAAAAGCAGGCATGAACGTGGCGCGCCTTAATTTTTCCCACGTGAATTACCGGGAATTCAGAAAAATAATTTCTTATATAAAGGGCGCAAGGCAGTCGCTGAAAACGCCGGTTGCCATAATGGCGGACCTGCAGGGGCCAAAGATAAGGATGGGGAACATAAAAGAGCCTGTTACGGTTAAAAGAGGGGAAATGATAGCCATTGGAAATTGCAGGCTGCCAATTGCCGGTTATAAAACCATACCTATTAATATTAAAAATCTTCACAACTTCATTAAAAGAAACCAGAGGGTGCTTATTAATGACGGGATGGTTTCGCTTAAAGTAACAGGCATTGATAAAAAGAAGAAGTGTGTTATATGCAGGGTCATATCAGGCGGGGTTATTGAAAAGAGGAAGGGGGTGAACCTGCCGGGGGCAAGCCTTCCGCTCTCGGCGGTTACAAAAAAGGACAAAAGAGACCTGAAATTTGCGCTGAAAAACGGCGCTGACATTATATCCCTTTCTTTCGTAAGGCTGCCGCAGGATATTAAACAGCTGAAAACCCTGATAAAAAAATATTTTCCCGCAAAAAAGCCGCTTGTTATCGCTAAAATCGAAAAGCCGTCCGCCGTAAAAAACATAGCCGCAATACTGAAGGAAGCGGACGGGATAATGATAGCGAGGGGGGACCTTGCGGTGGAAATCGGGTACGGGAAAATACCCCAGGTGCAGAAAAGCTTCATAAAAAAAGCAAATAGAGGGGGGAAAATAGCGATAGTGGCCACCCAGATGCTCGAGTCAATGATAAACAGCCCTTACCCGCACAGGGCAGAAATCACGGATATTTATAATGCCGTAAGCGACGGGGCGGATACGCTGATGCTTTCCGGCGAAACCTCAGTAGGGAAATACCCGCTTAAGGTAATGAAGGTAATGAAGAATATAATTATAAAGGCCGAAAAACAGGGAAGAAAAAATAAAATACTGCCTGAATTCATAAAAACAGGCCACGTATATGAAAATGTGATTTCATATGCGGCTGCAATTACACCGCAGTTTCTTGACAACACGGAAATTGCCGTATGCACCCATGATATCAATGACGTTTCCTATATTTCCGATTACAGGACCAAAAAACCGGTTATTTCATTCACCTCGGATGAGAGCCTTTATTACAGGCTCGCGGTTTACAGCGGGATAAACCCGGTTTTTACCCGTGAAAAAGATGAAAAGAAGAGGGTGAAAATGATAAGCCAAAATCTTAAAAAGCCGGGCAATATTGTTTATGTTGATTTTCACGGGCACGGGAGCGAAAAAGGAAAACTAATAGTATATAAAGTGCGGTGACATGAAGCCTCTTTCCCTGAAAAAGTCAGCCTTACTTTCGTCGGCTGTTTTTATATTTTTTGCCGCCCTTTTCGTTTTTACGGAAAAAAGGGGGGGCGGGTACATTGCGGCAAAAATTGCTTACAGCGCCTTTCCCGCGGCAATAACATTTCTTATTTTTTATACCGGTAAAATTTCAAAGTACAGGTCCATATTTTTTATAACCTCCGCGGCCGCGTTTATCATAGTGTTTAAGTTCAAGCTATGGGGCCTGACAAAAAATATAATAATTGCGCCCCGGGAAAACGTGCCTGAGGTGCCTTTTTGCCATATCGCGATCGCCTCAAATTTTCTTGTTGCTTTTCTTGACCAGGCAAAGGCAGTATTTTTTTACAACTGGACCGAGTGGGGGTTTTATTCTTTCGGCGTTTTGTATATTTTTGCCACCCTTGGAATAGGGCAGGCATTCTGTTCGTGGGGGTGTTTTTACGGCGGCATTGACGAGGGCTTCAGCAAAGTCCTGAAAAAGAAAACGGTAAAGATAAACAACGTGCCCCGCAGGCTCAGGGATTTTCCCCTGGGGTTCTGGATATTTCTCATGCTTGCTTCGCTTGTGCTTGTCGAGCCGGTATTCTGCCTGTGGTTCTGCCCTTTAAAGCTGACAACCGCGCTTCTTAATGACGGGGCAAAGCTTGTTTACAAAATGCAGATAATTGTTTTTGTAACAATAGGCATCCTGTTTCTTTTTGTGTTTCCGCTTCTGATAAAAAAAAGGACATTCTGCTCTTTTATCTGCCCGTTCGGGGCGTTTATTTCCGTGGCGGGCCGGGTAAATCCGTACAGGGTGGTAATAGATAAGGAAAAATGCGCAAAATGCGGCGACTGTATTGATTCCTGCCCAATGATGGCGATAACGCCGGAAAGAAAGGTTCTGCCGTACTGCGTTAAGTGCGGCAAGTGCATTGACGTATGCGGCAACAATGCGATAAAACTCGGAATTCGGAATTCGGAATTCGGAACAGAAAATACGGAGATTTTTTTCATTTTAAGCTGTGTGGTTTTCGGGGGGATGATTTCTTCATTTTTCATCCCGGAAGCGGTTATTGTTATTTTTAAGATAGCGGGGATATAATTAATTATGCAAATAAGCAAATAAGCAAAATAAGAGGTTTGGATTTGCATATTTTTATCCACCTGCGCTCTTCGAGCTCCGGCGGACAAGTATTTGCATGTTTGCTTGTTTGAAAAAGGGGTTAATATGCAGGAATATTCTTTAATCGCCGGGCTGCTGCTCGGGCTTTCTTCCGGAATAGGGTGTTTGGGTGTGTGCGGCCCGTGCCTTGTCCCTTACCTTTTATCGGAACAGAGGAATGTTAAGCAGAATTTTTTTATAGTCATGCAGTACCTTGCGGGAAGGCTGATATCATACGCAGCTGCCGGGGCAGCGGCAGGATATGCGGGCGTAAAGGCAAGCGGGCTGAAGTTTACGGCCCCGTTATCAGGCGCGCTTATGATTTTACTGGCAGTATTTTTATTTATTTCAATGCTTTCCTTATGTTCTACAAAGTCCCGGGCAATACACAGGGCAGGCAGGGCAGCGCCTTTTACAGCGGGCCTTTTAAACGGCCTGCATATCTGCCCTCCTTTCCTGGCGGCAATAGGGTATACAATAACCCTGGGTAACATCGCGCTGTCCCTGCTGTTTTTTCTGCTTTTTTTTGCGGGGACCGCGGTATATTTTATACCTTTTATTTTCGCCGGCTGCGTATCAAAGTTTGAAAGGGTAAAAAACGCGGGAGTTGCAGCGGGGTTCCTGGCCTCAATATGGTTTTTAATTTACGGCATACTTACCCTGTTTAATTATTAAAATTGCGGATTGTTGCGCCATGTGGTAAACTTATTACGGTAAAAAACGTCAAATAACATAGATTTAGAAATTACCCCTATCTGTATCTTCCCCCTGGGAGGGGGAAGAAAAAGGATGGTAGGTCATAATTCGGAGGAAAGATGAAAAAGTATATATTATTACTGATCCCAATATTTCTTTTTATGTCGTGTGACCTGGGAAAAAAGGCGGCGGAAGCAAAGGAAAAAGTGGTAAAGCTTGTCTCTTCGGCAAAAGAAAAGCCTACGGTTCAGGCACAAACCAAGCAGAAAACATCGGTTTCAAAAACTGCCCCGGCAAAAGAGGAAAGCGTTAAGCAGGAGGAACAGGAATCTTCCGCGGAAGATGACGGGGAATATTCAATCGCCTATATAAATGAATTTGAGGGGGAATGCGAGCTTAAAAGAAAGGGCGAGGAAATAGGCGAGGTTTTAAACGACATATATGTCCCTCTTTACGAGGGCGACGTGGTTATAACAGAGGAAGACGCGCGCATGGAGGTTATTTTTGACGATTCCACCATAATTAAGCTTGATTCCAACAGCAGGATTGTGGTTAAGGACCTGACAAGGAAGACAAGCGAAAAGTCAACTGTGATAGAGCTTCTAAAGGGCAGGATATACGGCGTTGTAAAAAAGCTCATGAAGGAAGAGGCGTTTAAGGTAAAGACAAAAATGGCAATGGCCGCCATAAAAGGAACCGAGTTTGTTGTTGAAACGACAAGCGACGAAGGCGACAAAGTCGGTGTTTATAAAGGGCAGGTAGAGGTTAAGCAGTTTGATATGAGCGGCAGGGAGCTCGGTTCGGTTATACTGGACAAAGATAAGGAAACGAGGATAGTAAAAAAGCTTAAGGGCCCGGAAAAGCCGAAGCGGCTCAGTAAGAATTTTGTAAAAAGGTACAAGGAAATAGAGGACATAAGGGAAAAGATAAAATACATGCGGGAGCTCAGGCGGCAGGGGAAAACCAGGAAGTATAAGCTTGAAAGGCGCCTGAAAAGAATAGACAATGTAAAGACGCTTATGAGAAGGCATCCGAAGTATAAGAAATTATCGCCAAAACAGCAGAAGCTCATGAATGAGATAATAAAGAGGGAAGCTTATTATAAGAAGCAGCTTAATGACCTGGAAAAACGGGAAAGAAGGACAAACCGGAGGATTAATAAGTATTTCCAGAAGAAAAAAGAAGATATGAAGAATAAGAAGAAAGACGAAGAGGATGAGGATGAAGATGAAGAAGAGTAGCTAGTTACAAGTAACTAGTTACTAGATACTAGCAACTAATTGTTAGATGGCTATTACAGGTTTAACATCGTAATTAAAATACCTTAATAAGTCCGTTTATACAGTAAAAATCCTTTGTTTACGCGGTAAAATCAGGGAACAAAAGGCGGGAAACCTGCGTCTAATTTATTGAAACAACAAACTAAAAACGGAGCGGATTAAATGAATAATCCATTTAAAATCAGTAAAAATTTTTTAAAGGTTTTTCTTTTTTTGATTGCGGCGGCAGGCCTGTTTTGCCAGGTAAGCGCGGAAGAAGCGTTTACTTACGAGTCCCTGATCAGGACGGCAATGGAAAATAACAGGGATCTTAAGTCAGCCAAAGAAGATGTAAATATAGCCCTTGCAAGCAGGACATCGGCAATAAGCTCAATCCTTCCTAAAGTATCCCTTTCAGCGGGTTTTTCAAGGCCCGGGGACGGGGATGAAAGCTATTCCTACGGCATATCCGCGAGCCAGAGTATTTTCAGCGGTTTTGAGAATATTGACAGGATAAAAATACAGCAGGAAAACCTGCTTTCCGCGGAGGCGTCATACCAGCTTGCCCTTGCCTCGCTTATATATGAAATTAAGGAAAAATATGTAAACCTTTACAGGGCAAGGGAGTTTATAAAGCTTTATGACGAGATACTTGAAAGAAGGAAATGGCAGTTTGAGCTGGTCAGGCTTAAGTTTGAATCCGGATACGAGCATAAGGGGTCGTTTTTGAATACAAAGGCATCCCTGTCCCAGGCAGGCGCGGACGTTGAGTCATCAAAAAGAGACGAAGCAATCGCGGAAAAAGAGCTTTGTATTTCCCTGGGATACGAAGGCTGGGAAAAGCTGGAAATAAAATGGAGAGCCACAGCGCCTGATATAGAAAAAAAAGACCCTGATTTCAGGGCGATTGCCTCAGGGAGCCCTGATTACAGAAAGCTTCAGCACGCGAAAAATTCAGCGGAGCTGGACGCGGCAGTCAGCAGGGCTGTTTTTTACCCGGATATAGGGGCCTCCGCAAGCTGGGGAAAGAGCGGGACGCAGTTCCTTCCTGAAAATGAAAGCTGGCGGGTAGGGATAAATATTTCCCTTCCGCTGTTCCAGGGCTTCAGCAACCTGTCCAAACAGTCAAGCGCGTGGTCCTCTTATCTGAAGGCGGAAATGAACGAAAAGCAGGGGTATCTTGAAAAAGTTGTGGAGCTTGAAAAAAAATGGAATTCGCTGCTGGACGCTTATGATTCAAGAAGCATAAAAAAAGAATACCTTGAAGCTGCCGAGGCAAGGGCGGAGATATCGCAGTCGCAGTATTCCGCGGGCCTGATATCATTTGACAGCTGGATAATAATAGAAAACGACCTGATAAATTCAAAAAAATCATATTTAAACGCCCAGCTTGATTATGAAACTGCTTACGCGGCCTGGGAGCGTGAAAAAGGAGGAATTTCAGATGCGGAATAAAAAAATAATCATTCCATTGATTGTTATCGCGGCAGGTGTGATATTGTTTCTGGTTTTCGGTACAGGAAAAAAGCAGGTAAAGGAAGAGGCGATAAGCCCTGAAAGAGGGGACATGAAATCCGTAATATCCGTAACAGGCATAATTGAGCCGATGAACAGGCTTGAAATCAAGCCGCCTGTTTCAGGAAGAATGGAAAAAATCCTTGTTAAGGAAGGGGACGGGGTAAAGGAAGGGCAGGTACTCGCGTATTTAAGCTCAACGGAAAGGGCGGCCCTTCTGGATATGGCAAAATCAAAAGGCGAAGCAGAGCTGAAAAAATGGAAGGACCTTTATAAGCCGATACCCGTAAGCGCTCCCATAGACGGGACGGTCATTGTAAGGAGCGTTGAGCCGGGGCAGAGCGTCGGGTCCTCTGACGCGATCCTTGTGCTTTCAGACAGGCTGGTGGTAAACGCGCAGGCAGACGAGACAGACATAGGCAAGGTGAAAAAGGGGCAGAGGGCGGAAATTACAATAGACGCATACCCTGCCGGGAAGATAGCGGGCAGGGTTGAGCATATATCTTATGAATCAACAACATCTAGCAATGTTACGGTATACGAGGTGCTTGTGCTGCCGGAAAAGGTTCCCGGGTTTTTCCGCTCCGGGATGAGCGCTACAGTGGAAATAATAGAAAAAGAATCAAAAAACGCCCTTATGGTACCGTCATCCGCGGTTAAGAGCGGAGCAAGGGGCAAGTTTGTGGTGGTTATGAAAGACGGGAGCCCGGGGCCCGCGCGTGTTGAAACAGGAATAAGCGAAAGCGGCTATACGGAAATTATATCGGGAATTTCCGCGGAAGACAGCATAGTCACGCAGAGCTTTGAGTTTAAAAAGGCGAAGAAAGATGAAACAAGCAACCCCTTAATGCCGCAGAGAAGGAAGAGGAGATGATAAAGCTTAAGAATATAAATAAGATTTATAAGACGGGAAAAGTCTCTTTCCAGGCCCTGAAAAATGTCTCCCTTACAATAGAGAAAGGGGAATTTGTGGCCATAATGGGCCCTTCCGGTTCGGGGAAATCAACGCTTATGCACCTCATAGGGTTTCTTGATTCCCTGGACAGCGGCTCGTATTTTCTTGAGTCAAAGGATACTTCAAAGCTGAGTGACAGCGAGTACGCGGAGCTGAGGCGGGATAAAATAGGCTTTGTGTTCCAGCAGTTCCACCTTTTATCCAGGTATTCCGCGCTTTCAAACATACAGCTTCCAATAACTTATTCGGGGAAAAAAGAGATGATGCCGGAGGCGTACAGGCTTCTTTCTCTTGTGGGGCTGGAGGGAAAGGACAAAAACCTTCCGGGAGAGCTTTCAGGCGGGGAGAAGCAGAGGGTCGCCATAGCAAGGTCCCTTATTAATGACCCGGAAATAATACTTGCTGACGAGCCCACGGGAAACCTGGATTCCAGGAGCGAAGGCGAAATAATGAAGATAATAAATGGGCTCCACGCGAAAGGCAAGACAATAATACTGGTTACGCACGACAACAGGGTGGCTTCATTTGCAAAAAGGGTAATTACAATAAGGGACGGGAAAATAGTTTCTGACAGGAGAAAGGGAAGCAGGGCAAAATTAAAGAAAAAGGATAAAAACGTTTACGGGGCGGCGGTTCACAGGGCCGCGGGTATTGTTGATTACGCAAGGCAGGCCCTTAAGGCAATAACAGGCCACAAGCTAAGGTCATTTTTATCAATGCTCGGAATACTTATCGGGGTTGCGGCGGTAATTTCCATGCTTGCCATTACAGACGGGGCAAAAGCGTCTATAAACAAGCAGCTTTCATCACTGGGCTCAAATCTTTTAAGCGTGAGGCCGGGCTCTCATCGTTCAAGGGGTGTTACATCGGACAGGGCTTCCCGCCTTACCCTGCAGGACGCCGAGGCGGTGGCAAAATTGAGCGAGGTTAAATCAGCTTCAGCTTATATAAACGGCAATGTAACGGCGGT
>Ga0272442_10006210_pt1 | contig 15789 bp, 30 predicted proteins | sample SSMForm2O_FD_200262 | JGI IMG/M metagenome (GOLD analysis project Ga0272442, IMG submission 200262) | Marine sediment archaeal communities from Little Sippewissett salt marsh, Falmouth, MA, United States - SSM-Form-2O | ecosystem: Environmental > Aquatic > Marine > Wetlands > Sediment ...
CGAATCTTTTGTTTCGCCGATAAACTCCGTCCCACCTCTGTTGGACGCGCCCCCATGTGGGTGAAGAATAAAGTTTTTCACCAATCTATTGGCCGTACCATATTTCTGTAAATCAGTGCGCGCATACATCGACTGCGCCCATTCACCCCCAACAAACGTATTCTTAACAACTGTGCCTATCGTTGCCACGGTTTCCCCTTTGGTTATCTCGCCCTGGTAAACGAGCTTGAATTATCAGGTTTTTTAAATCCGGCGTTCGCATTTCCTGCTTGCGCGCTCCCAATGTGCCTTAAATAAAGGTTATACATTGTCTCTTTTAGTCTTTGATCCCCTTTAACAGAAACAGCCAAGGCTGCCGCTATCCTATACGAAAACGCCGTAACAAATGTCGGGCTAAACATATTAGCATCAGTTACTTTCGCAGTGTATATTAAAACAGCGCCCTCTTGGTCAGTCATAATCGCCCTTTCATTGAGGGAAGAATTGGCTCCTATCTCAAACTCAACTTCCCCAACAGTATCGTATAAACCCGTTGAATCATTATACACCGTGCTCGTGCCGTACCCCGTAGCTGTTGATATTTTTCGAGGCTCTAAACAATCAATGGGCCACTGATACACATAATCCCAATCGTCAACTGAATCCCCATTAAGAGATAAGGTAGCCCTTTTCCGAGCGAAACTCCAATCAAAAGCGGCTAAGACTTCATCCCTAAGAGACTCATAGATCAATTTACACTGCCGAGCTTCTTTCTGCCTATCTTCAAAAGACTCAAAGGGGTAAGCGTTAATATGATTCACCCCTAAATTACATACACCGACTTCACTGGCCATTATCACCACCCCCTAATGGTAAACAGAACCAACCCTCGGGTATATCCATCTTGCTCGGCTCTGTACTGCCATCTTTAGTTTTAACCCACACCTTAACATTTTTAACTGGTTGGCGTAACCGAACCGCTTGCCCGTGAGGGACATACACCGTCCTAGTAGCACACCCTACAAATAAAAACAAAGCTATAAAAATTATACTCTTACGCATCACCAACCCTCTTTTTTGATCTTGGCCTTGAGGCGCTCTTCAAGCGCCCCCGGCCCTGATCCATCCTGCATCTTTGGCTTCGCCCAGAAGGGAAGCATCTTTAACAAAGCCAAAAGCAATTTAACAAGGAACTCTTGCATTAGTCATTATCCGGTATATTAAATGCCTCACGTAAAATGCCGATCAACGGCAACACAAGCGCATCGTCGTACTCAGTTTTACTGTTAGATATCGCCGTTTCGCACCAATCAAGGCCACGGTCGACAATCCGGTTAAGCTGCTCAGGTTTGAGCATCTTTAAAAACGCTTCAACAAAAATCGGTAGCACTACGGCTATTAGTTTATCCATAACTCACACTCCCTTTTAAAGGTGGGCGGCCTCCCGAAGGAAGCCACCCAGGTTTTTATCAGTCAAACATTTCCCTGCTAGCTTTTGCTTTTCCCTCTTGTTTTTTCTTTTTCGCCGGCTCCGGTTCTTGAGGCGCTTGTTCGCCATGGCCAACCGAAGAGAGCATTTCCTTTGCCTCTTTCTTTTGCAAGGCACTAAACGTCAAAGGTTCTTCTGGTTCTTTTTTCGCTTCAAGAGGGGCGGTGTAAAGCTCGAAATGCGCAGGCACATCGTCCCCCTTAGCTGCTGAAAGTTCTTCCCCTCGTTTCCATAGCCGGTTTCGGTAGAAGCACGCCTTAGTACAAATGTATCTAATCATAAACCCCCCTTAAACGTTAGTTTGCACGTCAAATACCAACCCTGCTGTAATGTTACCCGCAGTTGGTGTCCCTACAACCGTGTAATACATACGTAGGTACCTTTCTGCTAAGTTACGAGGTACAGACATAATCGCAAACTGATACCCTGCAGTCAAAGACTCCACCGCAATTGCTGCCGTTGTAACAAGCGAAGCAGCGCTTGAAAACCCTGCATTATCATCAGTCTGCAAAGCCGCTTGTACAGATGTACCGCTCGCATAAGTAGTTGTAACTTGCACAAGGACTTTGATGTCGCCCTTCTCATTTGCTGTAGGCGCAGCAGAATCGTCTGCGCCAAGGTCAATAATGTTTGTGCTAGCTGCTGTTGCTAGAACTTCTTGATCTTCTGAAAATAAATTTTCTTTATCAAAAATCATCTTTTTATCTCCTGTTAGTTAACGTTATTATAAGTCTCTTAGCTTATCGTTGCTTCTGTGTTCAAAATCGCATCAACTTTACGAACTGGTACCCCGTCAAACGCGACAACTTTCTTACCCGCAACTTCATCCATTGTGATGTTAACGTTGCTTGTGTTGACAATCTGCCGACGCAAAAATGACCTGATCGTTTTGTTACAGTAGAACACCGCACGGCCACGGCTTAATGACGGCACTAGCTCTAATGCTTGTGTCATTAAGTCAACCAAATCAGACCCCGTTGCAGCGTCTTTTGTTAACTCTGAAATGTCAATGTTTGCAATGCGAACAACATAGCGCCAATCCCGAAGCGTAAAGCCGATGTCCCACTTATAGTGAGTGCGGTACCCTTCGTATTTTCCTCCTGCTACATCCTCAAGAGTAACTTGCCCTTTATCTGTTACAGATAAGCCCGCTTTTGAACCTTTTGGGTAAATCGCGTGGCAAGTGTTAGGCCCCCAAACAACAAGCCAAATAGAAGTGTTGTCTGATCCTGTACCAGAACCCACAAGAATGTTGCCCCCGTTTTCTGCTGATAGAGAAGCATAACGAGGTGCAAGACCCATAAATTTCTCTGGGTCAGTACCCGTGTTTCCGTAAATCAAAGTTGAGGCCATTTCTTGGTTCATACTTTCGATAAACGCTGTGTCTTCCGAAAGACGGAACTCATTCGTGTTACCATTCAAATCAGCTAGCGCCTTATCAACTTCCGCATACGCTTCCAACATACCGCAAGAGTCTGTTACTTGTACGGTACGAGATTTAGAAGGCTGCACACCATAGTTAAGCAAGCGCCATGTAACTGATGGTAAACCTGATCGAATAGTCGTTTTGTGCCCTGTTGGCAAGTTACCTTCCAAAGCTGTCATGTCGTCCAACACTTCGTTGGTTTCCGCCATGATTTCTACAATTTTGTCCACTTTCCCTTTAGGGTCTAAACGTCGTGCGACGTCACTTAAAGTTGGGTTTGAAGCTCCTACTGTAGCCATGATTTAATCTCCTTTTGTTTTAGTCCTTGTAAAATACCGCCGCCGCCGAAGACGTATCTTCAACACTCGGCTCCCCGTTTACTATCGTGTCCTCCGCTGTTGCGCGATCTGCTCGCACAAGCAAACGAAATAACCCTGGGTGATCGCCAAAACCAGTAGCATCGAGAAACTTAATAGTCTCTTCGTCGCCAAAGCGTTTCAACGCTCTTTTGGCTTGCACGAGGCTCTTGTCAAATTTATCAGCGCCAAACTCTTTATCGGCTTTGACCTCTTTTACCCATTCCTCGCGAATCCCTTCCCAATGTTTTTTCTGCTGTTCAACAACTGAATCAGCTACCTCCTGAGCGTTTTTTGTCGCTAGGTCGACAAACTTTTGCGCCTTCTCTTGTGAAAGATCAAACTCTTTCGCAAGGGTTTGAAACTCTCCCATAACCGCCTCATCAATCTCAGCACCTTCTGGTACCGTAAACTGTTCGTACGATTCAGGCGCACCCTCTGATTCCTCTTCCGATTTTTCTTTCTTCTCTTCGGTTGAAGTTTCCTCAGCGGGCTTTTCCTCCGTAGCCTCTTTTTCCTCTTGAGTCTGCTGCTCAATCGGCTTTTGGTCCTGCGGAGTCTCTTGACTTACATCGTCCTTTACATCAGTGTTATCTTGTGTAATGGGTTGGTCAGCCATACTTTTTTCTCCTTTTTAAACTGTTAACAACTCTATCCAATCGGACCCATCCGATAAGACAATCATACATTGACCCGCTGTGGCTGTTCCTAATGCCCCAACGGTAATAGTCCCGCTACCAACGTTTTTAATAAAATACTTTTTCGGCCCGCTTGGAACCGTAGCCGGTAGCGTTATAGTAAAAGTGCCATCGCAAATAACAACACCATCATTGCTTGTCAAAGTGTAGGCGTCTGTTTTAGCCGTAATCTGCGTAGACAAAAAGTACATTGCTTCGTTCCAATCCCTCTTAGGGATATGCCCGGCCATGTCATTAAAAATAATAGGAGTTGAATTACTACCGCCCATTAGTCTACACTCACACATAGTTTACGATCGTTAATAGTTACATGCACAGTCCCGTCCCCACTGATCGTAGAAGAAAGAGACGCCGTATTCGTGTCTGAGTTACCTGTGTTCGTTGCCCGAACACCAACAAACCATTCATCAGTTGAGGTAAGCAGCGTATCATTGTCTGCTTGCACTCTAAATTTAAACGACGTTGTGTCGTTTGGTAGCTGCGCTTTCAAATTCGCAGAGGTAAACAAATCCGTATCGTTTGTATTTTTAACGTAAACGTCATAACTCGTAACCGTACCGGTTGCCGCAGCCCATGAAGCCTTGAGCATTCCGCCGCCAACATCTTCTAACCCTGTAATGCCCGCAAACGTTGGCGCTGTGTAGGCCACTGATGTTTGGCTTTGAACCGCCCCTTGCTCTCGATACCCGGTTGACAACCCTCGGGGGAAAACCCCATAAGAACCTCGCCCGGCGGCAGCCGCACCCAAGGCGAAATTACCATTGGCAGCGTCAACAAAATCGGGGTCATAGTCCGTACTGTTAGCGCCTTTAGCTACGTTTGATACATCCGTCGTACAATTATAAAAGTTATTGTAATCAAGAAACACCGCTCCAACTGCTGATGTCCAAGATACCCCCGTAGTAAAATCAACTATATGGTTATCAATGATCGTAGTACAACAGCCTGAACCTGATATAGCTGTTGTGCCGTCATAAAACGTGCTCTCTTCAATATGTGTGTTGGTGTAAGCGCCAACGGCAACCCCTGTTGTACAACTGTCAGATATAATCTTAATAATAGCCCCACCGTGGTTAAGCACCTTCACCGCCACGGCGCTATCATAGGCTTCGCACCCTCGAACGACAAACCCCGACCCTGCCGACCCAAAAGCATACCCGTTCGTAGACTTAGACTCGCAACCCAGAATCTTCCCATCGCAAAGAATAGCATACCGGTTCGCCAATCCGCTTGTATTTTCCACCTTACAGTTAATAACCGCAGACGTGGTGTCAAAGTGAAACGACTGTGATGCTGTCGAAGAAGATCTTATATTTTTCACCCCTATATAGTTATCTCCTACGAAAGCGTACGCGCCCATAATAAAGTTCGGTCTGTCATCCCCTTGGGCCTCTGTCATCAAATCTTGGTCACTGATCCCGATAACCATAATAGGATTAGTGGCTGTCCCGTCTATAGCGGTCAATATATTATCCGTAAACGTGTAGTCCCCCGAGTATATATAATAAACATCCCCTGGCTCAACAGAAGACTCAAAGTCAGTCTCAAACTCAGCCAAGCCAAAAGCGTTGTCCCAATCTGAACCGTCTTTAAGCCCCGCACCCGAAACTGTTACATACATCGTAGCCGCTGCCATTATTCGTTCTCCATCGCTGTTATAAGTACCGACTTACTCAGCGGGGTTTCAGGCAAATCCCCCGGGTCAGTACTTAAACTATACTTTAAAAACAACTTTTTATGTACCGGTTCCAAAGGATCGCCGTTACTATCTAAAACCCAATCTTCTAAATCGTTTTGCAATTGTATACTTTTATTGGTGCACGTAGCATCCGCAGTACAATTGGCCGGGACAGCCACGTTATCGAGATTACACCGATCAACGAATTGCAGCCCCGTAACCCCTGCCGGGAACACGTTTACCTCCAAAGCACCTTCTTGATAAAAACAACTGCCTGCGATGATCTTATTGTTAAAGGTGCTTGCCGGTAAATGCGTAAAAGATTGGTTTGTAAAATCCTTGTACGAATACTCGTCAAGCAAATCTACTTGGTAAAGTTCTTCATATTGTTTTACTCTATCACTTGTCATGTTACTGCCTTTGATATTGTGGCCACCTCATTATCTGAATCATATGTTAACGTTGTGGTCAGCGTATTACTGTTTACTTCATCAACCAACGCAATCGTAGCCAAGTATCCATCACTATTGTACGTAAACGTTTTAGAAAACAACTTTGTCACTTTAGCATCTGTGTCCCATATATCTACGTTTGTCAGCACACCGGCTGCATACGTTTTCTCAGAATAAGCCGTAGTATAGGCGTCATTAAACTGCCCTTCTAAATAAAGCCTGTCACTGGACCCGCCACCGCCTAACTCTTCGTAAGCCCCACCGCTCTTTGAAATAAGCAGCGTATCAGTGACCGTATCATAATAAAGCCTAGCTCGATCATCTTTAGACACCGAAGGGGCTGTTGCGCGCCCGACAAATTCAAGTGCACTTAGCTTTTTAATGGCTCTCCCTTCTATTGCTATCAACGTCATTTCTTCAACTCCGCTAAGGTAACATCTAACTTACTATCGTGGATTCGCTTCTCTAAGCGCAACTCAGCATATTTAAGCTGTTTACTCCATTGCTCAAGCGCATTGCGCTCTGATTCATTCTTTTGTTTCTGCTCGTTAACCCGATCTTCTTTGTCTTGCAATATAGTTAAGACCTTATTGGCTCGTTCAATTACTTCTTTTGCCTTATTGTATGTGTCTTGGTTTACTATCATCGCGTACGTGCCTCTGTTTTAACTGTTGTATACACAGTCCCCGTTGTGTTTGCGTTCGTACATTCAACCCGCACCTTGTCACCTTCGTTGATCCCGATAGAGCCACTGGCTTGGTACACATAGTCTTGCTCTGCCGTTAGCCTATCAGTGTCAATTTGTGTATCGTATGAACTCCCGTCTTTAGAAATAAACGAAACAGTAACGTCTTCGGTAATAGGCACACTTGCGCGAAGATAAACAGTGACAAGTTTACACGATACAGGAAAATCGAAGTCTTCTTGTAGCGCGGCCACTGATAAATCTTGTTCTGCTTTTCCTGTAAATACTGGCATCAGTCTTTCTTCTCCCTTATCAGCAACTTGCCAATCTTTGTTGGGTCCGAAACAGCCTCGCATACATCACTCAACACCTTCAACGCCAACGCGCGCCAACCTTCCTTGAAATATGTTTGGCTGTTACCCGTAAACGTTGTGTTAAACAAACCGCCTTCGTCAAAGAGCCTCTTAAAAAAGCGCTCGCCTTGAGGCGTCGCTAAAAGATCTCGTAAATCAGAGAGCTGTTGATCGCGTTCATTTTTAACCTTCTTATCAGCATCTTCAACCGTCTTAGGGTCAGCAGCATTGTGTATCTTCTGTTCTTTAGACATTACATCCCCGCCGTGAGCACATCAAGAGCGCTGTTGTTTCCAACCTCTGTTTCGCTTAATGCTTTCGCTGCATTTACAGCTTGCATACCTTGCTCTGCTTGCAATTGCATTTGAGCTTGTTGCCTTTCTTGGTTCATCAATTCTTGGGCTTCTTCGGTACTCCTGATAATACTTGGCGGTAAACCCACCATATCAGAATACTCATCCATCGCTTGGAAAGGGTTAAACTTATGCCTTACCTCCGGATAAAGCGCCGCAAGATTACCAGTAAAAGAAGCAACTTGCTCAATCCCCGTTGTCCCCACCATTTTCTGTGCTTGAGCCAACAAAGAGATGTATTGAATCTTAATATCCATCCCTTCAAGCTCGGGCGGTGGAGGGGGGATAAGCCCAAAACGTTGCATTATATTGAACGTACGCTCAATAACAACGTTTAACATTTCAGACTCAAGCCTTTCTATAACAGGCCCAAGCATCATCAACTTTTCTTCGTGTCTTTGCGCAATCTCTGTAGCAGTCATATTCTTATCACTGCCCAGGATAGCCAAAAATAAATCATTATAGAAAAACTTCTGCAGCCGTTGTATAACGTTCTCAATTTCAACTGCCACCGGTTGAATGTTTGGGTTTGTCTGATACGTAGGGACAAAACTTTGACTGCCCTGCATAGGGTCAATGTAGTTAACGCCCCCAGATACGATTGTCCCACCGCCTGAGTTCTTCATTGACGTAGGCGCATTCATAGCCGGATCAGTATGTTTATCAAGTTGTTTTAGCTTCTTTTCTTCTAGCTTTTGGAGCATGTTATTGTCTCCAACTGCGTCATGCCCGCACCCTATACCATAGGAATCAACCCCAATAACTTCCCACCGTGGAGCAACAAAAGGAATATCTTCATACCCAGACTTTCTAAGAAGTTTGTCCTCTTCTGCACCATCTCCACAACTCTGCTCAAAGTACACACTTTCAAACTTTTTACCTCGTGCGTCTGCTTTGGTCTTGTCAAACTCATTGTTAGGTTGAATGGCGTGGATAACATCAAAACGGCTGTCCCTTCCTTTGCTACTGTCAAGCGCCCTTGTTACCTTTTCGGACAAATTAGCCTTCCCGAAAGTAGCTTCAAGTTGTCGAGCGGACAAACTGTATTGCCTAAACAACGTGTCAGGCCTATACCTTTCATCCAAAGCTATCATGTACTCCCCAATTGTGAAAGGTCGACACCTAATAACCGTACTAAAATCCTCTTCTACAAGCATTGATGCCGTTCCAAACGTTCCGATCTCATCATAGATTGCGTATGTAGCCCCGTAAAAGTTCGACCGTTGAAACACATCAAGCATCAAATCACGCACTACATGCAGCCATATTTTAACAGGCCCATAGTCGGCGAGAGATTTATCCGGCAACGATAAAACAAACCAAGGACGTGATTGGGAAGTCATGCCACCTTGCATCCCTGCCGCTAATGTCCGACGCGCAATCTTAGCAATCCCGTTAATAATGTGCTGATCTTTCCTCTTTCCATCATTGGCTCGCTCTGTATCTGTTGTTAAATAACGCCCTTTGTAAGGCGCCATAACATCAGCGATAGCCTTGTACGTGCCACGGAAAGACGAAAACTCGTCTTTAAGCTCTTTAAACCTTGCTTTATATTTTTTTGTTACCGAATAATCCTTGACCACTTTACACCTCTACTTTATTTACCGAGAAGCGTTTTCTTTTTAGTTGTTGCTTCCTCTTCAATCCCTAATGGGGTTGTCAAAATGGTACCCGCACGCCCTTTTGCTAACTTAGCTTTTTTCTCTTCCGCTTCAACCGCAAACTTCGCCTCTTTCGCGTTGGCCTTAATAGGCTCAGGCGGCGGTGGCGGAGGTGGGGTATACGATGGTGATTTTGGTTTACTTGTGCACATAATTTTAACTCCTTGCTAAAACGTTATATTCTGTCTGCACCCGTCCGGTACTAGGCGCGTTGTCTCTTGCTAAAACATCATATTCAGTCTCTACCCGATTGTGTAAGTTGCCCATAGTTATAGACAGCATTGTATCAATTCTTTGAGGGAACTGCGCTTGCAACTTCGGATCAATAATCCGGGCGAAACAATCAAGCATATCATCATGTATGGCCACAGGGAACGCTAAGTATTCATCTTCGATAAACAACCTCACAAAGTCTTGCGCTCTCTGTTCGTAGTCAACAAAGTACAATTGATGCGGTAGATAAAACCTTTTTTGCTCAAATATTGGAACAAGGCGTTTAATACGATCAACTTTAGGCATCGACCCGCCAAGCTCCGTAATCTTAAACCGATAGTTTTTGTTCTCCATCTCACCTTTGATATGCTCAATGTCTGATTGCATACCGTATCGCTCATACCCCACATTAAGAGGGCTCCACTTGCGAACAAATTCAAATAGTTTACGTGTGCGCTCCGTAAGATTCATACGATCCCGCACAGCGTCAACGAGGTAATAATTGTTGTCAGGAGCCAAGCCAATGGAGGCTATAACTGTGTAGTCACTGTCCTTTTTCTTTTCATTTGCAGGATCAACCAACACGTAAAAGTTCCAGTTATGGAAGTTACGAAGTACGTCATAAAACATAAGCCACTCTTCACGAAAACCCATTGCCCTATCAGCAGTTGGGTTTTGTAACATCTGTGAAGCAAAGATATAAGGCCCCATGTCTTCACGCTTCTTTTTCAATTCAGTCACGGTCAACAGCACAGGAACACCTTCTAAATCAAAATCTTTGATGCCTTTATCTGTTGGAGCATGGTACCGAGGTGTGGCTGAATTTCTTTCAATGATTGTTCTGTACGTATCGTTATGGTGATACCGAGTGCCAATGTAGCGTTGCTTACCGCCTTTCGCGCCAAGGTTTAAAGACATTGCCCAAGCATCTGTTACTTTCTTGATCTGTTCTGGCGTGGTTACTGAGCTAAGGGTCACAACATCATCATATATAAGTCGACTAAAATGCTTGGAAGTTGGTTGCCCATCTACCAGACCCCACGCCTCAACAGTTTTTTCTTTTGGGTTTGACTTCCTACGAACCATGATCCCCCCGTCAAGCGACCAAGTCGGTGCCTCACGCTTAGGTTCTTTGTAGAGAACGCCCGGGAATAAGTCTTTTAAAAACTCATTGCCCTCAAGCTCACGTTTTATTTGATCTAAAAAACCTTTTGCAATCGGTCGTGTGTGGCTAAAAATGCCAACTGTTACGTCCGGATCACATAAAATATCTTGAATTGTTTTGCCAAATGTTATGATTGTTGACTTGTAATGCTCACGCGCCCATAAGTCTAAATAACCATCAGGGTCTCTCTCTACCTCACGGCAGCGAGCATAAAGCCAATCTCTGTTTATATCTTTACGACGACATGCGACAGTCAACAAAAAGAACAGGTCCTCACGACAGAGACGACGCATAGCTTCTTCATTGCCGGACCTTAGCACCTCATGGTAGAGGTTGTTGCTTTGTTCTCGTGTTAGATTACTGCAAAGCATCTTTCAGTCTCCCCTCAACAATGTTTTTAATACGTTCGTCCAAATCTTCTTGGGTTACATTACCCTCAACCCTCACTGGTTTGTCGCCGCCTTCAACCTCAACAGTTTGCTTATTGGCCCATTCTTTAGGTTGACGTGCGCTCAGCCATTTACTACAAGCGCCAACGTCAGGTGGTAGTTCCTTCTCAACTTCTATAATGTCCCCATCTTTATTGACTTTTTGCTCAGTTATCTTCATGCCCACAGCGCGACCCCGTAAGGCCTGCACAACTTCCTCATCTGATTTATTCTTCCACTCTTTCAACCGCTCAGCAAACAAAGGGTGAGCTTTCTTCCAGTTGTTCCATGTGCTTGGTGGAATGTCAAAAAACTGAATAATAAACTTCTCAGTGTGCCCCGCCAAAGCCAAACGCTTGACTTTCTCCAAGTCTAATTCGTGGAAACCACTCTCAGCGCGTGACAAATCATATACGTTCTTGCTCTCGCTCATGGTGCCACCGTTCCTGTTATCTTAGCTTTAACGCCCCACCAAATCGCGGTAAGTACACCACCAACCATCGACGTGGCTAAGACAATAAGAAACGCAGTCCCTACTGCTTGACTGCGTTCTCTTTGTGTTTTCATCCATTTGTGGTTATCTCTGATGACTTCAATGCCTTTGCTTATTTTCCCTTCTCCTAGTGCTGATAACACGCCCAATCCGTGATTAATCTCGGATGCGTCTTTATCATCAAGGTGAAACCGACATGTGTGGGGGTTTTCTTTGAGGTGTTCGCTTACTTCTTTGCGAACAATTGCGGGGACTTCTGTCTTAACAACGTCAACGATTAAATCCCGCAGGCTTTTTATCGTATCAGGTGTGAATTGATAAAACTCCCCGGGTTTATCAAACATTTTGACCCCCTATATGAGTGTTTGCGCGCCACATCATGCCAATATTATACCTCGCACGCGATAAACACCGCAAGGGGGTCAAGAACAAAAATCCCTAATACTAGGGTTTTTTCACATTTGAGAACACAATCTCTCGAGTAATAACCCTTCTACCGCACCCTTGACACTCTCGATACCGGACAACTGTCTCCCCTTCAATTCTTGTTTCTTTGCATCGTAACCTGTCACCACAGACCGGACACTCCATACCCCACCCCTTTGTTAGTTGTTTTGCTGTTTTTGAAGTTCAACCCAAACAATCGCTACCGCAAGCGCGCTCCAAATGTCCTTCTTTACGCCGTAAAGAGGCCCAGGAGCGTTTTTTACCCCGATAGCCGCCTTGTGGTCGTCTAAGTTGTAAAACTCGCAAAATAGGTCTATTAGCGCTTGACGCACATTCGAATCTTTTGCTCTTGAGCTACCGCACAGCTCCGTAACCACCGTCTTACGCGGTAGCTCGGTGAAGTTGTCGCCTCTCCAAGCGTGCTGAAACTTCCCAATCCAGACGCAAGTACGAATAACCGAGTCGCCCATGATATTGCCATAGCTCTTAACCATCTCGATAGCCATGTGCCCAACTCCGTACTTAGGGTTGCCAAGTAGTCCAACTAGAGAGCAAAGCTCTTCGTTGACAACCAGGCCACTCTTGTCAATACTTCGAGTGTCGCTGTCATACAGCACATACGCCGACTGCGTCGTGCCCGGATCAATTGCCAATACTTTCATCGTGTCCCCCTTCGTTCTAAATCCATTATCAATTTTTTCGCCAAACAATTTTGTTCTACGTTTTCCATTCTAGCAATTTTGAGCCAAAGGAAAGTTGCGGCCCCTAACCCCGGAAGGGAGGGGGGAGGGTTTTCAACCCCCGACCCCCCCCGTAGGGGTAAACCGTGAAAACCGTGAAAACCCCAATAAAATCAGGGGTTTTCAGCGATGGGTATTTTGAAAACCTTGAAAACCTCCAACGACTACTGATTTTGTTGAGTTTTCACGTTCCAAACGATTTTTGAAACGCCTCCTTTTTAGGCATTTTATCGGGGGTCTGTGCTTAAAAATTAGGCACGTCTGTTTCCGTGAAATGGTAACATTTTACGCGTTAATTTGTCTTCAAAAACGTAAGCCTAGCAATAGTTTTCACGTTTCAAATTTATTTTGAAAACCTTGAAAACTTACCATGAAAAAGTTAATCCAAAACGGAATATGAAACTAGTATGAAAACTAGAACAAGTTTAAAATATCATAGAACAAAAACTAGAACAGTGTTAATCTTGTTCTAGTTTCTCGTTTTCAAGTTCCTCTTCAAGTATAGCCAAATCGCGCAATGCACCTTCTTTATTATCAGCCCGAATTGCATTACGAACGATCTCTAATCTGTCTCTTAACGTCAACATATTAACCTCCCTTATCTTGACATTTACGAATGAATAGTCGTTTATTTTAACACGTAGCCCCGTCCCCCGGTGGCCATCGTGCACCCCGACCACTACCCCGCTAACGAGGAAACGAACTTTATCACCTATCTTCTTTGTCATTACGTTTGTGCCAATTCATTTATCTCTTTTAGTGGAAACTTTGCAACCCCATACAAAGCTAAATCATGATAATGCTTAGTCATAATCTTCTTATACTCTTCTGAATCAACAACAGTCGAAACAAACTCAGAAAGTATTCTCTCAAAGTTAGATGGCCTGCCAACTGTTTTCCCTTTTATTTTTATCCTTATTGGAAGCTCTTTTTTACTCATCACCTACCCCCTCGCTAATATATCAATGGAATCATACATATTCTGAATAACGGCAATATTATGCGCCCTGCATAATTTTCCAAATGATAAACATTCTTCTTTTGACCAATAACAAGGGCTGATCTCACCTCTTTTTTGATTATCATACCAACAATCAGCAATTTGCACTCTTTTCTCTTTTAGTATCTTTAGCTTTTTAACACACTCGCCATAAGGCACTTTCCCATTACACAACATAAATACTTGAATGTTAGACCTCTTATATCCAGAATCTACTATCATATCAATGGCTTTATTAAATAAATCAAGTTCATCATATCCCCTATCCCATGCAATCGTTAAACCGTTAATAAAATTGCCTTTGTTATTAAATCTCCCGACCCTTGCTTTTTTACAAGAAACTAAGAACTCTCTAGTTAAAAGAGTAAAGTCTAACCCACACAAAAAAGTATATCGAACAACTCTATTATTCACTTTTATTTTAGATAAGTTATCAATAAACTGAATTGGGTTGTTATGGGCATATAAGAAATTCATATCAAGAAACCTTACGATATTGCGTTCTATTTTTGGCAACGCATATACTTTCTTATCTACAGGAGCATAACAGTTCCAACAATTACGGTAACAGCCGTCAGTTATTCTAATCCACTGCTCTTTATCATCACACTTATTATAAAACTCGGAATTATATTTCATCCCCTACCCCATCGCTAAAAGTTTTCCCAACAATCTCTTTTACTCTTTCTCATCTGCCTTCTAATACAGTGCTTACAAAAACGCCACCAAACACCATTTATTTTCTCTTTATCTTCGTCCCACTCATGCTTGCCGTAGTAGCATTTAATTTTTTGTATAAACTTCTTCATCCTCTCTTCTCCTCCCGTGCTTTGGTTATGGCTTTGGCTACCAACGCAGAACAATCCGCGTCTGGGTTACTGTTATAAATAATAATCTCTCTAATCTCTTCCTCCGTCAACTCAGTAGCTTTATACCAGGCTTCGTAGTCGTCTATGGCTTGGTTAAATCCTTCTTGTATTTTACATTCATAACCACACTCTGGGTGTAAACTATATTTGTTACAACTATAACAATCAAGTATATTTTTCTTACTTGGCAACCCTCTCTCCAAAATACTCTGTACTATTTCCTGTATCATTTATCCACCTCCTCAATCCTTCGTTTTGCTATATTAAAATATTCTCGGTCTTTTTCTATTCCTATAAAATTTCTATTCAGCTTTTTACACGCTACGCCTGTTGTTCCGCTTCCCATTGTGAAATCTAGAACTGTCTCGCCTTCGTTTGTGTAGGTCTTGATTAGATACTCCATAAGAGCTACTGGCTTTTGGGTAGGGTGCAATTTGCCTCTTCCAGATGTGTTAATTCTTATAATGTTTTCAGGATACTTATGTGTAGAAATAACTTCTTTTTTGTTGTAATGAGCCAATGGGTTGCTTTTACTTTTTACAGTAGGATATTTATATTTAATTGGCTTTAGTCTTTTTACCATTTGAGCATTATATTTAAGTTTCCCACTACAAAAAACTATAATATCTTCTGTTTTCATCATAGGTCTATATTTAGCCACTTGAAATCCAGTGCCCTTTTCTTTTTCCCAAATCCAGTGATGCTTATATTCTTTTACATTACTCATAACTAAATTTGATGTGAATGGTTGTGAAGCTGTCAACACAATAGCACCATTAGGCTTAATAACCCTTTTTAACTGCTCCCACATAGGCTCTAAAGGTATAATACTATCCCACTTACAGGCTGTCGTTCCATACGGTGGGTCGGTAATAATTGCATAAATACTTTTGTCAGAAATGTTTTTCATTTCCTCCAAGCAATCTCCATGTATCAGCCTCACTTCCCCACCTCCTCAACCTCATAAAATGGACAACTTTTATACCGTCTACCTTTACATTCTAGATCAACGGCATGTCCACCATAATATACACATCCTCCACCTTCAATGTAGTGTTTACATAGTTTTATTTTCATTGTATCTCCTCAACCTTAACGTGTCCTTGTTCTATTGCTCTACATTTATCGCATACACTATAAGAAACCTTTTTATCCTTACTCATACATCTCCTTCTTGTTCTTTATTAGTTAACCATATAATAAATCTTAAACAATAGTTTATAGAACCAAATAGGTTTTCTATAATAAAATCTTCCCTGTCTTACTTTCTGTTTATAAGTCCAATGATAACCTACACACAACTC
>Ga0272442_10006212_pt1 | contig 15781 bp, 14 predicted proteins | sample SSMForm2O_FD_200262 | JGI IMG/M metagenome (GOLD analysis project Ga0272442, IMG submission 200262) | Marine sediment archaeal communities from Little Sippewissett salt marsh, Falmouth, MA, United States - SSM-Form-2O | ecosystem: Environmental > Aquatic > Marine > Wetlands > Sediment ...
CATTAGAAATTTTTTCTTTCATCAATAATTTATTACCTTCCTGAATAGAAAGTGGATTAATATCGAGCCCCATTAGTTCTATCTTTGGGAATTTTTGGGCAAGCAGATAAAGATTTGGCCCATAACCACAACCTACCTCTAAAATACTGTAAATGGGCTGAAAGGCGCCAATTTTTTCAAGGAAAAGTTGACGATGAGGATGATGTAAATTACTAAACCCCTTTTTAATTTCATCAATCCCCCTGCTATTCCACCTTCTTTCATTCATTTTTGTTCCCAATATCCGAGCTTTTAGACTGGACATCTTCCAATAAAAACTCCAAGCAAAATGATGGAGTAGGGGATGTCGTTTCAAAAATAAAATCAATTTAGTTTTCACATTACTCTCTTTTTCTTTTATATTTCTATAAATTAATTACCACCTAAGCGATAATAGAAATATTTTATTCCTGAAATTTTATAAACTCGTTCTTCTCTTAATCGATAGTTCTCGCCAAACTCGGATAAAATATATTCTTGGTTAAATTTTGTATCAGATAAAATCCCGCCAATAGCTACATCGCGAGGATTGGCATCGCCTAACACTATAAACCGTGGGAAAATATCAATGTAACCCAGATTCACTTGGTGTTTGTATAGATTCATCTTAATAAGCACTGGACTGGGAATTTCAAATTGTTTTCCCATCACCATAAGTTTGCTTCCTTGGGGCAATAATCGTAAGAGTTCGTAGGGTTTGTATTTCTGGTATTCTCTTGCACTATGATAATGCAAAGCGAGCACTTTACCCGCAGTAAGAATATTAATCGCCAATATGAAAATAGCTAAGCTGAGAGCAATCCCAAAGGTAAATCGGGATAAAGATAATAAGTAACGAAACAATCTCACCAGTACATAGGAAAAAAGAATACATAGCAAGGGCATTGAGGGAACCATATATTTCCAGGAAGGAAGCGAAAGTATCCCTATGAAAAGGCAACTGCTTCCGAATAATGCAACAATCAACATCGCTTTGATAGCAGGGTCTTTTTCCTTCCAAAGAGTAAAAATAGATGCGAAGACTCCAATATAGATATATAACATATATAAGTGCGGAATCCGTTGATATATGACAAGAAACCACTTTATAGGTTGAATAAATAGGTCAAATCGTCCCATTCCATCTTGAGGAACGAAAAGACTGGTAAACCCCTTGAATACAAAACCAAAACGATAATCTGTCTGGAAAGCCATCAATTGCTGTTGAAGTTTAGCCCACCCAAAAAGTGTTTCACCGAAGTAATAGATAAGAATTCCGGTCATTAGTATAAATGATAAAATCGGAATTCCACGTGCAAGAATTCTATTTCGTTGAGAAATTTGCTGATGAAATGGCCATAAGACAAAAAGAAGAATACAGGCAGGAAGTAACAATATGGAATTGATTTTGGTAACAATCGAAAGAGCTATCAATACTGCCGGTATAACTAGACATAAGAATGCTGTCGAAGGGAACCGACACCTAGAAAGAAAGTGGGCAATGAAATACATAGCCATAATAAGTAAACCTGCCTGAAATGGTTCACTGGAAAGGTAGCCGGAATAAAAAAGAAAAGAGAATGATGTAGAAAGAGTCATAGCACTCAACCCACTCCATATCCGTGAGGAGTCAAAGAGATTCACTAAAGCATAAGTGAAATAAACCGTGAGTAAACTAAACACGATTGCCAAGAATCTGCCATATATGTAAATTTGAGGAAGATGTTTATCAAAATAATCTACAGGGGTCTCCTGGGACCCGCTAACAATGTAAGCTAAACGGACAGACTGATGTACTGCCTCTTGGACCGGAACACCGTGGAAAAGATAATCATATTCTTTATCAAGTAACCTATTGCGCACGGAGGAAATATACCACATAGATGGATCATCATGATACCAGAAATATAAGCCTTTCCCATCCTGAATTGTCCAGTGCCCCATGGGGGAGGACAGAGTACCATAAAGGCCAACTCCTGTTTGTATCAACAGAGCAAACAAAAGCATCAAAATGGAAATACGTTTACGAAATATAGTTTCTAACCTACCAGAGGCCAAATATTCTTTCATGAATACCTTTAGTAAATTCATTTATGGAGAACAATTTATGTTTCGTTTTACTCAATCTTTTCATACTCTCTTTTGTTGGCAATCCAAAGTAAGAAGTATTTCTTTCTAATTGAGGCTCTTCTATTAATTTTTTATGTTTCATAAAATTCTGAAATATCTCCTGAATCATTTCTGCTCCTATCAATGCCGACCTATAATATAATGAGTGTACGGTCTCAAATTCATCTATTATTATTTTCTGTCTCATTATGATATTTCCACTATCTATTTTCCTCACAATCTTGTGCCAGGTGACTCCAGATTCCTTCTCATTGTTTGCAAGAACCCAAAATGTGGGACCGATACCCCCATAAGTGGGTAGATATGATGGATGTAAATTCAAACTCATCTCCTTAGGTATTTTTAAGAGAGGTATTTTTATTACTTGATTGAAAAAAATAGATAAAATAAAATCAGGCTCCAAAGATTTAATTGCTTTAACCATTTTATCATCGTTGACATTTGGCGTTTTTATAACTTTGACTGTCTTTGGTAATTTCATAGTTCTGTCAAATGCTATCATTGAAAAAATTTTTGCCCAAAAAAATCTTGTCCCAGAGATTCTAATAACTTTTAAAATACTTTTAAGAAAAGATTGGTTTGAAAGTAAGGCTTTAGAGAATATTACTCCTTTCAATTCCACTCCTTTAATTTTAAGTAATTTCTTAATTACTATTTCAGAATATAACGACTTTTGACATAAAACAACAATCTTTACATTTGAGTTACTCATTAGCATTATTTCTATTTTTCTCACAAGTCATAACGAAACCAGTTGTCTTTTTTGTTAAAGAACTTTATAGTTTTAACCAATTTAAAGCCTGTTTTGAAATAAAATTTACTTGCTTGAGTATTTGCATCTGTGTTAACAAGATAACTTTTTAGGTTTTTGTTCCTTATGAAAGTAGAAAAATTTTTCACTAATTCTAAGCCGATCCCCTTTTTCCTGTAATTATTCAAAACCACAATTGAAAGTATATGAGCATTAATACCAATTTTCCCCACTTGATAATGGACCCAGAGATATTTAACAATTTTGTGTATAATGGAGGGATTATTTATAACTGCAGTAATAGCAAACTTTGCTAATTTCACCTTAAATTTTATATCCCATATCTTTTTGAAATCACTTGTCCCGCAAACAAATCCAACTATTTTAGAATCTATTTTGTATCCATAGCATATCCCGTATTCGGAATTTATTATGTTTGTGAACAAATAAGTGATATAGTCCTTCCCTAAGTCACTCGTCAACAGCCCTTTAAATGCATCATAATGCATATTTACTATTGTATTGATTTCCTCAATTTTAATTGGTTCTATCACTGGCCTCAATATATTTAAACTTAAACCATATGGTTTGTATTATATTGTTTCATAGAATTTCTTTATTGTATTAACAAGGTATCTTATTTGTTCCTCTTTCAAATCACAAAATACGGGCAAAGACAACCCATTTTCATAAGCAAAATTTGTCACCGGAAAGGCATTGGCTGGATATTTCAAATAACTAAAACAAGGCTGGCGATGTAGCGGATAAAAAAATCCTCTGGTTTGGATTCCCTTCCTTTTTAAATAGTTGATTAATTCACTTTTTCTTTCAATTAGAATATTTGCCCTAAAAGGAACTATATTGGAATATTTTACTTCATCTAAAATTTTTATTTGCTTTATGGAAGATAATTTTTGCTTATACAAATTGTAATTTTTTAGTTTAATTTTTTGGATTTTATTGAATTTTTTAATCTGGGCGACACCAACGGCACACTGTAAATCAGTCAGGCGGAAGTTCATTCCTAAAGCGGAATGGATAAAAGTGCCGCTTGTGGGTCTGCCCTGATTACGCATTAATTTTATTTTCTCATAAATCTCTCTATTATTAGTTAAAATTGCTGCTCCTTCACCGGTTGTTATTGTTTTGTCGGCAAAGAATGAAATTATCCCGATATCTCCTATTGTTCCCGTGTGTTTACCTTTGTAATAAACCCCAAATCCTTGAGCAGCATCCTCAAGTACCTTGAGATTATATTTTTGGGCAATTCTAAGTATTGGTTCCATATCAGCGGCCTGACCATATACATGGACCGGCAATATTGCTTTGGTCTTACTTGTAATTTTAGATTCTATTTTTTCAGGGTCTATATTAAGATTCCCCTTACTGACATCTACAAACACAGGAGTAGCTCCGGTAAAAACTATTGAACTTGCAGAAGCAATAAATGTAAAATCCGGAACAATAACTTCATCTCCGGCACCAACTTCTAATCCTAATAAAGACAAGAATAATGCCAGCGTCCCATTGTTCACAAGTAATACATGTTTTGCCCCTGTAAATTTTTTTATCAGTTCTGTAAATTCTTTACTAAACGGACCTTCTGTCAGCCATTTTTTTTCTATTACCTTTTTCAAATTTTCTAATTCTTCCTTGCCAACATATGGTTCTAATTGTGGAACTCTATATTTCATAATTTGTTTTCCTTATACCACTTAATAGTCTCCCTTATCCCATTCCTTAAATCCATCTGCGGCTCCCATTTCAATTTTTCCTTCCCTTTTGCTCCATCCACTGTTTTATATGGTGCTCCGTCCGGTTTTGATTTGTCAAAAACTACATTTCCTTTATAATTTGTTTCTTCTTTTATAATATTCGCTAAATCTGCTATGGAAATACCTTTTCCTACACCAACATTTATTGGTTCAATATGAGAGGGTATATCAATTGCCCGAATCAAAGCTTCTGCTCCGTCGTCCACATAAAGCCATTCTCTTACAGGTTCTCCGCTTCCCCAGACAACTACTTCAGGTTCATTCTTTTCTTTAGCTTTTACAAACTTCATAATCAATGCACCGAGAGCATGAGACCTTTCTTCTTCAAAACGGTCGCCGGGGCCATACATGTTAGATAATATAAGGTTTATACAATCTATCCCAAACTGCTTATTATATGCCCAGGAACCTATCCAAAATCCTTTTCTTACAAACCCGTATACCATTACCGATTCGTGCATAGGGCCATCCCACCATTCTTCTTCTTTAAATAAATTAGCTTTAGCAGGATAAGTACAGTTTGAAATCGGGTTAATAATTCTCTCTATACCAAATTCCTTAGAACACTCCAATAAATTAATTGTCATCAGTAAGTTATTCTTAAACATTTCGGCCGGATGTTTATATCCAAATTGGATTCCACCGACAAAAGCGGCGCAATTGATAATTATGTCTGGCTTTTCCTTTTTTATATAATCGGTTAATTCTTTTTTATTTCTAAAATCAATTCCCTGACTCAATGACGTCTGGCAATAATTAATCTTTCTCTCTTTGAGTTTTTTGCAAACTCTCCCGCCCAAAAATCCGGTTCCACCCAGAACAAAAATTTTCATTCTCATAATAATTTAAATCCTTTTGGTTATTTCTTAGCAACAATAATCAATGATGCCCCAAACGGCACCATTCCTGACTTTATCAAGATTCTTTCAAAGTCCATGACCTTAATTAAAAAACAATTAATTACCTTGGGAACTGCTATGGTAACATTCGAGCATATTTTATTTTGGAAAAACATTTTCTTGACAAAAGTAATTAAGATAAATAGTGGAAAGAGAAGAATATTAAAATATGTTAATGTAATAATTTCTAAATCTAATTTCTTAATTAATTCTTTAACCATTTTTTTACTGTATCTTCTCCAGTGGTGATAAGCAATATCGTTACTGCTCCACAACCATTGATGTGCCGGAATTATAAGAAAAATGATGCCGTTCTTCTTACACACTCTCTTAATTTCACTTAATGCTTTAATATCATCTTTGACATGTTCTATAACGTCCAATGCCGTAACAATATCAAATGAATTATCGGGAAATTGCAAATTAAGAACATTGCCGCATTCAACTCTATTGCCATACCCACGCTCTCTGCAGAAGTTTATGGCATTCTGATCACTATCAATAGCTGTGAAATCTATTTTATTCTGATTTAAATAATCAAGAAATGCTCCTTCGCTACATCCGACATCAAGTAATCTACTTCCATGAAAATTGGTGACTGAACGCTTCAATATATCAATAACAATTTTATTGCGTCCATTACCAAACCACCAACCATTCATTTGTAATTTATGAATTTTTTCATATTCAAGTAATTCCATTATATTTTATTTTCCTTAAAATAGTTTAAATTTTAAAAATGCCTTCAAGCACATTCTTACTAACAACCAGCCATGCTTTAAAGGTTTAGTTTTTGTCTGTCCATATTCCCTCGGTTTGTACTTTACCGGAATTTCACTAACTTTCAAATTATTCTTTATAACTCCAAATATCAATTCAAAATCTCCAAAAGGGTCAAAATCACCAAAAAAATCCATCTGTTTCCTGATATTTAAATAATTTCTTTTGGAAATCCCTTTTAAACCACAAAGAGTATCAGTAAACCTTTGCCCCAAAAACCAAGTAAATAAATTTCCAAATGTTCTGTTTCCAATAAAATTTATAAAAGGCATAGCTCTCTCTTCCATTTCATAAATCATTCGGGTTCCATTAAGGTATTCTCCCTTTCCATCAATATATGCATCCCAAAAGTTCTTGAGTTCTTCAGGAGGAGTTGTCAAATCTGCCTCTAACCACAAAACAAAATTGCCTGAAGCATTATCAAAACCTTTCCTAAAAGCATCTCCTTGTCCAATGCCATTCTGAATTAAAAGTTTGATATCTTTTTCAGGATACTTTTTTATCATCCTGTTTATTTCTTCCCTTGTCCCATCAACTGAATGACCTTCCACGAAAATTATTTCTGTATGCCTGCCAATTTGTGGAATGCGTTGAACTAAACCTTCTATATTTTCTTTCTCGTCTCTTGCAGTAATAACAACTGAAACCATCAAATCTTTACTGTTATCTGGCACCTTATCAACTCTTGCTACAATAAACTGAACAAGGCAAAGCCTTTCTATTATTGGAAGCTTTGCTATAAATTTATTGATTACTGTGGTCAGAAGAGGAATTTTTTGTGGGAATAATAAAAGAAAACGGCGGCTTATAGGTTCATAGCCGGTGATGTAAAGAAAATTTTCTATGTCATCCACAGAAAGCCAATTGTATATCTTTTCCGGCATCTTCAACCTAATTTTTTGACCGAAATTTAAGACAGGCTCCCAGAGATGGTTGTACCAATTTATTATGATTCTCGTATCAGAAGTAGTGAATTTCTTTATACACTGAAAAAGCTTCTGTATATCTTCAATCTCTCCTAAAACGCCATTTAAAATAATGTAATCAAATTTTCCCTCTACATCAAATTTTTCGATATCTGCACATATAAATTCAAGTTGGGACTCAGGATGGTTTTTTCTTGCCGCTTCAATCATTTTGGGACTTATATCTATTCCAACTCCTCGTTTACATTCAAGACTAGCCAATAAGTCGCCATTTCCACAAGCAAGGTCCAAAACCTTACTTCCGGGTATTATCATGAATTTATGATATCTAAGGATTTCCTGATGATAAAACTTATTTCTTCTGCGCCACTTTTTGATCTCAGGCGCGTATTTATTATAATGTTCTGTTATTTCTTTTTTATCCAAGATAATCTAACCCCGCTTTCCCTTCTTCTTCTAGTTTTTTAATGTCCGCTTCAACCATAATTTCAATAAGTTTTTCAAATTTAACCTTTGGCTTCCAGCCAAGAATTTTTTTTGCCTTCAATGTATCTCCAACTAAAATATCTACCTCTGCAGGTCGAAAATACTGTGAATCTACTTCAATCAAAGTCGTCCCTGTTTTTCTATCTATTCCCTTTTCGTCAATCCCTTTTCCTTTCCACCCAATGTTATATCCTCCGCATTTAAACGCTTTCTCCACAAACTCTCTTACCGTGTGGCATTCCCCCGTAGCAATAACAAAATCACCTGCTTTTTTTTGTTGGAGCATAAGCCACATTGTTTCTACATATTCGGGTGCATAGCCCCAATCTCTTTTGGCATTTAAATTTCCAAGGTAAAGTTTATCCTGTAACCCAGCTCTTATCTTTGCCACTGCAACACTGATTTTTCGTGTCGCAAATGTCTTTCCTCTCCTGGGTGATTCATGATTAAACAATATTCCATTTGAGATAAATAGATTGTAGGCTTCTCTATAATTTATAGAGATCCAATGGGCGTAAAGTTTTGCTACTGCATATGGACTTTGTGGATTAAAAGGGGTATTTTCATTTTGCGGAATCTCTTTTGCTTTACCAAAGAGCTCACTCGTTGATGCTTGATAGACTTTTATTTTTATTCTTTTCTCTCTTACAGCGTCTAGAATTCGTAAAGTTCCAAGTGCATCTACATCCGAAGTATACTCGGGTTGTTGAAAAGACACGGCAACATGAGATTGTGCGGCAAGATTATATATTTCATCAGGTTCAATTTTTTCAATAAGTCGCGATAAATTACTGGAATCGGTCATATCCCCATAATAAGTATGGAGAAATACGCTTCTCTTGTGTTCATCCTGATAAATTTTATCAATTCGCTGAGTATTAAAAACACTGGTTCTCCTAATTATTCCATGCACTTCATAATCCTTTTCAAGCAAAAACTCTGCAAGATACGAACCGTCTTGTCCTGTGATACCTGTAATCAGAGCACGTTTCATCTTGGTTACCTCCTGTTTGATGGATTTTCTTATTTTAGTATTTACTTGCTCATTAACTCTTTATAAATATTTTCCATCTTAGCCATTTCTTTATAATAATTATTTCTTTCTTCAATTACTTTTCTATTTATTTCCCCAAATTTTATCCTGTCATTTTCGTGCCTGAGTAGGTAAATAATTTTTTCTGCCAATATTTCCGGATTTTTCGTTGGAATAATAAATCCTCCTTCACCATCTTTTATCCACAAATCAATATCGCCGGTATCCGTATTTATTACAGGAAGTTCACAAGCCATGGCTTCTGCCGTACTGCCTGCAAGCCCGCTTTCCGAAAGGGATGTTGAAATATAGATATCTGACGCTTGCAGGCATTTAATCATTTCGTCTTCTTCTACTTCCCCCAAAAATCTTATCGTATTGTGTATATTTAAAGATTTAGAGAGTTTTATTAAATATTCTTGTTCACAACCGTGTCCGACGATTATAAACCGCGTATCAGGCATATTTTTCAAAACTATAGGAATTGACTTGATAAATGTTTCCACATTGTGAACAGGATTTAAAGTTCGGGTACTTATGACAACTTTTGATTTAGCCGGAACTTTAAGATCTTCTTTTCCCGAATTCCGCTTAAATTTCTTGATATCCACTCCAAAAGTCAATATTATTATTTTTTGTTGAGATATACCCATCTTTACCACTGCATTTTTGAGATTTTCCCCGTCACAATGTATTAAATCCGCTTTTTGCAGGGCGCGCTTGGTAAGCATTTTGTTTATTTTTGACGTTTTGATATCAATCAAAATATCATTTCCCCAAGGAGTTATTACAAAGGGATGAAATCCCGATAACATAGCCATCCAGGCGTATCCGCCGGCAGAATGACTGTGTATTAGGTCCGGCCCTATATTTCTTATAAGCGACTTAATATCAAGAATTAAGGGGATTAGGCTTAAAAGACGGGATATGGGGGTTGGATTAGGCATTCGTTTCCTTACGATATGTACTTTTACTGCCCCGTAATTATCAAGGGTATTAGGATTAAATGTAATCACATGGACTTCGTGACCCTTATTGGTAAAATATTTTGCCCAACGACGCAGATGATGAGCAGCTGCATCTCCCAGAAAGCAAATTTTCATTTTAATTATCTTTTTGAAACCCTTAGCCTGTTCTTAAAACTTATAAATAAATTTTGATAAAGCATTAAATCGGATTTCTTGATAAGAATTACATCCTTAATTTTATTGCCGGAGACTTTGGTGTAGATAATAATCATAATTAACAAAGCAAGTGTATAAGAAATAGCTGTTGCCCAGGCGGCTCCAGATATTCCGAATTTTGGAATCCAAAGAATATTTAATATTATATTTAGAACAAGAGCGAATCCGGCTATATAGGTGTTTAACATTGGTTTTCCTCGACCTTTTAAATCATTTTCTAAAATTCTCCACCCGCTGTTAGCTATCACACCGATTAATAAAATTTTAAAAGGTTGAATTGATTTTAAATAAGCGTTGGAATAAAGTAAAACTATTATCCAATGACCAGAAGCAAAAAGTAAGACAGATATTAAGATAGAAATAAATAAAACACTTCGGAAAACAAGCGGAGTAAACCCTTTCAATTTTTTAACATCTGTTTCTGAAGAAACTTTTGGGAAAAGCACTGTTCCCATCGCATCAGAAATAAGCCAAATCTTTTCCGATAAAGCAACACTAATCGAATAAAAACCAACCATTGCGGGGTTTAAGAAAAAATTAATCAAGGGTATAACTATTCGGGATTGCAGATAATAAAGAATGCTTCCCAAGGAAAATTTTATTCCATATGAAAAACTATCCTTTAAATAATATTTATTTAATTTCAAAGAAATGCCGTTTGTTTGTTTTTTTGTCATAAAAAATAAGACTACACAAACGATAATAATAGATAGAATTTCAGCAGTTAACGCTGCCGTAATTCCAAAATGGAATATCCATAGGAAAATTCCGATTAAAAGGAATATAAGGAAGACCCGAAAAAAGAGTATAAAATTGTACTGTTTAATTTTTTGGAATCCCAATAGGATATATAGGATAAACGCCAGGAAAAGCTGGCCCGGAAGCAATAATAAAGACAAAAGAAGATATTTCGTTGCCACACCCGGAAGCAATTTATCGCTAAAGAAAAAAATGATTAATAGACCAATCAAGATTGCAAGAGTGCTGAAGGAAATAGTATAAATAACATTATTACCAAAAATTTCTTTTGGGGAATATTTTCTTTTACCGACATAGAAAACGGTTGCTTGTCCAATGCCGAAATTAGTAAAATACACAAGAAACGCAGGCAGTAATACAACTAACGAATAAACACCTTTTAGTTCAGGCCCTAAAATTCGGGCAACTATTACCGAAGTTCCCAAACCAAAAGCAAAAATCAAACCTTGAGTAAAAATGGTAATTAATGTATTTTTAGTAAATTTACCTGCCATTATTTATTTTCCTCAAAAGATTGGACTGTTACCGCATATCGACTTAGATGGACGGGCTATCGACATCAAAAGCAATACTGCTTGAAGTTTTAAGGGGTACAGCCCCTTCAAAAGGGGGTTAAAATCATATTTCCCTTTTACCCCATTAACGAAAACTGACGATTTGCAACGCCCCAGTAAATGGTTCATTTTCACCTTTTCTTAGCATCTACAAATAAAGATGGCTTATGTGGGATAGACAGAGAAAAGAAAATCATCCAAGCCAGTTTCTGGACAACTGGCAACTTGAGCATAACTTCGTCGATGACCTCGAGCATACCTAATAAAGCATCAAACCAAGGAGTATTCCGGAAAGGTACTGCGGCCAATGTAGCAAGATTAAAAAACTTGATATCGATGCGAGCAAAGGACTTTTGTGCCAAATCAAGATCTCTAAAGGTCAGAATATGCTCAGCTTCCCATTGAGTCCGCAAATGAGGGGTTCTCTTTCTATACCACTGAATCAATGGATTATATGCAAGGGGCTCTCCGCAGAAAATCTCTCCATCTGGTTTCAAAACTCTAGCCAATTCTGGGAATGCCAATCTAACATCAAGATGATGAAGGACCCCCATACATACAATAATATCAAAGGAGGCATTATCGAACTTCATCTTCTCAGCATCCATCACATAAAAAACTGTATTTCCATCCACTCTTTCTCGAATCGCTGATTGACGACAAGTATCTATCGAAACTTCGGAAATATCGATTCCTATAACATCAGCACCATGTTTTGCCAAAAAAATTGACACGCCTCCATTGCCACAACAATAATCAAGAACCTTCTTGCCTTTGCATCTTTGCAGTACCCAGTCTTCCCAAAACTTAGTGCTTTTGCGAGCAATTGAGTAGAATTTTCTATTTGACCAAAAGTGTTCAAACTCGTCCGAATTCTGCCGCAACGAGGGATTTCTCACTTTATCATGGAATTGCTGTTCTTGTTGCTTTCGTGATTCCATATCTTTGTCATTATCTCCTATAAAATAATCGTATCATTAAGATAAGAGCTTTACACATGTGAAGCCCTTCTTGAATCTCCAAACGGGAGTGATTCATTGCGACTTAGTTGTACCAACAACCCAGATGGCATAATTGCTAAATAGAATAATATAACATCTATAATGTTAACTACAAATAACCAAGCAAATAGTATGAATAAGGATAATAAAAGGACACTTCTATCCGGGTTTGCTTTTTTAATCAATATCTGGCTAGCAACAAGAACAAAGTTGATAAGTAGAAGTAGAAGTCCAACCATGCCGGTATCAACAACCAGATTTGTAAATGCTTCTGTTGATACATCTTCATAATAGGCTTGCGGTCTGTTATATATACGAAATAAATCATACACATAAGGTGCTACTATATAGCCGCTGGTTCGGAAACCATGCCCAAAAAGAAAATGATGCCAATTATCATTTATACTGATAAAAGCAACCTTCGTCCATATGTATCGGTCTATGTCTTTTCCAGGTGCACCTGATCGCCCAGCTTCTAATAGTCTGCTTCCAACCCCATACACCTCTTCCAGAAAATAATCAATATCTCTGTCTCCCTTCCAAACAAATGAGAAAAAAGAAGTGAAAACAAGAACACATATAAATATTGTAATAAGCCATTTACGCAAACCCAAACTAGTCAGGGAAACAATTATAAAGGCTGTTATCGCCAACATAGAGACACGAGATTCATAGTAAAAGGATGCACAAAATAACACAACTAGGGTTACCCATCCGACCCATCGAAAAACTCGATCCCTGTCTTTGAGGATGATAAAAATAGCTGGCATTGCTATGACAAGTGGGAACATATTATAAGCACTTGATCCCCATATGGCTATTTTACCTACATTAATGCCTGTGGCCACCATTGAGTACTGCAAGTTAAATCTGTTTATACCCAAAAGTTCAAAGAATAGCCCATAGCCAATATAAAAACTGAAATATATCAAAGTGACAATAACTACTAAAAACGACATCTTTCTAACAGATGGAATAGTATTTTTGCTCCTAACTAAAAGAGGTGCCAGAATACCCAACATTAGATAAAAAATCACCCATCGAATTTTTCTAAGACTCTCCAAAACCAATATACCTCGAAAGCATTGAAAAACCATATATATAACCAGCAGGGAAAAAACAAATTGATGAAGGCGTTCTAAATTACTTTCGCTGACATCCTGAGGTTTCCCTGCTGAAAGGCTACTACGAATAAAGATACCAAAGATAAGACATCCTATGACATATTCATCCATCATAGTGTAGCCGCACAACATCAACCCCGTGGTTATAATACTGCTCACGATCAATACATGCCAGAATAGCCTATGTCTTAAAGTTGCAATTCCTATTACGATACACCCAACTGTTATATATAATAGAATCAATAACATTTTCTACAATAATTCCTTTTTATGATGGGGCGGGGTAAGAAAAACATTGACTTAGCAGACAATATCAAGGTTAGCATTATTAATTGTTCGTTATAGACATAATTGGGATACCCTGATTAGGTAAGGTCCTTTACTTGTTTTTCTCCCAGTATTCCTGAGAAAATGCTACAAATACTCCAAGCATTAACCCTAAAATCATAGAAGTAGCAATGTTTAATTTTTTATTTGGTTTTATTTTTTGAGCCGTAGTAGCAGGTTTAAAAACCTCAAATTTTGTGGAATCTATTAATACCTGCTTTAATGAATAAATCTTTTCGCTTAACTTAAAAAAGATAGTTTCATAATTAGATAAAGCGTTTTGCAAGATAAGAAAATCAGAGCTGGATACTTGAGATGAAATCACTTTACTGAGTTTTTCTATTTCTTCTTCAATTGTTTTACTTCTTTTTTCCAATTTGTTTATTTCCTCTTTTACCAGAGAGAACTTTTCTTCGTAAATCTTATTAACCTGTTGGATAAAATAATCGGCAATAGTATTGCTGATTATCACTGCTAATTGTGGGTCTAAGTTTTGTATTCTTAACTTAAGAAAATTTGTGTTTTTGATATCTTCTATCTTTATTGAATTTTCAAGTGCACATCCATCTATATTTAGATTGAGTGTTTGGATTACGGGTTTCAACATTTTATCTGTTTTAAGTTTTTGGATAGTTTTGTCTTTTGAGATTAAAGGTATCGATGTGCTAACAGGTGTTAAAGTACTAACAGGCATTAAAATACTGCCTATTTCTATTATAGTGGTAGCTTCATATACTTGCGGCATCAAAAAACTAATAACAGTTGTAGTAATTACGCAGATTAAAAATATAGTTGAAATTATCTTCTTTCTTTTGAGTATAACTTCAATATAATCCCTTAAATCAACTTCATTATTTAAAGGTCGTTGTTCGCTCATTTTTTTTATCTCCCTTGTAGGTTTGTAATCGACTTTACTATTTCTTCCATTTCTTTTTTCTCAAGTTCAGGATACATCGGAAGCGATAAGACCTCATTCTGCAATTTTTCCGCAACCGGGAAATCGCCCAATTTATGCCCTAAGTTTTTATAAACTTCCTGAAGATGTAAACATAAAGGGTAATATATTGCCGAAGCTATATCATTTTCTTTCAAATGGTTTTTAATTCTATCTCTATTTTTTTCGGCGCGGATTGTATAATAGTTAAAGGAATGTTCGGCATAATCGGGTATAAAAGGAGTAATAATATCCGTTCCCGAAAAAAGTTTTTTGTAATATTCGGCATTTTCCCGCCGCATTTCTATCCATTTATCGATATGGTTTAATTTCACTTTCAAGATAGCCGTTTGCAGTGTGTCTAATCTGCTGTTAAATCCGTGCATAGTATAATGATATTGCTTTGTTTGTCCGTGATTCCTCAAAGATTTTAGTTTTTGCATGATTTGTTCGTCATTTGTAACTACCAGACCCCCGTCTCCGAAAGCGCCTAAATTTTTGGCGGGGAAAAAGCTGAAACATCCTAAATTCCCGATAGTGCCTGCTTTTTTATCATTATATTTAGCTCCGAAACTTTGGGCAGCGTCTTCTATTATCTTGAGGTCATGTTTCTGCGCCAAAGACACAATTTTGTCCATTTCACAAGTTAAACCATACAGATGTACGGGGAGAATTGCTTTTGTCTGGGGAGTTATTCTACTTTCTATTTTATCGGCGTCCATGTTATAAGTTTTTTCGTCTATATCACAGAATACCGGTTTTGCTCCCGCTCTTGTAATAGCTTCCGCCGTGGCAATAAACGTGAAAGGTGTTGTTATTACTTCATCACCTTCTCCGATATCCAATGCTTTTAGAGCCAGGACCAACGCATCCGTGCCGGAAGCGACCCCAACGGCAAATTTAACATTTAAATAATCTGTCATTTCTTCTTCGAATTCTTCCACCTCATTACCAAGAATAAAATTCGTTTTTGTGATTACTTGCTCAATCGCCGAATCAATTTCTTCTTTTATTGTCTGATATTGTTTTTTTAAGTCTGTTAAAGGTATTTTCATCTTCTATTTTTCCCTTCTAATTTTGTTATTATTCATTTGTTCGTA
>Ga0272442_10006213_pt1 | contig 15781 bp, 12 predicted proteins | sample SSMForm2O_FD_200262 | JGI IMG/M metagenome (GOLD analysis project Ga0272442, IMG submission 200262) | Marine sediment archaeal communities from Little Sippewissett salt marsh, Falmouth, MA, United States - SSM-Form-2O | ecosystem: Environmental > Aquatic > Marine > Wetlands > Sediment ...
GGGCCCAATCACCAGCCCTACACCTGCTCCTTGTCCACCACCAGGCATCGATCCTCCTGATCTCCGAGGGCACGATCCCGAATGTATGTGCGAATGTCAGAAGGATTGCAAGGAGTGGGTTGATTCCCACCCCTGGCACCCTTGGATTCCCATCAGCTCGCAGACTCATATGTGGGCCGGTGGTCTGGGCAGTACAATAGTTGGCTGTTTCACTGGATACGGCGCAGCCGCTGGCGTAGGATTCGCTCTCCACTACCCCATGAAAAAGCTTTTCTGTTGGCACCACTGCTGGATACGTTGTAGCGTATGGTATCCGCAACACGGCCCGTATGACTACACCAAGGGATTTGAAGGGAACACAGGGGTTTCGTTTTGATGCCCCACTAGAAGGTCCCCTTGAGAAGCAATGTGGCCGAGCATGTGCTATCCGTTGATAAGCAGGACCTGAATGCAACTGACAAGCGGAAAGGAACAGCATGACAGTACGTTCAGCTGATCGGGCAATGGTCGTCACAACCGCCCTAGTTGCATTGCTCACGGTTCCCATCTTTGTGCTTTGCCTCCTCTCGTCCAGGGATAAATGTCTCACTCTTCTACGGTGCTCGCTCCCGCTTCTTGGGATTCCGTACGTTCTTGTGTTCGTCACGTGCTCTTCATGCGTCCCGAGAATGTACAGGAGGAATTTCCATCGCAGATGGTATATTTTCTGGGCAGCGCCCTTCCTCATTACGATCGGTCTGCCGGAATCGTGGGCTGGAGAGGGGCTGCAGTGTGCCTTTCGTGTTGCGGTCGTCCTTCTGTGTGCTCTTGACGGGACTAGACAATGGCGTTTGTGGTGGAAAGCGAGGGAAGAGAGTGCTGGTGCGTCACAAGAAGGGGACGAGCCCCGAACGACTGGCCAAGCCTCCAGCAACGGGACCACCGGAACCGGCTCACCAAGGTGATCCATGCCGACGGCAGCGAAACGTGCTATGAATACTGTGGCGCTTGTCCCCTGGGCAAACTCGCCAAGATGACGCGCACGGATGGCAGCGCCGTGGAGTGGGCCTGGGACGGGATCAGTTTCATCGAGGAGAACGACTCCAGGGAAGCATGGCCCTCTGAATACCTCGGCTCCCTGGCGGTCAAGAAACACGGAGATTGGTACTACCTCCACACGGACGTCATGGGCACCGTTTGGCAGGTGACCGATGAGGCGGGCCAGGTAGTCAACGAGTTCAACTGGGACGCCTGGGAAAATGAGCTAACAGGGACCTTCGGCCAGCCTGGCGCCGTCTGCCAGATTGGGTGGCAAGTGCGCCACGTCCACGCTTCCCAGCCTTTGGCGCTTTTACGAAGGTTTCATCGATCTCCACGATCCCGGAGAGCTGATCTCGACCAGGCCGTACCATCGCTCTCCTGAGCTTGTGGAGCCAAGTCCAAGCCGTATGGTAGCTCCCGAGGCCAAGGGCCCTCTGGAGGCCCAGGGCACTGGCTCCCGTCTTCTGGTTCGTTACCCACCACATGGCCTGCAACCACATCGTCAACGGCTTCCGTGTCTTCTCAAAAACAGTACCTGCGGTGATGCTCGCCTGGTAGCCAGACGAAGCGCACACCAGAAGCGATCGCCTCGTTGGCCAGCTCTTCGTGCTGTCGCATCTTGGGCACACAAAGCCTTCCGGCCACCGCAGTTGTATCAAGTACTCTCGACAAGTATCCTCTGTCGCAAATCGATCCTCGAACTCCGAAACTTTTCGCGGATAGTCTTCCATGCCCCCATACTACATCTTGGGGCTACTGGAGTAAACTGAATACCCAGGTAATTTAAAATGGGAGGTTGGGGGTTGAACGGAGGGACCCCAAAAAACGGTGGACCACTACACCCAGTTGCGTCTAGGTTACCCTAGTCTAGTCTGCCCTAGTTGAGTTTGGACTTGACAAAGTGGGGCGCTATCTGGCAAAGTATCCGTTAGCGCTACAACGGTGATCTGCAAGGGGTATCCAGGATGACAAGCAATTTCATTGGCCGGGAGCGCGAGCTCAAGGCATTGAATGCAGCCTACGCATTGGCAGAGAGTCAGTTCTTTCCAATCTACGGTAGGCGTCGTGTCGGGAAGAGTGAGCTGATCGCGCAGTTCATGAAGGATAAGGCGGGCATCTACTACGTGGGCAAAAGGGCGCCAGCCGATATTCAGCGGAAGGAGTTTATGGGCGAGGTGGCGCGTTGCCTCGAAGATCCCATTTTATCGGAGCTCTCGGTGAATGATTGGAAGACCTGCCTCTCTACGGCTGTTGATCGATGGGAGCGAAAAGGGAAGCTGATCCTTGTGCTAGATGAGTTCCAGTGGATCTGCGGAGCAAGCCCCGAACTGCCATCCGTCATTCAGGACTGCTGGGACAAGACATGGAGCAAGTCAGGGAATCTATTTCTCATCCTTTGCGGCTCCTATATTGGATTCATGGAAAGAATGGTCCTAGGACGTAAGAGCCCCCTCTACGGCAGGCGAACGGGACAGGTGCACCTTCATTCCTTCAACTACCAATCTGCTGGCGAATTCCACCCGAACTACTCTCTCATTGACAAAGCGAGAACGTACTTCATATGTGGAGGGATTCCGCTCTATCTGAAATGTTTCGATTCGAAGAAGTCCGTTGAACGGAACATACAGGACGTTCTTATGGACGAGTTTGCACCACTGTATGGCGAGCCAGCCTTCCTTCTGAGGGAAGAGTTGCGGGAAGTAGAAAACTATTACGCGATCCTCTTGTCTGTGGCGTCGGGACAGACACGCCACCAGGACATCGCACGGTTCGCGGGGATGAAGCCCGCCAGTCTCCACTATTACTTGGAGCAGCTGGTCGTACTAGGATACTTGGCTAGGCGCTTCCCCCTGACATCCAAGAAGCCCAATCCGAGGGATGTGAGGTACGTCCTCGATGACCCGCTTATCAGGTTTTGGTTTCGCTTTATTTATCCCAACAATAGTTACATCCTCCGGGCAAGAGCCAAGGACGCCTTTAACGCGCGAGTGGAACCCCAACTGCAATCCTATTTCGGCTCGTGTTTCGAGCGTCTTTGTAGGGAAGCTCTGCCGTTTCTTTATCTGGAAGAGGGAGTGCAGGCAACCTTCGAGGTCGGCGAGTACTGGAGTGCCGACAGTCAGATCGATGTGATTGGCCTCCGAGACGATGGCTGGACGGATCTTGGAGAGTGCAAATGGTCCACACGAATCCATGCGAAGCAAGTCGAGCGTGAGCTAGACATGAAGGTCTCCAGTTACCCCAATCCCAAAAACGCCACGATCGGGAAACGTATCTTTACAGAGCAGTCCCGCCCAGAGGCCGCCTCCGACCGTGTCGTTTGGCATAGTCTCGAAGATATGTATGTCGCCGTTCGCCAAAATGAAAGGTCGGAATGATGGCCATCCGACCTGCTTTGCATGGTTGCTGATTTCATGCTATCTTTTGAGGGAAATCCTCAAGCGGATGTGAGGAGGTCTACGAATGTCGGACGAGAGATCTCTTGGTTCGGGTCTGAAGCAGTTGGTGGGGCTGACGCTGCTTTTGGGCTTGGTCGTGGCGGTAGGCGTTCTTTTGGTTCCTCTCGAGGAGGGGGACGACTCGGAAACGGCAACAACCAGCGTCTCTCAGGACCCAGTAGGGTCTGGATCCGAAGCGGAAAACGAGGTCGCCGCGTCCCCGCGTGAAGCCGAAGGCACGGAAACCAGAGGGGACGAGAAAACCGGGCCGAGCGAGGGCGGGACGGAACGGAAAGGCCCCGAAACCAAGGAAGTCGTCTTGAAGACGGTGAAAGTCGTGAGGGAGAAGGCATCTCGCGGCACCACCGTGGTCAAAGAAAAGGCGCGGGATGTGTGGGATTCCTTGAAAGCCAAGGGATGGTGGCCTGCCGGCTCCCCTGAACGTGAAGAACCGGAGAAGGACCCTGACCCCACACCCCATCCCGTGGTCCAAAAAGAGCAGCCCCAAAAACCACAAGCCAAGGTCCTCATTCTGCCCAGGATTACGGACGACAACACGCAGGGCGAGGACCAGCCTGACGTCTACGAATGGGTGGGAAGCGTGGATCGGAGGATGAGCCAAGGGAGTGGGGAGTCGAGACGATCCCTTGCCTCGGCCAGCGCCCAAACGGAGCAGCGTATGAGACAGGCTGCCGGCGAGGCCCATGCCATGACGTCTTCCGGACCGGGCAAGTCGAAAAGGGACGCAGGCAGCACCAGCGGGAAGACCAGCCACTCAGGCAATACCAAGTCCACCACGACCATCAGTCCCGGCACAACGCGCTAGCCGCCTTTTCTCACCACGATCTCGGCTGCACGACTCCATCTCAGGGAACTTGGTAGCTGTAGAGATGGGATCCGCTGCCGAAGTAGATCCTTCCTTCCAGATAGTCTCCGCCGGGTCCTATGGTGACGGGCGATTCAGCCAACATGGAGATCTGGGTGCCTTCGATCTGGGCGATTCCTCGCTTAAACAAGATGTAGATGGTTCCGTCCGGCCCTGGGACAAAGACCCTGGGTCCCTGTTGAGAGGTCGTCAAGCCGAACTGGGCTTCGGTGTCTTCCTCGTGAAGGACTTCTCTCGACTCTGGGTCGAATAGGAAAAAGCGCCTTCGATCCACGAAGCCGTAGACCTTCCCCTTGGGTCCCATACACAGATCGGTGTATCCCTGCGCTTCAGGAAAGAGGGCCTCGTGCCAGTCCAAGGTTTTGGAGTCCATGTCCATGATATAGAGTTCCGCCACGTCCGCCTTCTTCTCCCCTCCGGTGCCGGCGCTGGTGGTGGTTCCGCCCAGAAGCTTCCCCTTGGGCAACGCCACCAGACTCATCGTGGATAGCTCAGGAAGAATGTCGGTGTGAGAGAGTAAAAGGCGCGATCCAGTCTCTCTATCCCAGAAGAGGAGTCCCCCGCCTGTATATCCGTATCCCGGCGTGCCGGCCAAAACCACTGTCTTGCCGTTGGGATGGGCCAGAAGGGCGTGGGGACGGTGAATATCCGGGGTGCATTGCGTCAAGAACAAGGGGTTGCAGGCCTCCTTGCCCTTCTCGGTGGGTACCCATTCCTGGGAAGGATCCCACTCCAGCAGAAATCCTCCGCCGTATCCCCCCACGAAGAAACGATCCCCTTGAGGAGCGACCGTATTCCACTGTCCGTAACTGGCCCGGTTCACCCAAGCGTCTTCTTTCGGATCAAAGCTGAAGAAGCGCATCGGGAAAGCGGTCCCTCCGCAGATCGTTCCATCCGGTGCAGCCGCCACGCCCATTACGTGCGCGCCTTCGCTGGTGTAATCAAACGTCAAACGTTTCTCTTCGCCGTGGGCGTTCTCTATGACAAGGACACGGTTCACCAGGTCGCAGGAATGCAAACGGCTCCCGTCTGGAAAGGCGGTATGGACCAGGCCCTGGTGGCTGGTAATGATGGGTTTGGGGTGTCTCTCTGGAGCCTCTTCAACCTTCTTCCACTCCCCTTCATAGAAGACGTACCAAGGCAGCTTGTCGCTTCGGAGGGACTGTCCATACACCTTGCCGTCCTGGTCCCTGTACACGTATGCGTTTCCCTTGCCGCGCTCCTCCTCGGGCAACACAGGCGTCCCTTTCCCGGTCGTCGGATCGAAGGAGATGATCTGACTGGCCGTGTTCCCGAGTCCGAAGTAAACCCAGCCCTTGTCGTCCGCAGCCACATATCTCTGGTACTGGCGCCAGTTCTCCGAATGAACGTGTCCGTAGTCGGTGAACTCCCCTGTGTCCGGATCATAGGAAGCCACGCCGCTCCCAGGGTAGGTAACGGACCAAATCACGCCTTCGTCATCCTCCGTCATCCCCATCGCCATCTGCGGGACCGTCCTATGGAAAAAGGTAAATTCCCTCTTCACCGGATCGAACTCGGTGAAATGGCTGTTGAAATGGGTGTAGTACTTGTTCTTCGAGGAAAGAATCGAGGAATAGGGACAATCCCCGCCGGGTGGAAAGGGCATTGGAAACTGCTCGCTGTCCCCTGTCTCTGCGTCGATCAGAAGCAGAGCGTATCCGCCTCGATGGTCGAAAAGCCAAACCAAGACCACGTTCCTCCCCTCCCCGTCCACCGTGGCCACCGTCCCCCTGTGATTGCTGACAGGCGTACACACCCCGTGATGTCTGAAGCCCTTTCCCAATTCCTCCGTGGCACCTTCCAGGCCTTGGACGGCCAAAACCAGCAAAGGCAGACAAACCCAAAGGGACTGACAGATTCCCTTCCCCATCTTCGTCCTCCTTCTATGTACTGTTCACAGCCAAACTACCTTCGACACACTGCCTCCATAAGGAACGTCCCGCACAACCGGCCAAGCAGAGGAGAACCTTGGCTTGGGGTTAAACGCGGGCATGGCATTGAGGAGACAAAGGCGCTGTCTTCTCACTTCCTTCCGTCGGCGCGTTGGAATGCTCTCATACGCGCCTCGGAAGAGAAGACCCCTCCCAGATGCCGAATGTTCATTCGGCGTGGGAGGGATCTTCAAACCGTTCGAAAACAGCACCTTTATCTCCTCAGCCAGCTTCGCCCACGATTCGCCAAGGTCCTCCTCTGCTTGGCCCACTGTGTATGGTCCGTTCTCTGTATCGCCTTCGTTGACGGCTTACTTGGCTGTTCCCACGCAATACAACTTGGAATCGGTTCGGATGTAGAGGTTTCCCTGAGAAATCGAGATGGAAGATCCGTACGCCGGCTCTTCCATGGACACCCGATGGAGTTCCTCCAGTTTTTTGTCTGCGGACAACACAATACATTCGCCGTGTAGGTTGATGAGATACAGCCTACCGTCCGCCGCTATGGGCGACGCATAGAAGGCTGCCCTGCCTTCCAGAAAGAGCGAACCCAACAGCTCCCCTGTCTTGGGATTTCGGCAAGTAATCTTGCGTCGAGCCCCGTCCAGAACGAACAGTTTCCCTTTCCATATTGTGGGAACACACACATCCGGTGTACTGTCCGTAACAGTCCATATTCGATCCTCCTGGGTGAGCTGTCCCCGCTTATCCCCGGGCAAAGCGAAGAGGGAATGCCCCTTGGGTTCCACCGCGATCACCATACCGTCCACACAGAGAACGGAAGCCACCGTCCTGTACCACTTATCCTGCTTCTTGTTGTAGCTGTCCGACCGCCAAAGCTCTTCCCCTGTCTCCGGATCGTGTCCCGTCACGTAATTGCCGCCGTTGACAACGATCTGGTCCCCTTCCTTGCGCTCCAACACCATGGCGGACGTATACCCGTCGTAGCTTTCCCCTTGTGCGTCCGTCTCCCGGATCTGCCTCCAAATGTCTTCTCCCGTGTTCGGCCGAAAACAGAGAAGATACGAGTCCGGGATCGGCTTCCCGCGGTCCGACCTGCCCATCCACCCGTGCAAGACAGGCAGATAGAACTTTCCACCATAGAGAAGAGGCGTGCTGGAGTAGCCGAACTGAATGTGAAACTCTCCATACTTCTCCGCCACATTCCTGTCCCAGAGCATTCTCCCACCCAAGTCGAAAGCCATCATCCTTCCTGTGCCAAAGGTAAAATAGACCTTCTCTCCGTCCACCACAGGACTCGGGGACGACGCCAGATTCCCTCGCTTCTCCGAAAAACTGGTCCCTGCCTCCCGCTGCCAGAGGACGCCGCCTGTCTTCCTGTCCAAACAAATCGCCCTGAGGGCCTTGGTTTCTTCGCTGCAGGCCGTGACAAACACCTGATCTTCCCAGATGATCGGCGTCCCGCCACTCTTGCCTGCCAAATCAGCGACCCAGGCGATATTCTCCGTGGGACTCCACCGTTCAGGCAGGTTTTTCTCCGTCGTGGTTCCATTGAGGTAGGGTCCCCGCCATTGGGCCCAGTTTTCCGCTTGCGCCGAAAACAACCCCAAGATCGCCCCCAAAGAAAGAAGAAACATTGACCTTCTGACCATACGAAACCTCCGTTGCGAGAAGCGTGTGAAACGGCCTCTGTCCAGCCCGATCTTCTCATCAGTATACAGGAGCCAAGGCTCATCTTCTCATCCCAAGGAGTGGACCGCGCGAATGAGCGCCTCCCAGTCTTCTTCCACCATGTCGTGTCCCCCTCCCCTGATGAAAAACTGGTTCGCGCTGGGATTGCCCAAGAGATCGAACGCGGACTGCGCCGCCTCCGTCGTGAGCCTAGATCCTTCAGGATTGGCCCAGTGATCGTCCAGGCCTTCCATGCAAAGAAGCGGCCGAGGAGCCACCAACGCCTTCAGAAAATGCTGATCGAAAGGCAACCGTTCTTCTTCTCCGGCGTAGGCCCGTAGGTTCTCGTGAAACCAGTAATGGAAACGTTCAGGATCTGTAATCGCCGCCAAAGACTCGGAGCCTTCCTGAAGGGAAAGAAAGGACCCTGCGCCGCCGGCCCCGCTGGCGTGAGGCGCCACAAGGGCAAAACGTTCGTCGGCCGCGCCAGCCAGTAGGGCCGTCTTGCCTGCGCGGGAGTGTCCTGTCACGGCCACCCTTTCTTCATCCACCTCTTCCAGCCCGGAAAGACAGTCCATCATCCTCATCGCTCCCCAGGCCCAGACAGACAACGTGCCGCCGTCATATCCAGGAAAGAGCGCATGAACGCCGTCGGAGCGGTCGTCGTCGTCGCGGTCCAAGTCCTGCACCTTGTATCCGGCAAAAGCAATCCCCTCCTCCGTCATTCTCTTCGCCACGGGCCTGAGGTGGTCCAGCCAGATCCAGTCCACAGCGAGGAGAGTGGGAAAGGGCCCTTTCCGTCCTTCCGGCAAGATGAGTCCGGCTTCGACGCGAAGCGGCGTACCCCGGTTGGGCAGAAGCAGATGGAATCTCCGCTCCCTTGCCAATCCCTCCAAAATCACCGCCTCTTCGATCTTGTCCGTCCTCACCTCAGGCACGTTTGGCGGAAAAGGACCATACTCCTCGCGCAGAAGAAGATCGAGTATCTCGCGCCTTCGAGCGGACCACTCTTCCTTGCTGGTTACCTCGGTCCCATCCTCCCGCCTCAGCAAATCGGGCAACGGTGCGATTCTTTTCACGAAACGCCTCCTCTCTACGTCAGATAGATTGCGCCTTTCCTTCTCGCGCCGAAAGGGAATCCATGTCTGACCCCTGAGCAGCGTCCAAGGCCACATCCCTAGAGCGAGAAGATCGTACAGGGCGGTCGCCGTGCTGGAACGCTGCGGCTCCTTGACGCGACGAATCAGGAAACAGTTCAAAAAACGTAGAAAGAAACCTATGAAGAAGAGGAGATGATAGTTGCCCCATTCGCGTCCCCAAAGGGAAACTGAGAACGTTCCAACAGACTTCAGAAAGGCCCCGCCCAGGGTAGCCGCGATCCCGCCGCAGATCCCGCCCAGTCCCGTGATAGCGGCCACGAACATGGCCCTGTTTTCCTGGGGTGCAATCTTCATCATATACCCGTTGTTGGCCACCATCATGCCAGCGTTCCAGGCGCCGTCGATCAAGAAAAGCAAAGGGAACAGGACCAGGGCGGAATCATGGGTACCCAACAGCATCACCAACGGGACCCAAGGCTTGCAGAACATGATGATCTTGAGGATGGGACGATGTCCATGTCTGTCGGCCAGCCGTCCCCACCATTTGGAACTAGCCGCATTGCCTACGCCCGCCGCGCACCAGATCAACGTAGCCTGCCACACAGGCAATCCCAACACCTTTAGCATGTAAGGCTGAATGAATCCTGCCACGAACAGAATCGTGGCCATGCGCACACACGCGAAAACAACAAAGGTGCGGTATTCTCCATGGACAAGCGGGGCCAGGAGGGACTGTCTCACCGACATCTCCGGTACCGTTCTATTCTGGGGCTCATGGACCCAGAAGAAGAGAAGAATGTCCACCACGCCGGCGGCAACGGCCACGCAGGCCAACACAGGAAAGACCACCTGGATTCTCCAGGGAGTCAAGCGCGTATAGACCGTTATGGCCAACAGGGAGCCTGTCCAAAAAAGATACATGGAACGGCGACGGACCCCCCAGTAGGTGTTGAGCACACGGTGGGGAATGAGGTCCGCCATCCAGGAAAGCCACAAGGGCGCTGAGAAGTGTCCCAGCAATCGATTGACGGAAATCAAGCAAAGAAGGATAGTGATCAAGACGGCTCGATCCAATCCAGGTATGAGCAGCGGCAAGAAAGCCACGGGCAGGTACAGAAGCCGTCCCACGATGAAACCCACCATAAAGGCAGGCTTTCGCCTGCGGAGCCGATTGGCCGCGTAGGCTCCAACCCATTGAAAGAAAACCATTCCCAAGGGAATACCTCGCAGAAGCCCGAAATGGAAATCCGTAGCCCCCACCCTTCTGAAAAATTCCGTGACCACAGGGGACTGAATCCCTGTCATGTAGATCATGGAAAGGCCTCCGCCCAGGGTGATCAGGCGCAGCGATCTCTGGAGTTTTTTGGAGGAGAGGGAGGGGGCCGTGAACGTCATTTCACGGCCAATTCAGGGAGCCTGAAGCCTTCCCCGGTGAGAACGTTCTCCTCCACCTGGGGGACCTCTCCGTTTTCAGGAAGGACCACCTTCATGGGGGTGGAATCGATGATATCTTTCTGCACGTCAATCCCGGGCAGGACACGTTCGAGCACCATTCCCCTTGGCGTCAGATGAAACACGCCCACGTGGGTCACGTAGTAGACATTCTTGACCCTCTCCAGCGCGATCTTTCCAGGAAAAGTCACCTCGTCTACCCTCTTCATAAATTTCACTGGACCCGGCTTCACGACGCGGATTTTCTTTCCTTGGATCGAAAACTTGCTATGGGCCATCCAGCTCGTCACGAAGACGACCGTCTTGGCATCCATGGTAAAGTCCATGAACCCGCCAGGTCCCACGTAGTTGATGGCGCCCTCTCCTCTTTTGGAGACGTTCACGTTGCCTTCCCCATCCACCTGAAGAGCTCCCAGGACGCTGGCATCCAACGACTCCCTGCATCGCTTAAAGGTCTCGGCAGAGGACACCCTCTCCTTGGGACATACAGCCGCACCAAAGAAGGCCCCAGGGGCAGGGATTCCACCCCAAACCCCGCTCTCGGCGAACAAATCCAATTTGTCCCAAACCCCTGTCTTCAAGAGAAGCCAACAGACTTCTTCCGGGAGTCCCACCCCCACGTTTACCACGGATCCTTCTGTGCAGTGCTGTACCAGCACTTGACAGGCGAGTCGCGCCAAGGCTTCTTCTACTTGTCCCCGCTTGGGCGTGACACCGATACAGCGATTGATGAAGCGAAGCCGTTCCATGGCTTCTATGGGTCGCAGTTCACTTCCTGTGGTAAAGAGAGGCCAGTGTTTGGAATAAGGCACGCTCAGGGCCTGTTCCGTCCCTTTCCAATAGACCACCGCATCCACGTCCTCACAGGACAAGAAGACCTCGCCGAAGCCCTCCTCTACCAGAGAGCCTACGTTGACAATCACTTTGCCTTGATTTCGTTTGGCAGCCATGGCAATTTCGTGACTATCCCCGATGATGGCGGCGTTTTGGACGTAGATATTTCCCTTTCGATCCGCGGCAGGAGCGTTGAACAGAGCCACGTCCACCTTCGGCATCCTGTACTTCAGAAGGTCCCCTTCCACAGACACGAACTGTTCGCCTTCAGGGTCGCCCCAAGGGGTTCCTCGGCCGCACCGGGGATCCAAGAAGGTCCCCACCCCGCTCACCTGCGGGGACAGCGAACCGCCCTTGGCTTGGGCATCGAAGAGGAGGGACATCACTCCCTGGGGCAGAATCTGCAGTTCCAATCTTCCCTCATCCACTAGGCGAAGCATGGCCTTATAGGTCTCGGCATGTCCCGTAAAAAACCGCCGCATCAATCCAGGTTGTCCCAGTTCCTCAGGCGAACCCGGGATCCTACCTCTTCCCCCTGTCCCGCCTGGCACCAACACCGTGAGGTCCCTGGGATGGCCCATCAATCGATAGGACTCTCTCAAGGCATGGTAGAGAATGGTGGCTTGTTGATTGCCTGCCAGGCCGGAAAGGGCAACACAATCCCCGTCCTTCACATGGTGTTTGACCGCCTCCATGGGACCCATGAACTTCGGATTTCCGGGGACCGTGAACCGGTAGTGGGGATTTTGATGTCTCATAGCCCATTGCCAACGAAGCAGGTGCAAGAAAAGTCTGGCCTTGGTCTGGACGGTCATAGGTGCTCCTTCATCTCTTGCGCGCCTGGACTGGGAAGCGATCTACGGTCAAAGCCCTATTCATAGCAAAATCGCGTCTAGGTCGCCAGGTTGGTGACCGTTTGACAGGAAAGAACCGCTTCCCTAGGATCAGATCATTCGACTTTCATGATGATCGCTTCCTACAGAAAGGCCTCTCGATGAGACGTGTTATCTGGCTATTGACTCCCTTGCTCGGCTCGCTTCTTTGCGTTCAGGCTATCGCTAAGAACAAGAAGGATGTGACTCCGGTCACAGCGCCAGTGGGAGAGTGGCTGGACCTGTTCGACGGGAAAACACTCCAAGGATGGGAAGTCCTGAAAAAAGACCATTTTGACCTGGCAGGCAAAGTGTTCGCCGAGAACGGAGCCATCGTCATGGAAGCAGGCGCACCCTATACGGGCATCACCTGGACGGGCGACTTTCCCAGGGACTGCTTTGAAGTGGAATGGAAAGGCATCAGAAGAAACAATTATGACATCTTCTGCGGACTGACCGTGCCTGTGGGCGAGGAATACGTCACCTATGTGTTGGGAGGCTGGGGGGGAAGCGTTGTGGGACTATCCAACGTGGATTTCATGAATGCCAACGACAACCAGACCACGTGCATCGAAGAATTTGAGAACGGGACCTGGTACACCTTTCGCATCCGTGTCGAACCTGAGAAGATTCAAGCCTGGATCGATGATAAGCTTCGTTTCGAACAACCGAGGGAAGACCACAAATTTGATATCTACTATCAACTGGAACCGAATCGTCCTTTGGGATTCTTCACATGGAATACGGAGGGAGGAATTAAGGACATTCGGATGCGCCGCATCAAGGCAAACCCATGACTCGACGGCGCACTCTCTCCGTCCTCCTCTTGTCCTGCCCGCTCGTTTTCCTGCTCCTCGCCGCCGCCTGGAAACGAATCGTAGATCTCAGTCTCCCCAAGGAAGAGATCTTGATCAACGGCTTGGCTTCGCGGCCCTATCCCCTGCGATGCTCCCAGTCAGGCCATCGCCTCCTGTTCGTGGTCACTGAACCAGGGGAAGCCCCGGAGATCAGAGGAATCTCTGTCTCTTCCACTGAAGACGGAACCATCAGCGCTTCCGACTGGAGTTGGGTCCACCCGGTTTCCGATTCTAGATACACCGCGGCATTTCTGGATCCCCGTTGGTCTCCCGATGGAAAACAGGTGGCCATCCTTCTCATGTGGGGGAGACGATCCAGACAAATCTATCTACTGCATCCAGATCAGGATCAAAGTGTTCGGCTGACGGAGGGACAATACCATTACGCCCTGCCTCGATGGGCGAACCACGGATCCTGCTTGGTCGCGACCCGCTCTGGGAAAAGCGGCAAACACCAAGTGGTACGGATCGACTTGTCAGACAATAGCGTAGTCCCTCTCACCGAAGAAGGCTTCTATGCTTCCCTTGACGCCCAATCTGACGGAACTCGGGTTCTGGCTGTCCGCCATGCTCCCTCCAAGGGGATTTACGAGCTCATCATGCTTTCTTTGGAAGAAAAAAGCCCAAGGTGCCTGCTCCAATCGCTTCATCCCATCCATTCCGTCCAGTGGTCACCAGAAGGACAACGGTTTCTCTTTATCAGGAAGATCAACGCCTCTCTCTACCGTTTGGAAACGATGCAAGTGGGTGAGAGAAAGGGCCGCATTCTCGTCGAACTGGAGAAACCGATTATCTCGCCGCAATGGTCCCCCTCTGGCGAATGGATTTCCTTTAGGACACCGCTCACAAGACAGTTTGATCCCATGATCGCAAAGATCCCTTGGCAGGGGGGACAACCTGTCCCTTTGACTTCCCCGGGATCCGTCCCCATGGTTGCCGCCCATGACTGGTGTTCTGACGATTGTTGGATCTTTTGCGTAGCGCGAGGAAAGACAGGCTATTGGCGCATTTCAGGAATTAGAGCGGATCCCAGACCTTGGGAGACAAAGATGAGGAGGGACAGGGCACGGCTACAACGCCTCTATCAGAAACTCGGAGCATACCTTCGTTGAGAGCATCAGCACCTGCTAGAATGTCCCTGTTGCACAAAGAATGACAATGGGGATCGTCATCTATGACGCCTCTACATAGAAGTCCATATCTGATTCCGTTGGGGATCATGTTCGTGCTCGGGGTAGCCCTGTTGTCTGGCAGGGATCGTCGCGTGGACACCTCTGGACGGCCAGTGGTGGTCTATGCACATCCGCCTTGTCCGCCGGAACTGATGGCGCTTTACCGTCCCATTTGGGATCGTTTCAAAGAGACCCACCCTGATATCCGTTTTGAAGTTTTACACGTCACTGGGAATTACGAGGACAAGATCAAGGTCATGTTCGCAGGCAACGTAGCGCCGGATGTGATCTTCATGTATCCCGCCGCACTGCCCGCCTGGGTCGATCTGGGCGCGCTGCACCCCTTGGATACGCTTCTTGAGCGCCACCCCCAGGTGTCCAGGACAGACTATTTTCCAGCGATGCTGGAGACTTTCTCCTACGAGGGGAAGTGCTACGGACTTCCCAAGGACGCTTCCGTGGCGATCATGCAGTACAATGTGGAGATGTTTCGCCGCTGCGGTGTTCCTTTCCCGTCCCCCGATTGGACCTGGAAAGAGATGGTGGAGGCTGCGCAGACGTTGACCAGGGATACGGACGGCGATGGCAGGGCGGATCAGTGGGGGATAAACCCTTTCAACTGGTGGGTTTTCGTGTGGCAAAACGGCGGAGAAATCCTGGATCAAACGAAAAACCGTTGCGTATTGAAGGAACCTCAAGCTTTGGAAGCTCTGGAATTCTGGGCCGCCCTTCGGTGGAAATATGAAGTGACCCCTACCCCGGAGGCCACCGCTGATCTGGGTAACATGCAGCTGTTCGCCTTGGGCAAGGTGGGCATGCATTTTGAGATGTATCCGGTCGTATCCATTTTCAGGAAGCAGTGCGATTTTGAGTGGGACCTCGCCCATATGCCGACAGGCCCCTCGGGCAAGGCGTCCGAAGCGGTAGGCAGCGCCCTGGCGGTGACTTGTCAAAGCGCCAACAAAGAGGCGGCCTTCGAGTTCGTGCGTTGGATGACCTCGCCGGAAGGCATGAAAGGACTTGTGAGCGTGGAAAGTCCCTCCTGTGTGCGTCTAGCCCGTTCTCCTGTGTTCCTGGAAGGCGCCGGTCCCCCGGCAAGCAAACAGGTCGCTGTGGAGGCCATGGAGTACGCCCACTTGCCCCTTCAACATCCGCGCTACGCCGAGATAATGGATGCGCTTTACCCGGAGTTGGAGAAGGCCCAAAGAGGGGTCCTATCCGTCAAAGAGGCCCTGAATAGAGCAGTCCCTCAAGTCAACGCAATCCTGGAGCGAGACTGAAGTGAGGTCAAAACGGAAAACCTCGCGCACGGCTCGACAAGAACGACGGGATTTCTGGCTCTTTCTCTCCCCTTGGATCCTGGGCTTCGCCCTATTTGGCGCAGGACCCATCGTGGCTTCGGTGCTTCTTTCCTTCACCGACTACAGCCTTTTCAAGCCCCCGAACTGGATAGGTCTCCAGAACTATAGGGATCTCTTCGCTAGGGATCCTCTCGTCTACAAGGCTCTTTGGAACAGTTTCTTCTACACGGTGTTCGCGGTGCCGCTGGGAACAACCGCCAGCCTC
>Ga0272442_10006216_pt1 | contig 15780 bp, 11 predicted proteins | sample SSMForm2O_FD_200262 | JGI IMG/M metagenome (GOLD analysis project Ga0272442, IMG submission 200262) | Marine sediment archaeal communities from Little Sippewissett salt marsh, Falmouth, MA, United States - SSM-Form-2O | ecosystem: Environmental > Aquatic > Marine > Wetlands > Sediment ...
CGAGGGTCGCCGGGGGATTGACGCCACCAACGTTCAGATCAAGCAGACCGAATCATTTGTCAAAATCCGAGAGGCAACCTTACTTCAAACCAGAAAAGCCATATGGGATGCGCAGGAAGTGCTTGTACGATTGATGGCTGACACCCAATTGAATGTGCTCGATGAGTTTGAAATCATTCCTGCTAGTGAAGCATCACAAGAAACTCAAGAGCTTGCCCCCCCGGACGTTCTGGAGCAGGCCATGCGCACGAATCCAACGATTCAGCAAGCCCGGATCGGGTTAGAGATTGCGGATATCAATGTTCGCGTGGCCGAAAACCAAAAGATGCCGCGATTGGACCTGATCGCCTCGGCGAGTACCCAGGGATTACACCCGGATGCGGATACCTCGCACGACCGGCTCAAGAGGGGCGATTTCGCCAGCTATGCCGTTGGATTATCTCTGGAATACCCGCTCGGCAACCGTCAACGGGAAGCGGAATTACTGCAAAGACGGCTTGAACGCAGACAAGCCGTCGCCACCTTACAGAATGTCGCCGATCAAGTAGCCATAGCTGCAAAGGAAGGATTGCGGAGGATCAAGACAAACCATGCAGAAATCCAGGTTCAAAAAGAAGCCGTTGAAGCGTCCCGCATCCACTTACAGACCCTGAAAGACACCGAACCGGTTCGAGAGCAACTGACGCCGGAGTTTCTGCTGGTGAAGCTGCAAGCTCAGGAAACTTTAGCCAATACTCGAAGGCAAGAAATTCGGGCGGTCGTTGAGTTCAATATTTCTTTGGTGCAATTAGCCAGGACTTCAGGTACTGTGTTGGAACTCCATCAGATCAAATCCTCCATGCCGATAAATCCAGCTCCTATGGATTCATCGAAGTAAACAGGTTAGACGAGCGATTGATTCCTTGCAGGTGGAGATTGGACCTAATTTTCACTATTCTTTTCCAGCCAAACCGCGTCGAAGTTTCAGGGGCGCGAGTTTGCACTTGACCAATCTATGAAATTGGCCGTCTGGGATTTGACCTTAGAATCGGTCTCGCATTTGTTCGGCTTTGGTGGCCTCTTTGAGGATGTTTCTTTCTTTGCGTGTGAGGCTCTGGATGCCGGAGTCGTGGACCTTTTTCAAAATACGATCCACTTCAACCTGTAAATCGCGTTGTGTGCTTATTTTCTTTTCCCATCGGCTCGTGCGAATCTTCGAGGTATACTTATGTCGCCATGACTGTGAGTACACATAAGCAGCACCGGCCGCCATCCCCGCCAGGTGAGCGGCGTGCCCACCCGCATTTCCCCCTCGTGTAATGAGGATCAGGAAATAAACGGCTGTCAAGCCGATCGCCGCTAAACGGATCGGCACCGGAAAAATAAAAATAATAACAATAAACTGCGGGAACAGAATCGCACAAGCTGCCAACATACCGAGTATGGATCCCGAAGCGCCGACCATCACGCCGGGAGTCAGAAATCCGACGGCGACCAGTAAGAGATAAAACAAACCGCCGGCAAGCCCGCAACCGAGGTAAAACGGCAAGAATCTTTTACTACCCCAGTGGCGTTCCAGTGTCGGGCCTAAGAAAAAAAGGCCCAGCATATTGACAAAGATATGAAAGATAAAACTGGGATCGTGCAGGAACTGATAGGTGATCAAACGCCAGGGTTGTAAAGCCAGACCTACCGATGTCGCATCGAGTTGAAACCATGCGTATAGAAAATTGCCAAGCGGCCTTATAAGTACGGCCGCCAGAAAAACGCTGACATTAATGATCAACAGCCACTTCACAACCGGCGTCATCTTCGGAAAGTTCAACCGCATCTGAGGTGCAAACCGGTACTGGGAACTATGCTGTTGGAAATCCGCCTGAGTATAATCTCTATCGTAAAGCCCCATAATATCACTCTTTTACGATCGCCCAAAAACACATCCAATGGCTATTTGTAACTGCATGAAACCGCCGATAATAACATAGATTCATTCTAAATCTTCTCGTCTTTTTTGAGTTCGACGGCTCCTATGTATATAATATCGTCAATTTTCGGATATGTTCAAAGAAAAAGATTCATGATTTGTGAGTTTTCGGTACGAAATGCTTAAATATGATGATCAGAACCACACCGAGGATGATCAAATAAATGCTCAGGTTTTGAGAAACGGTACCGCCTTTGTAAATCGCCCACCAGGCGTATTCAAACGGATTGTCATCGCGGATGAATTCGATACCGAACCGGGTGATACCATATAGCACGAATGCCAGAGCGAACGTGAGGCCGGACTGAGCAAAAGGTTTCATGGTGTTTTCAGCAAGGGCTCTCTGCGACCTCCGCCAGAAAAGATATAAAATCAGGCACAATAGAGCACCATTGGCAGACGAATAGAGTTGCGTGGGGTGAACGGGCAGACAGCGATATTCCCTATGCTTAACGGCGTTTTTTTGCTGGGCCGTTAATTCTTCGTATGGTTTCGGATACCACTTTCCATCCTGACCGGTAAAGTCCAGATATTCTTCAGGTGGTAATTCCAACTGGGCGTCCGGCCTGTTCCGATTCATGTCCGGGTTAATCTGACTAATATAGGGGAACGAGTTATAGGGAAAGCGGATACCACAGGGCAATTCCGTTGGCTTGCCGTAGCAACAGCTATTCATAAAACAGCCGAGCCTGCCAAACGCTACCCCCAGCATCAGACCGATGGCGAGGATATCAAAAGTGCGGCGGATCGGGAGTTTATGTCGCCGCAAATAGAAAATAATCACAGGGATGGCTACGACGACACCGCCATAGAATTCCAGGCCGCCTTGCCAAATATAAAAAAATTCCAGCGGATGTTCTCTAAACTTTTCGAAGTAGTGAACGACGAAAAACAGACGTGCCCCGATTAATCCACCCACCAAAGCGTAAAGCACGATATTAGTCATATGCTGAGGATCGGACGTGATACTTCGACTCAGGTGTCCGACCAGCCAGGCGCCCATCAGAAAACCCAGAACGATCATCAGTCCGAAACCTTTGACGGTCACATGAATAAACGGTATCTCGAAAAGCTCAGGACACATCGATCGCCTATCTCATTGCTTGCTATTTTTCGTTGAACGCGCTTTGTTTGTCTTAGTCTCAATCGTGTTGTTTCCAACATGGGCGACATCGCCCGGTTCCATTATCTGAAACAAAACCATTAGGACAATCCCAAGAACGACCATATAGATACCCAGGTTCTGAGAAACGGTGCCCCCTTTATACACCGCCCACCAGGCATACTCAAAGGGATTGTCATCCCGGAGAAATTCCACAAGGAACCGGGTCAGACCATAGAGAAGAAACATCAGGGCAAACGTGCATCCGGATTTGGCGAAAAGCTTTCGGGAAGCATTAGCCGACCCGGCCTTTTCGGACCTTCGCCAAAACAAAAAGAGCACGAAGCCCCAAAGAGCGGCAAGGCCGGATGCATACAACTGGGTCGGGTGGACTGGCAGACAACGGTACTTGCCTTGTGTGACCTCGAATCGCTGTTCGTCGATCAACTCGTCTTTAGGTTTCAAGTACCCGATTCCGTTTTCATCGAAAGAACTGAAATAGGTATTGGGCAATTGCAGATGAGGCCCGGACCGATTTCGGTTCGGATCGGGATTCACCTGACTAAAATATGCAAACGAGTTATAGGGAAAACGAACACCCCACGGCAGATCTGTCGGTTTACCAAAACAGCAGCCGTTCAGAAAACAACCAATCCGACCGAAAACAAGTGTCAGCATCAGGCCTATAGCAAGGACATCCAGATAACGACGGATGGGCAACTTATGATACACGAGATAGAAGAAGATGATGCTGATCGCCGCGATAACGCCACCCAAAAGCTCCAGCCCCCCCTGCCAAATGAAAAAAACTTCGATCGGCGACTCCCGGAACCGGTCGAAATAATGGATGACAAAGAAGATCCGCGCTCCGATCACGCCCCCCACCAATGAATAAAGAGCGGCGTTGGTAATGAGCTGAGGATCGGGTGTGAAATCCCGACTTAGCCGCCGGATTAGAGAGACAGCGGCTAAAAAGCCGATGACCATCATCAAGCCGTAGCTTTTGACGGTTACATGGATGAAAGGTATCTCGAAAAGTTCAGGATACATCTACCGCACTGGTTTCAGTCCCCGGCGGCCTCTATTGGTCGCGACAGCCACCGGCCTTCTTCTGGCTACTTAATTATTTGGTTATTCTCGTCCAGAACAACGACTTTCGGCTTGTGATCCCTGGCTTCCTCCGGGGTCATATAGCCGAAGCCAAGAATAATCACAATATCTTTGGGTTGGATCAACTGGGCCGCCGCACCAAGGATCACGATCTCGTCGGAGCCGGCTTCCGCGGGAACCACGTAGGTCTCCAGCCGGTTGCCGTTATCCACATCGGCCACCAGAACGGATTCGTAAGGCAAAATGCCCACCGCCTTCATCAGCGCCGAATCGATCACTATGCTGCCCGGATAATGCAGCTTTGCATCGGTCACTCTCGCACGATGCAGCTTACTTTTCAACATTTTTACAAACATAATCAACCGTTAATCATAGGTTTGGTTATCACAAATAATTAATTCGCCGGATTATACTGCATTACTTGTCGGTGTCCACCAGAATGTTGTCGATGAGACGGGCCGGGCCGATTTTGACGGCTACGGCGACGAGGACTTTGCCGGTAATGGTCTCGATGCCTTCGAGCGTCTCGGCATCGACAACGCTGATATACTCGATCTCGGTCGACGAAACCTGCTGCAATATCTCTTGCATCCGCGTGATGATCTGTCGGGCATCTGTCACGCCGGCATCGATCATTCGGCGGCATTCCTGCAACGACGCGTATATATTCGCCGCTTCTGTTTTCTGCTGTTCGCTCAGGTACTGATTTCTGCTGCTGACCGCCAGACCGCTCGGCTCGCGCACCGTAGGGCAGACGACGATCTCAAGAGGCATATTCAAATCAGTCACCATTCGTTGAATCACAATCGCCTGCTGGCCGTCCTTTTGGCCAAAATAGGCAACGTCAGGGGCGACGATATTGAACAACTTGGCGCATACGGTCGTGACACCGCAGAAATGTCCCGGTCGATTTCGCCCGCACAGCGGCTCGGTCAGTTTCTCGACGTTCACCCAGGTCAGATGTTCCGACGGGTACATCCGCTCCGGCGTCGGGGCAAAAACAACGTCAACGCCAGCTTTTTTGCATAACTCAAGGTCGGCTTCCAGCGGTCGGGGATATTTTTCAAAATCCTCGCCCGGGCCAAACTGCGTGGGATTGACAAAAATACTCACAACGACAAAGTCATCGTTTTTCACCGCCGCTTCGATCAGCGACACATGCCCCACATGCAGCGCGCCCATCGTCGGAACCAGGCCGATCCTTTGATCCCGCTTACGGGCGGCCCTTACCAGGCTTCTAACCGATTCTATTGTTGTCGCTACTTCCATCTGTAAATATCCATTTTACTGTTGTTCGGCAAACTATAAGCTGACCGTATAGTATTTTACCTGGCGTGCCAAGCGATCCATGTCGGCAGCTTGTGGGGTTGAGGTGCGAATCACAGGGCATCTATTCCAACGCTCAAAGAGCCGGTCGTAGTCGGCGCCGAGCGATTCAAGAAACGATAATTCAATTCGTTGCTCGTAGGGACGGTTCCGGCTATGAATACGTTCGAGACACTTCGCTGCCGGATCGCGCATATAGATCACCAGCACTGGGGCGGCGACTTTCGCGGCAAATGGCGGATAAATCTCTTCGTACAAGGCCAATTGTTGTGCGTCCAGCAGCCGACGGGCGTAGATCAACTCCTTCTCGAAAACATAATCGCTGATACTCATCCGAACCTTAGCCAGCGAGGATGGATCTAACTGCTTGAACCTGTGGACGAGAAAAAACAACTGCGAATCCAAAGCCAACTCCTTGTTGCCGGCATACACATCCGGCAGAAAAGGATTCGCATCATAGGGCTCCAGCAAAACCTCAGCATTAAAATAACCGGCCAATTTTTGAGCCAACGTTGTTTTGCCGACGCCGATATTGCCGGCGATGCTGATAAGCTGCGGCTTATCGGCATCGAGGGTGAAATCGCCGCCGTTCAATCGAACCTTCAATTCCCCGACCGAAACGCCCAGAACCGGATGTACCAAGCCGGCATCGAGCTGACAAAGACCCTCAAGCACGAAAGACCGCAGATGCATCTGGGTGTGCGGGATTGTCAGTTCGGCCGTATCCATGACTTGACCGCCGAACAACAGAATATCCAGGTCGATCGTCCTGGGCCACCATTTTCCGCGTCGGACTCGACCGAGGGCGGCCTCGATCTCAACAATCCTTTTGCGTAACTGGATGGCACTCAGGTCCGTCCTGATCTCGACAACAGCATTAAGATACTTCGGCTGCGAGGTTGACGCCAGCGGCGCCGTCTCGATGATGCCACTTAAACGCGAAACCTCGATCCGTGCAGTATCCACGAGGCATTGAACGGCGCTATCAATGTTGACCTTTCTATCGCCTAAATTACTACCTAAACCGATATATACTGTAATAGGTTTAACCATTTAGAATATCAGACCGAAATTTGAATAACCAGCCGCTTGTAGCGTGTAAGCGAGGGATTGCCGTCGTCAGAGACTATCAAAATTATATGAATGGTATCGCCCGTTGTGGCGTCGTTGGGCACGGCAACCTTCGATTGTATTGCTCCGGAATCTTTGATTTTGATGGTGCTCAGGCCGTGTCGATCGCCGTAGGTGCCGGGTTCCGGGTAGTACATCCACCGGAAATTCAGCTTGTCACCGTCAGGATCGATCGAGCCGGAGGCATCCAGTCTTACAACCGAACCGGCTTGCGCCTCGATCGTCAAAATGTCCAGCGATCCATCGCTGTTTAATACGGCTTTTGGCGGATGGTTGACTTCATCGAACGGCTTTAGCGACCAATCCATACGAGCGGCGAAATCATTCTGAAACGCCTCGCGCCAGCGAAATAAACCGGCGTAGGTGCTGGTATAAATCTTGGATTGGTATCGCCAGCGATCCGGCGCCTCGGTATACATCGCAAAGTCGCGGAATTTCTTCTGTGCCTCTGCGTACTTCTTGCTAAAGGAACCGGGATTCTTTGTTTTGACTCGATGAAACCGCCCGCCCCAACTGCCGTGTGTCATTTCTTCCGGGTCGTTCAGGCCGATGGGCAGCAGGTACAAAAACGCCGGCGTGTCCCCTTCATATTTCCATTTACGTTCCGGATACAGCGCACCGAGCGGCCCGTGATTGCGAACGTTAGCAGCCACCCATTCGGTCGTGAAGGTTTCGAGGTTCGGCCCGGTGACGTGCGGCGGAAACGGCCGGGCGATACGCACGGATATTGCCTGGAACATATCCACGCTGCGCAACCAGAATATCTTAGGGAAATGATGACATATCCAGGCACCGGAATCATCCTGGCCGGCGATGTCATAAACGCGTATTTTCGCCACGAACGCATCCACCTCCTTTGGGCTCCGGCTATGGGAAACGTCCCACAAGGCCTGCGCCAAGTCGGTCGGCGCTCCCCAAACGGTAATCCAGACCGGCCGCTCGTCTTTCTTGTCCACCACCGATACGATATGCCGCGATCCTTCGGTGCTCTTACAATCGCCGACGCTTGTCATATTTCGTTCGTGTACACCGCTTTTGACCAGGCTCAGCAGAGCATCGGCCGTGGGATAATCCGCGGCATGTTTCACCAGATTTGGCCGGACCTGTCGATAAGCTTCGATGCGCTCACGAATTTGGTCAGGATTCACACGGGAACGAACGGAGGTAGCAATCAAACCCTCCAGATCGAACTCATTGGCATAGAGAAGCAGCCGGACCATCGACTGTTGGTCGTCGGGATCTCCGCCAATATCCGTCAAGACAAGTAACCTGTGTTTGGAATGTTGAGATCCATTGGATACCCCCCCTGTGAAGCCAACAGCTAAAAGAAAAGAAATCAACAGTATCACGCGCTTCATGCCCAAATCCCTTTTAAAACAGTATCGCACAGCTTCTGTGCTTACGGAATTAAGTGACATCGGCAATGCGTTGTAGGGCCTCTTTGACATCTTCCGGCCGGCCAAAGGCGGTCAATCGGAGATAGCCCTCCCCCGCCGAGCCGAAGCCTGCACCGGGCGTGCTCACGACGTGGGCTTTGTTCAGCAACGTATCAAAAAAATCCCAGGAGCCGATGCCCTCCGGCGTCTTGAGCCAAATATAGGGTGCGTTGACGCCGCCGTAAACGGTGTAGCCCATCTCGCTGAGCGTTTCGCGGATGAGCTTTGCGTTGCCCATGTAAATATCGATCGTCCGGAGGACCTGCTTTTTGCCCTCTTCGGTATAAACGGCCGCCGCCCCGGCCTGGGTGATATACGAAACGCCATTGAACTTCGTGCAATGCCGCCTCTTCCAGATCGTATTGACCTCGACCGCTGTACCCTCTTTTGTGTAGGCTTTAAGTTGTTTGGGCACGACGGTAAAGGCGCAGCGAAGACCCGTGAAACCGGCGGTTTTTGAATAGCTCCGAAATTCAATCGCAACGTCTTTGGCGTTCTTGACTTCGTAGATCGAGTGCGGGATATTCGGCTCGGAAATATACGCCTCATAAGCCGCATCGAAGAGAATGATGGCCTTGTTATGTTTGGCGTAATCGACCCATTTTTGTAATTGCTCTTTCGTCGCTACGCCCCCGGTCGGATTGTTTGGGAAACACAGGTAAATCAAATCCACTTTTTCGCCGGGCGGCTCCGGGACAAAATGATTCCGCTCGGTGCACGGCATATAAACAATCCCCTCATATCGTCCCTTCTCCAACGCCCCGCCGGTCCGGCCGGCCATCACGTTCGTATCCACATACACCGGATAAACCGGATCGGAAACAGCCACGACGTTGTCCAGACCAAAAATCTCCTGCATATTCCCGCTATCGCATTTAGCGCCGTCGCTAATGATGATTTCGTCGATGTCGATGTCCACGCCGCGTGCTTTGTAGTCGTTGTCGCGAATAGCTTCCCGTAGAAACTCGTACCCGATACCGCTGTCGTCGTAGCCTTTGAAGGTCTCGGCCCGGCTCATCTCCTCGACCGCCTTCTTCATTGCCTCGACCACCGCCGGCGCTATCGGTTGGGTCACGTCGCCGATCCCCATGCTGATGATCTTCGCCTCCGGATGTGCGTCTTGAAATGCCCTTCGTCGCCGCCTGCAGCTTCAAAAAATTCTCATTAATCCAAGTCATTCCTAAAACCTCAAAGCTTGATATACAAAGAATCAATATACAATGCATTGAGTCGCAGGCATCCCCTCGACAAGCTTGGGACAGGCTCCGCTCGCGACTCGGGGGCGGAACGCCCTCGAAAGATAAATATGTACGATGCACACTCTACCAATAGAATAAAGGGAGTATTCTATTGATCCGCACTCGCAATGTCAAATCCTTTGCCGGAAAATATGACAACGCCAATAAAATGAGCTTGTCTAAAAGAACGACGGAACTGATAGTACAACTCGCAAATGACATGAGGATGTGTAAAAAGATAATGCCTGAGGTTATCAAGGGAAAAATAGTCCGATGAATGCCAGATAACTCTTATACAAAACAAGACTTCCCGAAAATAACAGCCGTTGTGACACGGCTCAAACACCCTGATCGGTTCCTACACGGGTCATCTTTCCATTTTCACGATGGCATTACCCCTTCTCATTCCAAAATCCTGACGATCGCAGCGTCCTTATCGTTCACATCAAGATTTGACGGCCAGCCGAAAAATACACCACATTTGCCACCTCGATCATGATGCCATTTACTTCCGTTTTCCGTCTCGACGGCTGGCCGTAGAACTCGAACGTTTCACCCGTGGCCAATCAACGAAATGCCTGGAATCCTATTCTTTCTTTGGGCAGGTGCATTCGTCCGACGGTTTTCCACAGCCGGAGCAAACACCATTCTCGATAGGACCGCCACAGGTTTTACATGGAGAACATCCGCATTTCTGACACATTTTCAATCTCCTAAAGAAAATTTTGTCATTTCATCTCTTCTCACAAAACCGAATTTCAATCGAGTAAACTTACTTTTTCTCTATGCATCCGATAAATGAGTACGGTTGTTCGCTTGATGGAATTGTACATATGAATCGCACTGATAGCAAGAGCGAAAAATCTTTTTTTAAAATATCTCAAACTCTAACACCGCGTTATCGGCATAGCTTCTGGGCAATCTCGGCGACGTGCTTACCCTGAAACCGGGCGATAGCCAACTCGTTCTCGGTGGGCTGGCGCGAGCCATCCGCCCCGGCAAGGGTCGTCGCGCCGTAGGGCGTGCCGCCTGTGATTTGGTCCATATTAAGCAATCCCTGTTCGGAATAAGGCACGCCGACTACGATCATACCGTGATGTAAGAGCGTCGTATGAAAGCTGGTGATTGTAGTCTCTTGGCCGCCATGTTGTGTTCCAGTACTGGCGAAAACGCTGCCGACCTTACCGATCAGACCGCCGTTGAACCACAACTGGCCCGTCTGGTCGAGGAAATTCCGCATTTGAGCGCACATATTGCCGAATCGCGTCGGCGTTCCAAAAATGATCGCATCGGCCTCGGCCAACCGCGCCGGCTCGGCCACGGGGATATCCGCAAATGCTTCACGAGCCACTTTGGCGCCGCTTTTTTCCAGAGCTTCGTCCGGCATTAGTTCCGGAACCTGGTACAGGCTTACCTCAGTATTCGGAACTTCACGGGCTCCCTCAGCCACCGCTTCAGCCAGCCGATGCACGTGTCCGTACATGCTGTAGAATACAATCTGTACTTTGGCCATGATTCATCTCCTTATTATTCTATTGATTTTAATCCCACATACGCCAGTAGGATATACGAGGTTCAAAGCTCTTTGCTCGGATATCATAATCCTGCGGACTTTTTACCTTTCTTCCGTCATGAGTTTTGATTATACTTTTCATTCATAAGTCAAATTTCGGAGATTATGGTTTATTGAGGTGCATAGAACCGAAGTGAAAGGAGTGTATCCAATGACGACAAACAATCACAATGAATATCCGTTGCGCAGCACATGCTGCCCATGCGGCCATAACCACTCGGCAAGCGACATGACACGTAGAGGCTTTCTGCAAGGTATGGGCGGCGCAGCCGCCTTGGGCGTGGCGCTAACCGGCCTGAGCTGGTCGACGATCTCGGCCGCCGAGCAACAAGACCAGGCCGGTCCAAAACGCCGTCCACTCGTGGTCAAACCCATTCTTTTATACAGCACGCCCAGACCCCGGCCCCAACGAAGCTGGCGCTCATGGGGCGGCATCCAGACAGAGCAGGACGCCAAACAGGAAGTCGCACGGATCCAGCGCGAGTTGCGCGAGTTGGATAAAAAGGCGGACTTTCCCGTGAAATTCCTCCCGGTCGCCGCCATCAAGGGAGTCGATGATCTGTCCGGTTATACCGACCTGAACGGCGCTGATGTCATTATGGTTTACGCCGCCGGGGGCGGGCAAGAAACGTTTGCCAAGCTGGCCGAACGCGGCAAGGATATGATCTTCTTCTGCCGACACAAGTCCGGCCCCGTCTACCTGTGGTACGAAATCATCAGCCCGCGTTACCTTCGACAGCACACCGACAAGCTGGTCCTCAAAGGGATCGACGATACCGACGTCGTCGTCGACAACCAGGACGAGCTTCTCTGGCGTTTACGCTCGCTGTGCGGACTCCGCAACACAATGGGCACGCGGATCATCGCGATCGGCGGGCCGGGCGCCTGGGCGCAACCAAGAGGTGTCGTTCCGAAGCTGGTCGAGAACAAGTGGAAATTCGACATGATGACGGTCTCCTATGATGAGTTGGGTAAGCTAATCAAAGAAGCCAAAGCCGACGAGAACGCCGTTCGCCGCGCCAGGCGACGTGCCGAGGGATATCTCAAGGCGCCCGGCAATACGCTCGAAACGAAGCGCGAATATGTAGATAATTGCTTTTTACTCGAACAGGTCTTTCGCGGGATGATGAAGGAAGCAAACTGCCAAGCCATTACCATCAACGGCTGCATGGGAACGATTATGCCGCTGGCGGAGACCTCGGCCTGCCTGACCTTGAGCCTGCTCAATGATGGAAATTATGTGGCCTTCTGCGAGTCGGACTTTGTGGTGATTCCATCGGGCGTACTGCTGGCGAACATCTCCGGCAATCCCGTGTTTTTGAATGATCCGACCTACCCGCATGACGGTATGATAACCCTGGCCCACTGCACGGCCCCACGAAAGATGAACGGCAAGGAATTGGAGCCGGTCCGCATCATGACGCACTTCGAGTCGGACTATGGCGCCGCGCCGAAGGTCGAGATGCGTAAAGGTCAATTGATAACCAACATCGTACCCGACTTCAAAGCCGAGCGTTGGGTGGGTCTGCTGGCTGAGATTATCGATGCGCCGTTCATGGACGTCTGCCGGTCGCAGATCGACGTCCGCTACACGTGTGATGATTTGACGCTCGCTGAGCGGATGCCCGGATTCCACTGGATGACCGGATACGGCGATTACATGAAAGAGCTGGGCTACGCTCTCAAGAAGGTCGGTATCACATGGGAAAACCTGACCGCCTGAGTCTCTTTCAGCCAATCATTCGCCCACTTTGATAAAAAATCGTAAAGGGTGACAGCCTCAAGCGGCAGTCCCTTGGGGACGCCTTTGGCGCTTGGGGATGGCTTTGGGAGTATTACCCATCCCCAAAGCCTTCGGCTTTGAGGCTGCCACCCAATCGCATACAGCACTTTTTCAGATCATCCACCAATTCCCGGGACTGATGGCCGGGAGTTTGAAGGATCTCTGGTCTTCCGGTAGAGATTCGAGCAGTTCTCTGGCCTTCCGCCCTATCGCTTGCGAGGCAAGCTCCACATTTCGCCTACCCACTTCGAACGAAGCATGTTTGCGCGGATCCAGCCCACCGATTCCATCGGGAGGTTTCATCCTCGGAGCCAGAGGACCGTGGCCTAACGTGGAAAGATCAACAAGATCGGGATAGAAGAACATCATGTCGGATGTCTCCCACTTGGCGGCATGGTCGGTATTGGATTCGGGGCCGCGGCTGAGTGTGATTTCCCACAGTCCGATTCCGGCAACCGTCCCATCCGCGACAACCGGTTCGAGGGCCTTATTGATCATATCGATCTGTCCTTGGACATTGTGGCCGGAGACGCCGAGAATCACCCGACACCCTGTCTTCTTAAGCCGCTTGAATAATTCAGTGAGAACCGGCACAAGGAATTCCCGGGGGAATCCCTCGTGAAAGTACACCGGTGGATACACGACGCCTCCGAATTGTTCAGCGGTCTTGACCAGGATGCCGTGGGCCTTGAGCGCGTCCGTACCGAGCGGCAGGTGCCGGCCATGCCATTCGACCGGTCCGAACGGCACATAGGTCACGGGAAAATCGCGGAGGGCCTTCTCCAACTGCCCCGGCCGCATAAATTGCATTTGAACGGCCGGAGATAATTCCGGCTTCGGATTGTTTTTCATATCTGCCGCAGTGGTCGCATACTTGCTGAGAGTCAGACCAACGGTTGCCGCCGTCGCTGCTCGCACGAAATCGCGCCGAGGTATTCGATTTTTTGATGGTAACTGATCTGTCATGGTTCTGCTCCTTTCAAACATAAAATGCACTCGCATAGTCCGAAGCGCCTCGCGAGCACCGCATACGTCTGAGTTTTTTGCTTCTTTGCCGTTCGTGATTCGGTTATACTACCTGCGAAACATTTTTTCATCTGGAAATTTTCATTGAAAATGAGGTTAAGTGACATGCGAAAACAAAGCTCGATCGGGAAATTTCATTTTATCTGTGGTATGGTTCTTTCAATGACCTGGATTCACTGCGCCGCAGCCTTGAGCCTTTATGTTTCTATGGATGGTAACGACCAATGGTCGGGTCGACTGGCCCGGCCGAACACCGATGGGACGAACGGCCCTCTCGCATCTCTGGCCGGCGCGCGGGACGCCATTCGACGTATGAAATCGCAAGGCCCCTTGACCGGACCCGTCCGGATCATCGTTGCGGACGGAACGTATGCCCTGAGAGAGCCTTTTATTCTGACCTCTCAGGATAGCGGCACCGAAAGATGTCCCATCAGCTACGAAGCAGCCTTCGGAGCCACTCCCGTCTTCACCGGCGCGCGATATATTACTCGTATCAGTAAGGACAAGGATGGGCTCTGGCAAGCGCGGCTGCCGCGCGGCATCGAGGGAACATGGTATTTCGAGCAGTTATTTGTCAACGGCCGCCGGGCCGTCCGCGCGCGCACGCCAAACAAATTCTATCATTATATGGCCAAAACGGTCGAAGTGCCCGTCGAAGGACAGCGGGACACGTTCCATCGCACAACCTTCGTTCGTCCCGATGCGCTCGCGCCACTCAAGGAGTTAAGCCGTGACGAGATACAAGATGTCACGCTTGTGGCCTATCATAAATGGTGCATCAGCCGGCGATTCCTGACGGATATCGACACGAATCGAAATGCGATTATCACCATCGGAGAGAAGCTCAAGAGCTACTCCGGCTGGCCGACGAATACCCGTTTTCACCTGGAGAACATTAGAACGGCGCTCGATACACCGGGCGAGTGGTTCTGCCCACGAAAAGGTACGCTAAGCTACATGCCGTTGCCGGGCGACAATCTAACAACGGCAAAGGTGGCGGCGCCGGCTATCGAGAAGCTGGTCATCTTTCAGGGCGAGCCGGAAAAAGGACAGTTTGTCGAGCACATCGAACTTAAGGGATTAACATTCGAGCATAATCAGGCGCTGTTATCCCGGACGGGCTACGCCCCGTATCAGGCGGCGTATGTCACCGAGGCGGCGATCATGGCCGACGGGGCGAGGTACATTGCGATCCGGGATTGCGAGGTCAGACATACGGCCACCTACGCCGTGTGGTTCCGAAAAGGCTGCAAGCACTGCCGGCTCGAACGCAGCTATCTCCACGACCTCGGCGCCGGCGGCGTGCGAATCGGCGAGGGCCAAATCCGGTCCGACGAAACCTCGCGCACGAGCCATATCACCGTTGATAATAATATCATCCGCTCGGGCGGGCGCATCTACACCTCGGCCGTGGGCGTCTGGATCGGTCAGAGCGGCGACAATACCGTCACGCACAACGAGATCGCGGACCTGTTCTATACGGGCCTGTCTGTTGGCTGGCGTTGGGGCTATAGAGAAAGCCTGGCGAAGCGCAATACGATTCGCTTCAACCACGTGCACCATATCGGCTGGGGCGTGCTCAGCGACATGGGTGGCATTTATACGCTCGGCCCCTCGCAAGGCACCGTCGTCAGCGATAACGTCTTCCATGATATCCATTCCTACGCCTACGGCGGCTGGGGGCTCTACACCGACGAGGGCAGCACGGGCATCGTCATGGAGAACAACCTCGTCTATAACACCAAGACTGGCGGCTTCCACCAACACTACGGCAAAGAGAATATCATCCGCAACAACATCTTAGCCTTCAGCAAGCTGCATCAAATTCAGGCCACCCGTGTCGAGGACCATCTGTCGTTCACCTTCGAGAATAACATCGTCTATTGGGATACCGGCCCCCTGCTGTCGGGACGCTGGAAGGAAGTTAACATCAAGATGGACAAGAACTGCTATTGGAACGCCGCCGGAGATGAGATTAAACCCGCGGGATTGTCCATCGAGCAATGGCAAAAATTGGGCCGGGATAAGAATTCAATCATCGCCGATCCGCACTTCGCCAATCCGAAGAAGTTCGATTTTACTCTGGCTCCGG
>Ga0272442_10006218_pt1 | contig 15777 bp, 21 predicted proteins | sample SSMForm2O_FD_200262 | JGI IMG/M metagenome (GOLD analysis project Ga0272442, IMG submission 200262) | Marine sediment archaeal communities from Little Sippewissett salt marsh, Falmouth, MA, United States - SSM-Form-2O | ecosystem: Environmental > Aquatic > Marine > Wetlands > Sediment ...
ATTTTGTGCATGGGGGGTATCCTGATGTCTTGCCAGCCTAAATCCATACCCTGCCGTCTCCTTTCTTTTTCTTCCCTGTGCCGGATTCCCGGCTCCTGTGGGGTATAACTTTCGGAAAGGGTATATAGCTATACCCTATTTCATAGACCCCGTTATTTTTTCGATTTTTTCCCTGATGTCCTCCAGTGCTTTATTGTGTCTGTCGCGCCAAGATGTTCTTTCTGCTTCAGTGTTTTCTATTGCTCCGTACAATTCCTCAATCACCTTATTCCATGCTCCCTGTGCCTTGTATATCTCTTCCCACACCTTATCTGAGCCATCTTCCCCATGATCTTTTTTGAGCAGTTTATCTGCTTCGATGAAGTTGCTTATCGCCTCTCTGTACCTGTCGCACTCGGTGCGGAGCTGAGCTATTTCTTCGGCTAAAGAATCTACGATCTCAGCGCAGAACGATTGCTCCATCATTTTCTTCTCACTCATTTTTATCCTCCTCACATGGTCAAAATATCATCCGGGTCTATCATCCTGTTGACAACCCTGCAATCTCCCCGGAAGAGACCGCCCCTTCTTTCACTGAGAAGATGGCAGTTTGCAAAGGGCTTTCTGATGGTCAGGTCTTTTCTGTTCTTCATGAAGTACAGCGACACAGGACAGAAAGTCTTTCTGAACAGCTTGCGAGGGTCTACCCTGTTCACATAGACGTGATGCTTTTCCCACATCCACTTCTGGTTTATGGCAAACTCCCTGTGGTTGTTGTACTTGGAGTAGGTCAGGCTCTTGACCTCGATGTAGAACCCTGTTTCTGGAGTGATGAGGTCATTCCTTCCGGCAGTGCATATCCATCCAAGACAGTTAGCCATGTCTATAAAAGGTGTTCCGTTGGTGAAGGGAGCGAGATACAGGTCGGGCGTGTAGCTGTGTCCGTTCAGCAGGGTCCTCGATGTAATCTTGTAGTCCTTGCCTTTCACCTTGTTCCTCTTGTACTTGGTGATCACCTGCTCCTCGATCCCTTCGACCAGACAGAAGGTCCTGGGATGCACCTTTGCGTCCTTCAGATATCCGTGGGCTAAAAGCTCGCATACCCACTCCCACATTTCCCTTTCCGCATCAGAGTCAAACTCCTCCGGGTCCACCTCCGGCACCGGGAACTTCTTCACTATTTGATAGTTCATAGTAATCTACCTTTCGCTGTAGTATGTCGACCTTGATCTGAAGCGTGTCTGCCTTGCGAGCGCTTTCGATTATCTCTTCCGAATACTCGATGGCAACATCGGCGAACTCGTCCCATTCCTCCTGCTCCTGTAGCATTTCCAGCTTTTCCAGCCAGTTCATTTCAGGCATGTTGCTCATTCGTCCATCTCCTCGATCTGTTCGTCTATGGTCTTGTCGGGGTTTGCCTCGTGAGCGATATGATCCGGGTCTATGAGTGGGTCCACCTCCCGTAGCAGTCCTGTAAGAACCTTTGCAAGCATCTCTTCTGTGAGATGAAAGGAACTGAAATTCTCTACTCCCTGCATAAGCCTTGCAATTACAGCACCAAGGCTCGGCAGGGTTATGCGGTATCCCCTCTGGTAATACTTCAGCATCCGCAGAAGGGAGCCACCTGCATCCTCGTTGCGCACAGGACTTGTGTAGATAAGCCGTCTGCTTGCGAGGTCAGGGTAGAACTTTTCACTCACATAGGATGCCCACTTATTTCCCACAGAATCCTCCGCGCTGTTCCCTGCCCACCAGAAAGAACCTGTAGAAATGGTATAGTCGAAAGACCTGACCACATCCATGGGGCTGTCGAACACCCACCTGTGGACGAACTGCACAGGATAGGGAGAGCATGGAATAGTGAAGGCATTGTCGGTCTTTATTATTTTCTTGCTGGCAAAGCCCATCTCCGATGCCAGATGCTCAGCCATGTGGTTAGCCTTCTCCTTGCTGTGGGTGAACACGTCTATGTCGCTTACAGGCTCGCCTGTAACTATGGACCTGATATATCCACCTGCTATTACCGTCTTTGGATACTCTTTCATAAGCTTTTTGAGTTCCTTCGGCAACCTGCGCACGCACCACAAAAGATCATAATCCTCTAATCTCATCTGCCGTCTCCTTTCCTACAATGGGAAGTCTGGCTCTTCCTCATCCCTTACAATCGGGTCGCACTTTATGCCTTTGCTCATTTTGGATACGTTGATGAACTTTTCCGGGGAGATGTTCACGTATGTACGCCACACCCCATGCTTGTCCTTTTTCGGTCCCTCGATATCGAGCCTCCCCATGAGATGGACATAGTCCCCTTTATCAAGACCTGCTTTTAGCATCGCATCGGCATACTTATTGAGGAACCGGACAGGTATGAAGTTCGTCTTTACATTCTCCCCTTTCGCATCCACCTCATTCACGGCAACCTTGATAATGACCATCCTGCCGGTGGGTATCTTCAGTATGACCGGTTCATCCGCGATGTTCCCCCAGAAATGACATTGATTCAGATGATACTTACTCTGCATCGGGCTTCAGCCACCTTTCTATCTGCTTTACGGCATCAAGCACAGCACTGTTGTGTGACTCACCCTCTGCCTTTATGCCAACTGCCACAAGATGGTCATGCTTCCCCTTGTACCTGACCACACCTCTTGCGAAATACCTACCGTCACGATTTGTTACGGAGAGTGTGACCGCATTAACCATTTCCGTAACCCTTTCTGTCCTCTTCGTTTTCCCTTTGCGACTCTTCCTCGGTATAGAAATCCACGTTTTCTGTTTCTACACCATTGGAATAGATGATCTGTTTTATGGACTCTGCTAACCCTATAAGCTCATATATCTGACCATCCTTAGACTGCGCGCACATGTGGTGAAGCGTACCGTTGTCGTCTATTGCGCCCCATACCAGAGTGCGTATCTGGTGGTCCATGGTGTGAGTCAGCAAATTGCGCACGGCAAATTCAATCGGCGAGTTCTGCTCCTTCGGGTACATCGGTAGCCTCCTTGTTGTAGTCGATGAATGTTTTGATGAGTTCCCTCTTGTTTCCTGCTCCGCAGACCCTTATCATCTTGCGCATCTCAAGTCTTACTTGCCGTGTACTTATGCCAAGAGATACTGCTATCATTTCGTTCGGCAGTCCCTGTGGGAGAACGGTTATGGCTTTCTGCAATATCCTCTGGCTTACCCCTTTCCTGTCCTTGCTCAGATATTCATTCAGTTTGTCGGTAGAGTTCATAGGTCAAGCTCCCTTTGTTCTCTTATGCTGTCGCCAGAAGCAGACACAACGAGCGCGCCTAACAACCTGTCGTATGCCCTTTCCCCATAAAGCGACTTCAGTTCCTCCATGGTCAGGTTCGTTGTAATGATGGTCGTCTGTTCTCTGTCGTGTCGCCTGGAGATCACGTATGATACGTTCTTCGCGAACCTCGTATCCTCCGTTCCGAGGTCATCTATAACCAGATACCTTGCGTTCAGTGCCTTATCCCTCATGCCGTATTCCTTGAAGGTAAGCTCTATCGGCATGACCCATGCGATATGGTTCTGTATTCTGGAAAGATAGGAACCCCATCTATCCTCATCAAGAGGATCACCGCACTGTTTATACATAAGGGTTTTAAGCGCCCATACCGCACCAACACTCTTTCCTGTTCCGGTGTTACCGGAGATGACCACAGGTTTTTTCAGGTCCCATACCTTCAGCTTGTTTATTATTCTTGTATGGGTGTACTCCTTGCTCTTGAACACGGACATGTGCCGATTAGGAATCCCTGCGCTTAACAGCGTGGCATCGATGGTGTCGACCATCTTGCCTTTCATCCTTTTGCCCCATGCACATTTTGGATTTTTTGCCATACATGGTCGCCGGACATAATAGGGCTTCTTGTCCTTGTCCGTGAACTTCAGGTAGATATGCCCCTCAGAACACTTATAGGTCTCTGGGTCTATATCCATTGGGCATTTAGTCCCATCTTCAGTGAGCATCGCCATGGCAGTATTGAACATATCAATATCCTTGCGCATCCTCTCCCATGGTTGGAGTATGTCACCTACGCTCTGGTCTCCCGGCTTTGACCCATTTGTCCCATGCACGCGCATCACCTCCGAACATTGCTATTTCATCCTGCTCCTTACGCACCGCCTCTTTGGTAGGAACAGACATAGAACCTCTCTGGTAGTATTCGCTAAGCACTTTCTCCATGTTATTCTTGCCGAGCAACCAGAGTAAGTTAGGTCTCCAGTCTATTGATGCCTTGCCAAGCAGTACGGGATACTTGCGTATGTCCCTGAAGTACTGCTCCCACCAGACTATCTTCTTTCTTTTCTTGTCGTCCTTGATCCTGCCTCTCAACTGCGCCTTGATGTTGTCGCTCGCACCCTTGCAGGTAGCCAGTTCGGGGAGAATCTTGTTGTAGAGAGAAACGATCTCTTCGTAGAACTCTACGTTGCAATCATCTTCGGATGCCTCCCCCATAGGTTTTGAAGGTGAAGGTGAAGGTGAAGGTGAAGGTGAAGGTGAAGGTGAAGGTGAAGGTGAAGCGGTTGTAACGCCGAGAATCTCCGCAAAACGCCGAGAAACGCCGACGGGATACAATTCAGAATCTTTAAGGTAAATTTTCCCATCCACCACCTCCGGGTCGTAATCCCTTCTCTTTTCAGTAGGGATATAGGTTTGAGCGCTGTAGAAAGTCCTGAATGGATAGATAACATACTCGTCCTCATACGCCCAATACACCAAGTCTGCCTTGTCAAGCTTATCAAGGCAGTATGCAATATCCGCTGATGAAATAAACTTTTCATGTAATGGAAACAGCATTCCCTTTATCTCTCGTGGAGTTCCTTTGATGAATCCATGATCGTCAGCGTGTGGTATGCCCCTTTCGTAAAGTAGTTCGATAAGTAGTGCTATCCTGCCATCCTTTTCTTTTTCGACCTGTTCTACGATCTTTTCGGACAGAGAGATATTGGTGCTAAGATAGCGTTTGCGAGGCATAGCATATACCTCGCAAACTAATTGAAATTACCATTCTCATCCGACAGCGGTAGTTCCTGCTCTTCTCCAGAAAGTTCTGTGTCGTCAAGCTCGTTGGTTATCCTATCGCCCCAGTCCTCTTCCTCTTCAGGTTGCAGTGAACCATCCGCATTCTGCATGAGGTTGAGTGTGCTTTTACTGGGGGGCAGGGGTTGACCTGTCTCGACAGCATTATCGATTTCAAGAGCATAAGCATAATCGGAATTGAGTGGTAATGTTTTGGATATCCTTTTGATCGCCGTCTTTTTTGCCATCTCTTCCCACCAGTCCACCCATGGACCGGAACTCTTGGCTTTGGAAGATGCCTTTACCTTCTCCACATCTTCTATGGTAAGCACAACACATTGCGGATACTCTGCGTGCTTGATATGAGCCACAGCGTAAACAGCTATCGGCTCTCCGCGTTCTCCCACTATCACAGGCTTGTGGACTATCTTGGGAAAAGAGCCAGTGGTGTAGTCGAACTGGTCGTTTTCATATACCACCTCCGCGTAGATATTCGTCACCTCTCCGCTTCTCCTTGCAAGGTCCGCAAGACCACGGTATGACGGGATAAACTGGGCTTCTCTCTTCCCGGTCTTGGAGTTACGGAACGGAATTATCCATGCCATCGCCGTTACGTTCCCAAGAGGCAGTCCCAGTTCCACGGACTGCAAGAATGCATTCACCAGACTGAACTGCGTACACTCCAGAAGAGCCGGCTGTCTCGATGTGGCAAGCAGGAATATGTTTATAAGCCTGTCCGCTGTAAGATGCCTTGGCACTACCTTGGCTATCTCGTCCTGTTTGCTAAGGAGTAGCGCTTTTATATCCTCTCGCTTGTCCTTCACAGTCTGCGGTTTTGCCGGAAGATTCTTTGCCATCTCCTATGCCTCCTTCAGTTTGTCTAACTTCACGTTGCTAAGCCGTATGGACCTCGTCCCTGCTTTTTCAACTGTGTTCTCCCTTATAGCCTGTAGCACAAGCTCATCGGGAACAGCAATACCCTTCTCTCTCAGTAACTTTACAAGTGTATCAAAGGCAGAAGAATAGGATACCGTCCTCCTTTTCTCTCCACCTGTCCAGGATATGCGCCCTGCATCCGGGAAAGCTATCCCGGTATGCTCCCCTATGATTGACCTGAAGGTATTCTTTATCTTGTTGATCTCATCACTTGCCCTGTCGTATTCCTTCTTTGCCACCCCATACTTCTCCATAAGGTCATAATCATTGGGTTGTGCAGGAAGATCGTCCTGCGTGCTTTCGGGATAAAGTACATCCATCAGAGCCTTGAAGTCGTCGCTCTCGTCTGGTGGTGGAAGCTCGTCACCCTCGATATATCTGTACCAGAACTCCCTTCCCCTGTTGAAGAGCTTTTCTATCAGGGTAGGTTTCCTCTGGATGACGTAGTAGTAAAGCTCCCTGTCCATCTTTGCCACAAGATACCAGAGGTCAAGACCTGTGACGAACATATCCCATTGGCATTGTATGAAATACTCTTCAGGGACAACGTCCGACCAGCTCTCTCCCCACCTGTACCTCTGGGAAATACTTACAGACTTGCACTCCACCCCTGCCGTAATGTCCGAAAGAAAGGCATCCGGCGTAGCCATAGCCCACGCAAACTCATGGTGAGTAAAATTCCTGTTAAGCACAGGGATCAGGGAGTGTCCTGTTTCATAGCTGAACCTCTCCATGATAAGAGGCTCTTCCCTTTTACCCCACCACATGTGGTAGTTCTCTTCAGTCTCAAGGAGTCTCCGCTTGTCCGCATACACAGCAGAGGGCTTACGGAACGGATGCAACCCGGACAGCACCGCTATGTCCGTGGCTCCAAGACCGTTATGCCTCGCCTCAAGCCATTCCTCATCAGAGAGGGAAGGCTTAGACAGGAGTTCCTTGATATGTTGCTGGTTCTCCATGGAAGGAGATATCGTCAATGTTAGCCACCTCCAGTTTCATGACAAGTCCCGTACCCCTATCCTGAATTAACAGGGGTCCGTATTCCGAAACAAGCATAGCAAGATGCTCGCTTTTCTTGGGGAACCTTTTCCTGTTCACCCAGTGATGGACTGTGTTTTCGTCTACACCAATCTGTCCTGCCACCCAGTTGAACTTGGTTCCTCTCCTGCCGATACGATCCCGCAAATCCAGAAATACCAGTTGTGCTGTCATACTCTGCCCTCCTTTCCCCGTAGGGTTTTACCTTTATTCATAGGGACATTATACCCTAAAATTACCCGAAAGGAAAGCTTAAAACCTTTGAAAGAAAGGTTATATATATAATGGAAGGAAGTTTTTCTTTTCGGTTTTCCTTGACGGTTCTTCTTAAAAGGTATATAATCTTCTTACCAACATGAACGGAACGGAAGTGACGAGGTCAGTTACTTCATGCTAAGAAGACAAAACCTGTCCTCTATTTTCTCCGTTCCAGCATTTTGACAATCAATTCAGGTAGTGAGAGCATGAGTTACTTCGCCTTATAAGCGAGAGGTCGCAGGTTCGAGTCCTGTATACGCGGTACTTGCACAGTGTATTAGCTCAGCTTTACAGCGAGAGCGGAAGCAGGTTTAATATCTGTATACGCGGTGCTTAGGTACATGTATTAGCTCAGTTGGCAGAGCGCTTTACTACTCATCTCGATTTTCTCCTGAATTATCTGAAATCAAATAAGAGGCAGTGACGAACGCGAGTTACTTCACTGATAGCCCAACGGTAGGGCTTTTGATATGGGATCAAATGGTTGTCGGTTCAAATCCGGCTCAGAAAAGAACACCTCGCTTCAGCTTTCTCCTCTTATTTTTTTTGACTGGCAGTGAGCCATAGGGTTACTTCACATTTCTGGACCAAACCTCTGGAATCGGTGAGCCATCCAACCCTCGGCAGTTTTCTCCAGTTCTTTAATCAGAATTCTCCTTGCACGGCGCTTTGCTCTCCCGGCAAGTCCGTGACATTCCCAAGGAGATTAAGGACTCCTGCTAATACGCTGGCAGGGGTCCTATTTTATTTTTGGAGGTGCAATGCATGTGCGCAAGATTTAATCAAAAGACGGTAAACACTACTCTTACGGAAAACAGGGCAGGTGGCGAGGCATACAAGCAGTCGCCAAAACTTGAACTCGTATCGTTGCTACTTACCTCCTTTGTTTCTGACACGACTTACGAAAGTGGGGATGCAAGGATCGGCAGGATGGTCAATCTTATTGACAGCATTCCTGACAAGAAGTTTGTGGCAAAGGCAGGTCTTTTCGCGAGAGAGAAATGGGGAATGCGTTCCATCTCCCATGTACTGGCTACTCTTCTGGCGAACAGGGTAAAGGGTGCGCATTGGAGCAGGAAGTTCTTTGACCGTGTGGTCGTAAGACCAGACGATATGACAGAGATATTTTCTCTTTACAACGGCACCTATGGCAAACCATACCCTAATGCTCTGAAGCGTGGATTTGCAGATGCCTTCGGCAAGTTCAATGCCTATCAGCTCGCAAAGTACAGGGGTGAGGGTAGACAGTTCTCCCTGATGGACATAGCAAACCTCGTCCATCCTACTCCGACACAGAAGAATATGCGCGCAATGAAGGCACTGATCAACGGCACTCTGAAGAACACCGGCACCTGGGAGTCAAAGCTCTCAACGGCAGGGAAGAGTGACAATGTGAAAGAGGCAAAGGCTGAGGCATGGCGCGACCTGCTTAAACAGGGAAAGCTCGGCTACTTTGCAGGAGTGAGGAACATAAGGAATATCGTGCAGACCAAAGACCCCGAACTTGTTCGGATGCTGTGCGACTTGCTCATTGATCCTGCAAGGATAAAGAACAGCAAAGTCCTTCCCTTCAGACTGTATGTAGCGTACAAGGAACTGGTAACAGACGTGGATGTTCCCATCGAGGTGTTCCGTTCCATCGACAAGGCTCTTGCTCTTACCACCATGAACATGCCTGATCTTGCCGGGAGCATTGCCGTGCTTGTGGATATATCCGGCTCCATGGACCACAGGATCGGTCAGTCCAAAGTGAATGCGAGGGAAATAGCATACCTCATGGCTTCCATGGTCGGCATAGGTTATCCCGATGTGGACATGTATGTATTTTCAAGCCATGCAGAGAAGGTGGGACCCATACTTTCTACTTCTGTCATCACTCAGGTCATGTCAGGGTTCACGTCCAATGTTCCAATAGCAGGGACTAACTTCAGGGATGCCATCGACACCCTGAACAAACCCTATGAACACATCATGATCTTTTCGGACATGCAAGCATGGGAAGGATATCATAGCCCTCGCGACAGAGTGTCCGCATATAAGAAAAAGTACAAATGCTCGCCCCATATCTGGTCCTTTGACCTCATGGGGTACGGCGATATGCAGTTCCCTGAACACAACGTCTACTGCATTCCCGGATACTCCGACAAGGTCTTTGATGTGATGGGAATTCTTGTTCAGGATAAAATGAATCTGATAAAAGAGATTGACGCGATAGACCTATAAGGTTATAATATAGGTGCCGTCTCAAGCATTGCTATTATCATATAGCAACGAGAATAAAAGGGGTCCATTCCATCAGGGATAGACCCCTTTTATTAATATCGCAAGCACTGAAGGAGGGGGAGTAGATGATTAAGTTAAATCAATGTCCATATTGCGGTTATCTTGGTGAATTTCATGAGGAAAAATCACAAATGTATTTACCCTCTGGGTTAAGTTCGGGTCCGAAAATGATCTCCTGTTGGGTCGAATGTTCGGGGTGTGAATTAAAAACATCTACCGTATGTGCAAATGAAGCCTACGGAAAGTTATCAGAACTAAAACAATCCGTTATCGACCAGTGGAACAAGATTACCGAAGCACTGAAGGAGGATTTGAGGTAATGGATGACCTGCGCATAAAGGTAGCGGAGGCGAGAGGGTGGCGTCATTACAAAGACGATATATGGATAGCTCCAAGTGGTTACATGATGAAAGAAGGAGATATTCCCAGTTATCCACACAGCATGGATGCGTGTATGGAACTGGTGGATGAAATAAGGGGACACGAAAACCTGTATGTAGAAATGGTAGCAACAGCAATGGGGAGTGCGTATGTGGGTATATATAGGTTTGACTATGATTATCCAATAGACGAACAACCTCTACTTGCAGAAGATTGTAGTATCACTCTACCTAAAGCTATCTGCATGGCCTATCTCAAGTGGAAGGGTGAGTCATAAGAAAAGACCCGTACTGCAATACGGGTCTCCCCAAGAAAGGATGTGAAAAGATTGCTTACTACTCACATGAATAATACCACAAAACAGTGCAAGGAGATAGACACGTTAATACCCCCTATTTTCATACACATCGAAAAGTCTTATCGTGGTATAATGGAAGGACGATCTGAGGTGAATCACATTTGGCGTGTGGGTTTTCCGCTTGTCAGCAAAAAGGAGAGGTGCAATCCCTCTCCTTTTTTGTATCTCCTACTTCCCTTTCTTTTCAAACTTCTTCTTGTAGATGAAGTATCCAATTCCACCTACGACAAGAATTCCGAGCGCAATACCAAGAGGTCCTGCCTCTTTCAGAGTATCGAGCATATCCCCACCTCCTTAAAGAATTAATACGACTGCTCCGACAGCTAAAAGGACTTTGCCTATCGTCCCAAAGAAAGACTCTGTCTTTAGCTTCCTGTCCTTTTCGGTTATAACTTCCTCGTACTTGTCCGATGTCTTGTCCAGAACGATGTCCTTGCTTGCGATAACGTCAAGAGCCTGTTGTGTCTGCTTCATGGACACATCAAGTGTCTGCTGTAACGCCGTTATCTGTTCCTTACGGGTGTCTAACAAGAATCGATTTATTTTCTCCGCTTCCGTATTCCTCCAGATCCCCTCGTCCTGCGCTTGCCATCCCTTGTAGGTCTTTTCCACCTTGGGAGATGACTCGATGGTACTCGTCAATATCGGCAAGAGCAGAATTATACAGATCATCAAGGGTAGCAGAAGAAACTTTGCGGTAGACCTTAACCCTGTCATCCTTAACCCTCCTGTTCAACTGGTCGAGCAATAGGTCCTTGCTTTGCTGTAAGGCATCTGCCTTTACCTTGAGCGCTTCGTTCGCCTCATTCAGCCTCTTGATCTCTTCCTCGTAGTCATCATGGTGACTCCCAAGGAAAGGGCAAATGAAGAGCCACGCTATGACAATGAGTAAGCCTATAATGGATATCCTGACTGCGAGTCTTTGTTTTTCTGACATTCCACCTGCGCCTCCCTCGCTCGTTCTCTATCTTTGGTTATGGTGTAGGCACTTATCGTAGCGGTAGACACCCCACCTATCAGCAATGCCACCCCCTCAGGAACAGCCCTGTCCATGATGGTGCAGAACAGCGCGATAAAGCATACGGTCAGAGTTGAACTTACAGCAAGAAATCTTCGTGTAGCCTGAAAGACCTCTGCCGATGAACGTTTGATATCCATGGCATTCACAGTTTCATTATCTTCAGAACTTTGTTCTCTGCCTTTTCCAGTATTTCATTTCCCATGCGCGCGCAGATACCAACGATAGCACCTCTGACCCAGAAGTTTATGGGCATATTGTTGGTGACCAGCAACGCCAGCATGCCGGAAAAAGAAGAGATGACCATATCATGAAGAAGATCAAACATTCCTCTATGCCCCTTTTCACGCTCCACCCATTTGCTCAGTCCACCCATTATCGCAAGTACGATAAAAGAGAAATACTCCGTGACGAACTGCCTTATTTGCTCATTGATAGGTACGTCCCGGTAAGGCATCCGTCAGCTCACCACCTTCTCAAGTGCCCGTCTGGATCATGGTAGACATCAAGATGGACGCATCCATTTGAATAGCCTGTACCAAGTCCTCCAAGTTCCGGTATCTCCCCGGCGCTGTACATTTGCAGGACCATGTCTATAAAGTCCTGTCGCTCCTGCGTGCTTCCAAAGTAATTGAAATCCACAGCACAGCATTTTATATGACCGGTGCTACGGTCTATACAGTGGGTACTGTCACCGCTACTGCCCTCTGCTATGCTGTGCGCCTTGCACCTCGCACCGCTTGAAACGATAAGAGGCTTGTCCCATCTTCGCCTTACCTTCTCGATGAGGATAAGAAGCTCCGGGTGATAATCTGCCATTCGGTCCCCGAAACCGCATCCGCATCTGCAATGCAATTCTTTTTTGCTAAAGTGTGTTGTCACCATCTGAACCACTCCCCATCCTCTTACCGCTTCATGATCCGGTAATACCTCTCTACCTCCCGGTCGGCGTAGCGATTTATGTTCTTCATCAGCCTGTCTATCATTTCCCTCTTGTCCTTCGGGCTTATGGTAGTTGACTCCATGATCTCCGCTTTCCTCTTCCACAGGTCGGTCATCTTCTTGCGTGTCTTGTTGAAGGAAGAGTAAAGCGATTCCTCTCTCGCCCCTGCGATTCTGCCGAAGTGCAACCTTTCAAGAGCCTGATGGTAGTCATAGAATCTTTCGACTGATTCATACTGTCGCCCAGGAGTGTGCATAAGCGACCTGACCCCCATGTACTCCGTCCATTCCATCTCCGGCAGTTGTCTGCCTGAGAACTTGTCAAGCGCGCGAAGCGTTGAAACACCTACAGTCCCAGTATAACCCCTGATCAGATGCTCTATGTGTAGCGGACTTGCATCGAGCTGTTTACCGAGCCACCTTGCCACGGCAGATGTAGATGTGTTGTACTGCTGTGCAACAGGGAGCTTGGACTTGCTGGGAGAAACTATCGGCGTATCAAAATAGAAATCCCTGTTCGACTTCATCTCGACCCAAGGCAGGATGAATGTCGGTATGGCAGAGGGAAGCATGGAATCTGCTATGGCTTTCCTCATACCCTTGAAGGCATCCTGATCTTTTCCAGAGAAATGACTAAGCGCTCTCTCTACGGATGAGCCGAAGAGTATCCCCATCTCAAAGGGTTTGGGGAACTTGACCCACTTGCTACCCACCTTGAACACCCAGTAATGGTCCTTGACATACTGGGGTATCTGCTTGTACTCGTCATCATCCGAATACAGCGCCCAACACATCATTGAAGGTATGGTGATGTAAAGGAATATCTTGGCGAGCGCCTTGTATGGATTGCCTTCATAATCCCACTTTGTGGTAGACCTTCTCAGCTTGTCCACACTCTGTAATGCAGGATCGAAGAATGGAGTCATCTTGTTCCACTTCTTTGATATGGACCCATGCCTCTGGAAGTCTATGTTTACCTCTCTTGCGAGAACGGCAGCCTGTTTCTCCGGCATGCCGAGGGTCTCCCTGAGATACTTGTACTCGTAAAGCTTTGGCGCCACCTCTATGGCAGAGTTGACCTCACCTATGAACCTGAAGGGTGCGCCAAGGGCTATCATGAATCCTTTGGCATCGAGGGTGGGAACGGCAGAGTGGGCGTAACTCCTGCGGATCTCCCTGGCTCCGTAGTTGTGAAGTATCTCCGTGATACCTGCATAGAACACTCCCATCTCAAGGGCTTCATCAAGAAGTTTCTGTATCTTCGGGTCCTTGCTGAAGTACATCATCAGTCCTCTTATGGTGTGAGTGAACGGTGGGACCCAGACAGGGACCCTGCTGTTGCGCTGAACTTCAAAGGGGTCACGCAGAAGGTTACGCACGATGAAAGCAGGATTCCATCTGGTAGTACCCTTCTTGAATGTTTCAGCTATGGACACAGGAAGCTGGGTCAGCCAGAACTTTGCAGTGCTGTCTGCCTCCATGGTTTTAAGCGCCTCGTATATATCGCTGTCCACTTCGTATATTTCCTTTACACCGTTCTCATAGAGGGTCATCTTGGTGCGCTCTGTGTCCGAAACCTTGTCGATCTTCCTCGCAACCCACTCAAACCCTTTATGCTTCCCGATGTTGCGGACAGCCTTGGCAGTTTCGTTCCTTACTTTGATGGCTTGGAACACCGCCATATTCTTTATCATTACCTCAAGGGGATTCCTTATCTCCACCTCTGTCTCTTCTTCTGCTCCCTTCACTCTCTTTACGGGCATGCCTATCTCTGCGATCTTTCTCATGTTCCCACCTACGAGCGCATCGATAGCTGTCACATCATCCGTTTCATGGATGAAGGGGACATAGTGGGGCCACTTCTCCCTCATCGCCTGATACTGGGATTCGTTTATGATCCCTGTCTTGACGAGGGTTTCTTCCATAACGTGGTTGTATATGGACAGAATATCGTCTGCCACTTCGGAAAACTTCTTCGGAGCCTTGTCCACGATCTCCTGACATTTATCCTTGGTGCCGTATTTCTCCGGCAGTCCGGGGTTAAGTCCATGTCCGTAATACTCAAGAGCCCTTCTTGCGACAAGGAATTCCTCGAAGTCCTCGCTCTCTGCATAGTCTATATTTCTCAAGGCATCATGGAAAAGCCGGTTGGCTTTCTCAAGCCACTTCAGAGTACCCTTGGCTGTCCTTGCATGGAAGTATGGAGCAAGGTCGTTCGGCAGGTACTTCTCATCCGGGTGTTCCTTCCTCCATTTCTCAAGGAACATCTCCTGAAGAACGTCAAGGGCGTGAAGCTCATCGAACGCCACCTTGTAGAACCCGTCTGCCTGATTGTGATACCACGCCATAAGGTAAGCGGAGCCGTCATGCATGCCAAGGCGCTTGATCTGCTTGGTTACGCGTTCATCATCGCCGTACTTGATGTAGTCTGCGAGCCGGGTATAGGTTCTCTTGGGTCTTGGCAGGGGGTGTTTTATGCTCTTGCGGTTCTTGTCCCTGCTCAAAGGAACCGACTTTCCCTTGTGTACCGTGGGTCGTACCTGCTCGTCCTGCTCTATATCCTGCTCAGGATCATCTGCCAGAGCATCCTTAATACTTATGCCGTACTTGGTGAGGTGGTCGAAGCGCATACGCTCAAACTCTTCCCGGTCCACAGACCACATGGGAAGTCCCTGTTTGAGTATGTCCTTGCCTACCGTGGTCTGCCGGAACTCTCCGGGGAACTTGATGCCAAGGAAGATGGTCTTTTTCTCGTTAAGGTGCGATCTGATGTAGTCGTAAAGACCTTCCTGCCCTGTGTCCGGGTCTGTGGAAAGCTCCACAGCGCTCCATGCTATCTGGCTCAGCATCACTTCCCTTACCTTGGTAAGTATTTCCCACATTCCATCCTCATCGACAGATGGATCGGCAATAGCCAGATAGTCCTCCGCTAAATCTCCCGGCTGTTCTCCGAAAACGTATCCTGCGTACCTCATAAATTCGCACACCAGTTCCGCGTTATGAGGTTTCATCATCCCAGTTTCTATTAGCCGTGTTTCAAAATAATCCCATTCCCAGCCATTGCTGACAGCCTGATGCATTAAATCAGGAGTTAGATAAGTGTCGTCAAGCAGGTCTTGTAGTCCTCCCAGAAACCCATCACCTAACATCATGTCGCCTATATAATCCATAGTTGGAATGTCATTTGGAACGATATTTGTAATGGCATCATCGCCATAAAATTGAGAGTCATAGTGCTTTACAACACTTGCAAATGCCGATATGAAGGCATCCAGATAGTTGTTGCTGTCGCCGGGGAAAAGGTGCAGTGATCTGAAGTAAAGTCCTGCATCCTCATTTATGTTCTCATCTGACGAGGCTATCCTGCGCAAGAGCCTGTTAAGTCCCGATTCTGTAACTTCAGTATTCACTTGATTTGCAATAATGGTGTATTGCCCGGAATTGGCTACTCCGATATCTACATCATCAAGGGCATTTGCCACTTCATTGTCGCCCTTGATCTTGTACTGTACATTATCGGATTCAAGTCCGTACTCCTTGATAAGCTT
>Ga0272442_10006219_pt1 | contig 15777 bp, 9 predicted proteins | sample SSMForm2O_FD_200262 | JGI IMG/M metagenome (GOLD analysis project Ga0272442, IMG submission 200262) | Marine sediment archaeal communities from Little Sippewissett salt marsh, Falmouth, MA, United States - SSM-Form-2O | ecosystem: Environmental > Aquatic > Marine > Wetlands > Sediment ...
GCTCGGCGACCCCAATGGCTGGGACGCCAGCACCGTGAAGAAAGGCCAGGATGCCGTGGACGACTGGATGGAGTTCCGCTACAAGGTGGCCGAGCTCCGCACGGAGTATCTGATGGCCAAGAGGCTTGCGGAAAGCAGGTAGAATTCCTCCATGAGAAACCACGCCCTTCTATGCGGTCTGTTCACCCTCCTGGCGGTGGGCGCCACGGCGGCGCCGCTCGTTGAGGGTGGCGAGGCCGTGGGGGAGTTCGTCCTGCCCGATCCCCCGGCTCAGGCCGAGGTGTTCGCGACGAACGACGTGTGCGGCTGGCTTGAGAAGATCACCGGCGCCCAAGTGCCAATCCTCACGGAGCCGAGCGGGGGCGCGAACGAGAAGGTCTTCGTCGGCACCGCCCATGCCCGAGGCTTCGAGGACGACCTGGCCAGGCTGAAGGGCAACGACGGGTTCGCCGTGCGTCGGAGAGGGAACTGCGTCTACGTGTTCGGCAGCCGCCCACGGGGCACGATGTACGGCCTCTACGCCCTGCTCGAACGGAATACCGACCTGATCTTCGCCCGTCCCAACGAAGAGTTCGGCACCATCTACGGGAAGACGCCCACGCTGGAGCTGACGGAGACGGACTTCATCGACATCCCGGTGTTCCTGATCCGCCAGCTCGGCCCGAACTGGCCGAAGCACCGCCCGACGGGGGTGTGGCTGGTGCGGAACCGCGACAACCGCCGCGACAACCGCGCGAACTACAAGGGATTCCTCGAGCTCGACCTGTGCGAGCAATACAACACCAACTTCGCGGTGCCCATCGCCCGCCACGCACAGGAGCACCCCGAGTACTTCGGATACAACCCCATCACCCGGTCCCGCCGCTTCGTGAAGCACGGCGAGGGCACCATGTGCCTGACCACGCCCGGCCTGCCAGCCATCTGGGCCAAGGGGCTCGCCGAGAACGTGGCTGCCTACGAGGCAAGGGTGGGGCGCAAGGTGGAGCTGATCCGGATCGGCCCGGGGGACAACTGGTTCTGCTGCCAGTGCGAGCGATGCCTGGCTCCCCTGAAACTGCCCGATGGCTCGGAGCTGAAGTGCAAGGACCCCGATTCGATCAAGGACCCGCTGTTCCGGTCCACGCAGATCATGATGTTCGTCAACGAGGCCATGGAGACCTGGAAGCAGCTTCGGCCCGGCCTCCCGATTCATCTGCTGGCCTACATCCACTTCGCGGAGCCGCCGCTCGTGCCCCTGCACCCCGACCTGCGCATGTGGCTGGCCCCGTATCCGACCAACAACATGCACTACCCGCTGCTCGACCCGCGACAGCGCGAGCCCTGGCGGCGGCGGTTTGCGAAGTGGCTGACGATGACGCCGTGCCTCGGTTTCTACGAGTACTTCCATGCCAAGCCCTCCCCGGAAGGCTTCTACGCGGCGGCCAACCTGCGAGCCTTGCTGCGACTCCCCGACCACCGCCACGCCATCATCTACGCGGAAATCGACAACGATTTCGGAACGGCCGGCATCGGCAACGGCGAGTTTGGATGGGACGTGGGCCTCATGAACCGATGGGTCCTCACCCGCCTTTTCTGGGACCCGCGACAGGATGTGGACGCACTCTACAGATACTACATCCGGCGGGCCTACCGCGAGGCCGCTCCCCAGATGCTCGCCTACTTCGACCTGATCAAGGCCAGTTGGCTCGACCCGAGCAACAAGACGGTGACCGCGTGCCACGCCAGCATCGCCCACGTCTACAAGGGGTTGATTGTGGATCGCGGCCTCGAGCCGCAGTGCATGCGGCTGTTGAGCGAGGCCGAGGCCGTAGCGAAGCATCCGCACTCGAAGACCCTGATTCGGCGCATGGCCGCGCAGTATGCCCGCTTCTCCAGGAGCATGGCCAGGCTCGTGGTCGCATCCGTTCCCGAGATGGCGACCGACGCGGGAGCCCTCGATTCGCTCCAGTGGCACAAGGCCGCCGCGTGCGACGACTTCAAGGCCACGAGCCGATCGGCAGCGCCCGCGGAGGCCTCCGAGACGACCGCCTTGAGAGCCGTCCACGACGGGAAGCACCTCTACATCCGCTTCACCGCGTCGGACGGCCAGATGGCCAGGCAGAAAGCCATGGCCCCCGTGCCCGGCAAGGAGCGTTGGCCCGTGGGCGACCACATCGAGTTCTGGCTCTTCGGCGGGCGCGACCGCTACGTGTTCGCTTTCAACGCCGCCGGCGCCCGCTACGATGCGAAGAACCTGGACCGGCGCTGGCAGTCGGGCTGGCGGGTGAAGGTCCGTAAGGGCGAGAGCGGATGGGAGGCCGTCGCCGTCGTCCCCATGTCCGCACTTGGGTTCGGGTCGGACCGGAAGCCCGCGTTCCGATGGTTCTGCACGCGTGAGGTGCGGAGGACGGACGGGTCGGGCGAGCGGATCTCCTACCAGGGCCGCCCGCTCTACTACCGCAACTTCCCTGTCGTCATCGAGTGAGTGCGCGCGATGAAGCCGCTTTTCGGTCTCCTGCTCGTCTCCGCCGTGTTCCCTGTGCTGGCCGCCTCGCCGTATGGCGAGGGGTTCGCGAGCGGGAATGCGGCCGACTACGTGGAGGGCAAGCTCCCGGGTGAGAAGGTGCGGATTGCCCCGGTGGACGGCGTGAACGCGCTTCTCGTTGTCGGGGCGCGAGCTCGCCTGAAGCCCGTTTCGGTGAGGTCACTGACGAAGTACACGCTGAGCTTCGACGCCTCGTTCCGCGGCGATGCCGAGTCCATCGAGGAGAACCCCCGATTCTCCATCCTCGCGCAGCCGGGGCAGAGGAGCCCCGTCCTGCCGTCGCGGACGATCCAGTGCCTCGATGCCGCGGGCAAGCCCCTCGGCCGGCCCCGAACCCTCAGCATGCCCTGCCGGGCGAGGCACACCTACAGGGATGTGTTCCACACCCCGCGCGACGCGGCGGCTCTGCGCCTCGACGTGGCATCGGGGGAGGGGCTGACCCTGGCGCTGGCGAACCTGCGGCTCGAGGAGACGGCGGACGAAGGCGCCCTCAACGCCAATCCCAGCTTCGCCCTCGGCCCGCTCAACTACTCCGGGTGGCACAGGATCTCGGCGGGCGGGCGCCTGATTGAGGTGGACGGCAAGACGGTGTTCGACACGAAGTACGGCTCCCGAGGCACAGCATTCCCGCTCCCCGGCCCGGGCACCTACGCGCTTTCGGCGAAGGCCACGGGCAACGGGTACAACTCGTGCGTGAACGTGGACATCTTCGACGCGGAGGGCAAGAAGCTCATGAGGTCCGTCCTGCGCCGCTACGGGCAACCGAAGTACTTCGTTCCTCCGAAGGAAGCCGCATCCGCTTCCTTTCTGGTCTACAGTTGCCTGCTCGAGGAGGTTCGTCTCCTGCGGGTCGGGGACGCGAAGGCGATCGAGTCGCTCCTGAAACGGTGAGGTGGGGTGATGCTCATGGATGGCCTGCTGAAGCTGTCTCTCGTGGCACCCGTTGCACTGCTTGTTGCGGGCTGCGCGCTCGGCGCCACGGCGTCTGGGGACAAGGAGGCCACCGTGCGGCAACGGCTGTGGATATGGGGGCATCCGGCCGGGGTATACAACCAGAGCTACCTTGGGCCCCTCAAGCTGACCTCCTCCATCGAGCCCGTGGATGCCGCGCGGCACATGGGCCTCGCCAACATCATTTTCGTCCGCGACCGCGGGATCCCGTCGCCGCCCTTCGATGGCTACTACCGGCCCTTCCGCAAGCTCGACCGCGTGTACTGGTCGCTCGTGGCGGCAGGCGGGCGGACGTCGCAGCTCGAACGCGAAGCCGCTTACGACCTGGCTGGCAAGAGTGAGAACCTCGTCGGCTTCATCCTGGACGATTTCTTCCCGGAGCCCGCGCAGGGGAATGCGGCCGACCCCGTCCCCTCCGCACGCCTGTGGCTGGCCGACAACAAGCCCGCATTCCCCGTCACCCTCACCGTGGCCTTGCCTCGCGCGGAACGCTGCGACGCCGTGGAACTGGTGCAGACCGACTGGCTCACGGGCGACTACCGCGCGAGGAGGGTGGAGGTCGACGTGCAGGCCGACGGCAAGGCCTGGCAACAGGCAGCGCGGGGCACGCTGGCGAATCAGCCGCGCGCCGTGTTGCGTCTCTCCATACCCGCGACGCGCCTGACCGCCCTGCGCATCCGCTTTCTCGACAGCAGCGACCGGCATGGGGCGTTCAGCGTCGGCCTGGGCGGGCTGAGGCTGCTGGCCGCCGGGCGGCCGCTCGACCTGGCCGGCGCGAAGGCCACCGCGTCGTCGACCTACCCGAGCTACGACGTCGCCGTGATGCTCGCGGCGCCCGACGCCCCTGAGCCTCCCTTCAAGGCCTCCCTGACGCCCGCCGACCTGCGGGCTCTCCGCCAGCGGAAGGTGCGCGGCACGAATCTGCCGATCATGTCGGTCATCTACACACGCCAGATCAAGGACAGGGCGAAGGCGCACCTCGCCGAGGTCGACCAGATCTGCATGTGGACCTGGCGGCCCGTCGACCTCAAGAACCTCGAGGCCAACTTCGTGGCACTCGAGAAGCTCGCGCCGGAGAAACAGCTCTTCCTGGGCTGCTACACGTTCGACTTCCACGAGAGCAAGCCGCTGCCCGTGGAGCTCATGAAGCAGCAGGTCGAGCAGGGCTACGAGTGGCTGAAGGCGGGCCGGATCGAGGGGATCATCTTCCTGGCAACGGCGAACGTGGACGTCGGGCTGGAAGCGGTGGACTGGACCCGCTCGTGGATCCAGACCAACGGCGACCGCGTGCTGCCGCGGCCCGCGGCGCGGTGAGGCGAGGCCGGGGCGGCTTGCACGAGCCGCCGCGACGGATATACTCGGTATGGAGGTTCCGCAATCCCTGCGTCGTGGGGGCCGCCCTGTGGAGAGTCTGCGAATGAGACGGATCGCTCTGGGAAGCCTCCTGCTCGTCCTCTCGGTCGCCTCGCCAGCTCGAGCCCCCGTTCACTACCACGACAGCGGGGCACCCTGGAAGCACACGACCAAGAAGGGGCCCGACGCGGTGGTGGGGGGCTGGTACTACAACCTCGGCGTCACCGGCCTGCGCGCCATCCTGCTCAAGGACCGGCCGACCCATCTTGGGGTCAAGTATGTGTTCGAGGGCTCGCCCGCCTACGGGAAGGTCAAGGTCGACGACATTATCACGGGCGCCAACGGAAAGCCGTTCGTGGTTCCCCACCGCAACGGCTACGGGGAAAAGGTCTTCGGCGGACACGGGCCGACGACCGACTTTGCGGTGGCACTCGACGCGAGCCAGGGCAGGCGCCTGAAGGGACGTCTCGCGCTGGATCTGGAGAGGGACGGGAAGCCGCGCCGCGTCACGCTCAATGTCGGCACGAAGTACGGTTCCTACGGGAAGACCTTCCCGTTCGAGTGCCGCAAGTCGGATCTCATCCTCAAGGAGCTCTACGCCTACATCGCGAAGGCGCAGGGCGACGACGGGTCGTGGGGAGCCCCTCAGCACAACACGTTCGCGCCCCTGGCGTTGCTGGCCAGCGGAAACAAGGCCTATCTGCCCCTGGTCAAGAAGAACGTGCAGATGCACGCCAGGACGACCAAGGCGCGGGACAAGTCGTGGCTGATCAACTGGCGCTACATGGCCGCGGCCATCGTGATGAGCGAATACTACCTGGCGACCGGCGAGAAGTGGGTTCTGCCCGAGCTCCAGGAGGTCTACGACTTCCTGACGACCACGCAATACACCGACATGTCGCAGATTGTCAAGTCGCCCTCGCACAATCAGCCCAAGGACAACAAGCGGGCACACGGCGGCTGGGGCCACAACCCCGGGTTCGAGGGCTACGGCCCGATCGCCATGCTCACGGGGCAGGGGGCGCTGGCGCTGGCGATGATGCACCGCTGCGGCATCAAGGTCGACCGCACCCTCCACGAGAAGGCCTACGCCTTCGTGGCTCGCGGCACGGGCAGGAACGGATACGTCTGGTATGCCGACATTCCGAGCAAGGCCGACGGCTGGGCGGACATGGGTCGGACGGGCGCGGCCGCTCTCGCCAACGCCCTGTGCCCATACGGCGAGCCTCGCTTCAAGAAGCGGGCGCTGCTGCACGCGCGGGTGATCGGCGAGCATCCCGAGACCTTCCCCGATACCCACGGCTCCCCCATCATGGGCATGGGCTACACCGCCCTCGGGGCCTTCGTCCACAGGCCGAGCTTCCGGAAGCTGATGGACAGCAACCGCTGGTGGTTCACCCTGGCCCAGTGCGTGGATGGCACGTTCTACTTCCAGCCCAACCGGGACTACAATGCCTCGGACTTCACGAGCGGCGCGTCACGGATCTCGGCGTCGGCTGTGGTCGCGCTCATCTTCTCCGCCAAGAACAAGAATCTCTACCTGACCGGCGCACACCGGAAGTGACTGCATTCGGCAGCCTTCCTATTGGAGAAAGGAGCTCCCGATGAACCGCGTTATCTCCGCTCTGGCCGCGTGCCTTCTGCTGAGTCTGGCCTTCGCGGTGCCCCGCGTGGCCGCCGCAGGCGCGACTGCCGACATCCCGATCGCCGATTTCGAGGGCAAGAGCTATCCCGAGGGCTGGAAGGCCGAGGGCGAGGCCTTCGGCAAGGCGCCCGCCAAGGGAACGCTCGGCGGCCAGATGGCCGTGAGCGGCTTCGAGGGCAAGGGACTGGTCAACTCCTTCCTCGGCGGCGACCGACCGACCGGCACCCTCACCTCGCCTCCGTTCACCATCGAGCGCGACTACATCACCTTCCTCATCGGCGGCGGCGGCCACAAGGGCAAGACCTGCATGAACCTGCTGATCGACGGCAAGATCGTCCTCTCCGCAACAGGCCCCAACCTCCAGCCAGGCGGAAGCGAGTTCCTCAACTGGGAAAACTGGGACGTGCGGCAGTACAAGGGAAAGAAGGCCGTCCTCCAGATCGTCGACGCCGCGTCGGGCGGCTGGGGCCACATCAATGTCGATCAGATCGCGCAGAGCAACAAGCAGCAGAAGAAGAAGCCCTTCGTCGGGCCGAAGCCCCGCCGCCCCCAGAACCCGCATGAGGAGAACACCCAGGAGATGAAGATCACCGGCAAATACATCATCTTCCCCGTCTCCAACAAGGGACAGCGGGGCCGCATGACGATCACCGTCGGCGAGCAGCTCGTCCACAACCTCGACTGCGACTTCCCGCCGGACAAGGACGCCATCGACTGGTGGACGTATCTCGACATGGCGGAATACGCAGGCAAGACCGCCAAGGTGGTGGCCAGGGCGGCGCCCGAGATCTGCGAGCTCTTCGAGTCGAGCGACCAGATCCGACACCTCCAGCCCCTCTACAACGAGGCGCTCCGGCCACAGTTCCACATGAGCCAGATGCGGGGCTGGAACAACGACCCCAACGGGATGTTCCACTACGACGGCGAGTACCACTTCTTCTGGCAGTGCAACCCCGCGGGCCGCGGCTGGGCCAACATGTACTGGGGACACGCCACCAGCCCCGACATGGTGCACTGGACCGAGCAGGACCGCGCCCTCCGATCCTTCGGCGGCAACGTTAAGAACCGCCACCCCAAGATGGCCGTCAGGAACTGCTTCTCCGGCAGCGGCAACGTCGATGTGAATAACACCGCCGGCTGGCAAAAGGGCGACGAGAAGACGCTCGTCGTCGCCTTCACCGACACAGGTTGCGGCGAGTCGCTGGCGTACTCGACCGACCGCGGGAAGACGTGGACGTACTACGAGGGCAACCCCGTCATCAAGCACTCGGGCCGCGACCCGAAACTGATGTGGTACAAGCCGGGCGAGCACTGGGTCATCGCCGTGTTCGACCAGGACAAGGACAAGAAGATCGGCCGCAACATCGCACTCTACAGCAGCAAGGACCTCAAGAAGTGGGAGCTCACGGGCAAGGTGCCCGGCTACTTCGAGTGTGCCGAGATCTTCGAGCTGCCCGTCGACGGCGATGCGAAGAAGACCAAGTGGGTGATCTACGCCGCCGACGCCCGCTACGCCATCGGGCACTTCGACGGCAGTAAGTTCACCCCCGAGCACGAGGGCAAGCACCGCGTCCACTGGGGCGCCTACTACGCCTCGCAGTGCTTCAGCAACAGCCCCGACGGCCGCGTTGTCCAGATCGGCTGGGCAAGGATCAACATGCCCGACATGCCCTTCAACCAGACGTTCACCGTGCCCACGAATCTGACGCTCCACACGACGAAAGACGGCATCCGCATGTTCGCCACGCCGATCAAGGAGCTCCTCAAGCTCCGCAAGCCCGACCCCAAGAGGGCCACAAACAAGGAGCTGAAGCCCGACGCACCCATCGAGTTCAGCGTCGACGATCAGCTCTTCGACATCGTGGTGACCTTGAAGAAGGGCACGGCCAGGAAAGCGGTCCTGCGGTTCGGCGCCAACGCTGCGGCGTATGACTTCAGCGCGGAGAAGCTCGACGAAATGCCGTTAGCGATGGCGGACGGCAAGGTCACGTTCCGCGTCCTCGTGGATCGTCCGATGTACGAACTGATCGGCGGTGGTGGAGCCTGCTTCAAGACCTCTGGCCGTCGCGACCAGGGCAAGCCGCTCGGCGCGATCTCGCTAACCGCCGAAGGCGGCACCCTCACCGTCGAATCCCTCGAGGCCTTCGAGATGGAGTCGGCCTGGAAGAGGAAGTAGGGACCGCTGTCCAAAGCGCAACACCTCCGCCGAATGAGGCGCATGTGGCACAGCCGGCCTCACTCAGGCGGTGCATCCAGTCCACGTCCCCGGCCAACGGCAACACCCGCGGCGCGAGTCGAGCAAGTGTGGGCATGGTGAGGCGATGGCACGCTCGAGCGCCGGCGGCAAGGGGATAGTTGAGCATGGTGTGCCATTGCTGACATCACTGCGTCCTGCTCGGGGAACTACAGGATCCCCCACTGTCGTTCCTGTTCACGCTTCTGCTTGAATGCTATGGATTGGCGGACCGATTCAAGTCGAGCGCGCGCCCACTCCCTGACCTTTGGGCGAGGATGGCCGGCGAGTTCCTCTAGCGGGTGGATCTGCCTCTCGAAGTGTGGTACCGCGGAGCCCCAGCAGATGTACGTGCCCAGATTGGCAGATATGGCACTCAGCACACGATCCTGATCGCCGAACTCGTCCAGTAACCACCTGACGAGCGGATGCCAGGAGAAGCCCTCTCCATCTTCGGAAAGCGGTGGCATCATCCGGGCAGCCGAACTCGGCGCTCTCTCCGTGTCCGCCTGACACCACTCTCGGAGTATCTCTTCAGGTAGCGTCAGAAGCACCGCTTCCGAACTGCCGGCGGGGTCTGGGCCTAGCAGGTGCGCGACATGGAAAGCTTGAGAGCTGCCCCCCGAAGTAGCTGCCGCCCCAAAGATGGGCCAAGTCGCCCTGCCGTACTGTGCGAACAGCCTTCTCACCACCGGCCGCACCGAGTGGTCCAGCGAGTACGGGTAGGCATCTTTGCGGCAGATAGCAGCGATCTCTCTGGCGACATGCTGGGCGAGCGCCTCATCCCTGGCCTCCGCTGCAAGAAGCGTCAGGCACGTCTCCTTCCAGTTGTAGTCGTCCATGTCTGAAAGCGACCCCGCCTCGCTCATCAGGCCAGGGATCAGGATTATCCTGCGCAACTCCTGAACGCAGGCGTGTTGCTTCTCTTCATCCCCGTGTAGGTACATCCGGAGGATCTCCAGTGCGACGCGCGCCTCCTCGTTCCCCCTTTGAGCAATGGCGTCGCAGAAGTCGATCACGATGCCTGGAGGCAGGTGGGCAAGCGCCTGCCCGTAGCCCAACATGCGGAGGCCCGAGGGTTGGTAGGCACCGGTCCGGACCACGCGTACTACGCGGCGCAGATCCTGCTCCGTAGGTGACAGCATCCGTGTGACGTTCACGACGTGCGGAGCAAGCGCTGGGTCTGCCACCATTTTCTCGAGAGCCTCGTGGCAGGCAACCGCATTGCTGTGCTTGACAGCAACCAGGACTGCCCCGACCGCGGTCGAGTTGGCCCTCTCGGGCGGTACACGACGCAGGCCATCCAGAACCGCCTCGACAAGCACCGCGGGATCGGCCATTTGCCTAGCCAGCTCCAAGGCGAACGGGTATGCCTTCCGTTGCTCGCCTTCGAGGATGATAGGGAGGTGACACAGAATCTCCGATGGATCCCTGGCACATTCGCGGGCGAAAGCCACGGCTTCCTCCTGGGAGAGGTCCACGAACCCTCCCGTCTCGTCGTCCTTCACCAAGTCCCAGGCGGGGAGGCTGACGATGAGCCGCAGTCGCTGGGGGAAAGCCTGGGGCGTGAGCAGGTCAATGATCGGCGCAAGCCGTGCTCTGAGGCGCTCGGATTCCTCGCGAGTCTCCGCACGGCACGCGGACCGTACGTTCTGCATGGCCTCTGGCCAGTAGCGTCCACGTGCTCTCACCACCGCCGTGACCGCCTGCTCCAGGTCTGAGATCAAGCCAACTTCGACAAGACCGAAGATCGACTTGGCGATCTGCTCGCGAGCCAGTTCGCCCAATTCGTCGCTACGACAGGCAATGCTTGTGAGCCTCTCGAGAGCGCCTCGCCAGTAGTCAACCACGAGTGGCCATTGTGCGGGTGGTGGATGCCAATCCCGCAGCGGCGGGCCACCCCCCTGATCCTCAGAACCGCCGCCTCGCGAGTAGAAGTCCGCTGGTAGGGCTCGCCCCAATGCAGCTACTCCCACTTTGCGCGTCCTGAGCTCCTCGGCAGTGATCGCTTCGTCCAGGATCGTGAGGCGCTCAGCGGGCGGCGCTTCGGTACCGGAGAGGAGAACCTGGAAGAGCTGGCAGAACTGGCCGGTTGCGTTGTTCCCCCATTCCTCATTCTCAGCTGACGCGAAACGGAGCATTAGCCGGGCCGCCCCGTGGAAAGTCTCGCGGCGGAAGCAGAGCTTCTCGAGCGCCCAGATGAGGTCCCGTCGCCCGGGCCCGACCGAGAGGAGCCTCTCTCTGTCCCAGCCCTCAAAAGCGCTCTGGAGAGCAGAGACACAGGCGACGGGAGCGATCTCGACCAGGGACCTGAACATGCGTGAACAGGCTTCCGTATTGAGAACCTCCGCCCTCGAGAAGAGACCCATTGGCCTGCACAGCCCTGCCACTGCTTGCTGCGCCTTGGGATGCTGATCGAACTTGGCGAGTCTGTCGCACATGGCGGCTGCGAGTGGCGGGGGGGCCGCTACCAACAAAGGGGCGATGCGCTCGGGGGGGAAGCCCGCCAACCACAGACCAGCGAGTCGAAGCGCCAGCGGGAGGGGCACCACGCGCACGTAGTCACCTCGTTGCTCGATGATCCCGCGCTGACCAAAGCGGCTGACCACTTCATAGAACCGCGTCTCGGTCACTCCGCATACCTCAGAGGCTAGGAAGCACCTCTCCGCCGCCGCATTACCCTCAAAGCCTAGCCTCTCACACATAGCGCACGCGCGAAGCACTCGAATGTCTTCCTCCTCGAGCGTCTCACGTCCCCACAGCAGTCGCTTGAGAAGCTCATCGTCCACAAGGCTCGCAGCGCTCCGTGCAGTCGCCAACTGGGCACTCGCCAGCAGCACAGCCATTCTGGGGAACCCGTCAGCGAACTCCGCGATGCGGTGGACCTGCACCTCGGGCATGCCAGGGTAAGCTTGGGAGAGCATGCCACAGATGACCTTGTGGGAGGAACGCTCGATCCTGATCACCGGATACTCGGTGTGGGGTGGCTCAGCAGTGAAATCAAGTGTCAACAAGCTACACTGGGAATCCGGGTGCTGAACCTCACGTCTCAACTGGTTGTGTAGCGTTTGCTCACAGTTGTCCACAACGAGAGTGCACCTCAGATGCTCATCCCTCCAGCTGGCAACTGCGCTGGCAAGGTCGCTCCTGCCGCCGCGCACGTCGCAGTACACGACGCTGGCGGCAAGAGCTGCTTGAACAGGATCTTGATCCGGGTCTTCGGGTGGCCGTAGCGCTTCAAGGGCAAGACGCGTCTTCCCGAGTCCTGACAGCCCCACAATGCGCACAGTCTGTCGCGCTTGGGTCAGCAGACGCCGTACGGCATCGATCGCGGAGAGCGACGGGTCGTCTGGGACGAAACTGAACCGAGAGTTCTCAGGGTACCTCGCCCATTCGTGCCAGGTCTGGAGGTTACCGGGAACATACTTCCCGACGCTTCGACGCACTTCCACAAGGGATGAAACGTGCTTGCTAGACCACTGTGCGATCTGGTTGGCATCCATCACCCTCACATCCGCGGTCCTGGCATAGCCCTTCCCAGCCTCCGCGATGCCTTGCCTGATGCGCTCGATCCGCCGCTCGATCATCGGGCGTGTGTAGGCCTTCCCGATGAAGAGGACATAGGCGCCATCGGCGTCGAGCGCCTCCTCCACGAGTGGTTTGAGTTTCTTAGTGCCCCGCCTCAGGATCTCCTTCTTGCAGTCCGCAGGACTAAGTCCACCGGCCTTGCTCTGGTACATCGTGTACCTGCGGGGGATCCACCCGGCGGCCTCGGGGCCACCACGCCAGCGAATCCTGCAATCCTCCCCTCCGTCAGAAACGTTGATCTTCAGTGAGCCGGTGACACACGCGGGGTCAATGCCGTGCTCCATGGCCTCGAGCCGGACCAGAAGCAGAAGCTGCGCAGCAAGTTGCTGCGGAGACAGCCGCTCAATGTCTTCGTAGGATACTGCTAGCGGGTGTGGCATATTGGGGCCCCTCGGTCCCGAGGTCGAGGCGCGCCATAGTGAGTTCGTCCCCGGGCAGCATGGTGGCACCCGGGGAAGGGTTGGGAGCTGCGATGCTGGGTTCGTGACGCTGGGCAGACGCCATTCCAGTGTCCCCTCGGAGTGGGCCCCATTATGCGCCGCGGAAGGGAGATGTCAAGGTTTGCTTGTTTTCTGCTCTTGCGCCGCTGGGATGTGGCCTCTCGCGAGGAAGGGAGGAGAACCCATAGGCTGTCTCAGAATAACGCGTCTGAGGTGGGCAGGGGAGGGGGAAGCTCCTGTTGAGCCGTTGCTGCGGCCCTGGCGGCTCGGCAGGAGCCCCGCCCTCCTACGGCTTCCCCCATTCCGAGACAGGCCGTATGGGATCGACCCCCAGAACCGCTCGACCCAATAGGGTGTGCCGAACCCGCGTCCCGTCGCCCACCTCCCGCTCAGCGGCTCAGTCCAACAAGCCTTCATCGGCCGTGTTCTCGCACGGCCGATAAACCCTCTTCGTTCTCCCAGGAAAACGGCCTCACGGATGGGCGGATTTGGCATTCAGGACAGCCTCTTCGCGCGGGATCAGGGCATCCGAGGAGCCGCCAGGGACTCCTTGAGCGGAACCGACATGTGAGATCGGGACTTGACGCCGCGTGGGACGCGGCGCTATCCTCGCATCACCATTGCGAGACTGCTGCGGATCGAGATCCCGAACGGCCCGTGCCATGTGACCCGCCGCGGCCCGCGTTCGGCGCTGCGGTCGAGCCATCGGGCACATGTAAGTGTCGAGCCCTGACCCACACCATGGGCGCACGTCACTGGCGAGTAAGGAGAAACGCATATGGGCGATAAGGGAAAGAGGGACAAAGGCAAGAGGGAACAGCAGAAGAAAGCCAAGCTCAGTCCGAAGGAGAAGCGGAAGGCGAAGAAGGAAAAGAGGAAGAGCTGAACGCCCAGCCTTGTTCTGTGACTTTGCAGGGACGGGCGCAATACTATTCGGCGCGGGAATTGCGTGGAGCGAGTGGACGCGCTGATGGCTCCGGCCCGCCACGGCTGGGTGCCGGCCATGTGGGCTCCGGGCCCGGATGAGAACACGATGTACAGGGAGTCCCCACGGCCGAGCAGAAGGTGTGTATGCCCCCTGCCAGCTAGTCGTCTGAAGACTGCAGCGTCGCAACGTGGGCCTCGACCTCCTCGGCCGAAGCCCACCCGAGCAGATACAGGCAGATCATCTCATACGTGCGCTTGGTCGGCTTGCGCCCCGTCCACAACGTGATGAGCAGCGAGGCGATCAGGCCGCAGTAGATCACCAGCGTCAGCCCGTTGGGGCTGAGCGAGATCAGCCGGTCGGCTCGCAGGATCGTCTTGAACCAGCGGAAGAACAACTCGATCTGTCACCGCCACCGGTAGAGGTCGGCGACCAGGCACGCGTCGAGGTCGAGGCGGTCGGTGGCCAGCAGGAGGACGTGTTCGGTCTTCGTCGTGCGGTAGGCCTTGGTCTTGCGGTCCACCCGTGGCGGGCGCGGGCGCCCGACCAGGGCGTTGAGGTCGGCCACGCGAAGCTGGACCAGGCGGACCTGGCGGTCGTGGAGCTCGGGCGAGCCCTGGCATCCGAGACGGACGACGCGGTCGAACTCGACCCCGAGCGCACGGGCCGCCTCGTCGACGGGGCGCTCCTCGAGGGTCTCGTAGACGGCGTTGGTGCGCAGGCGCACGAGGAACGAGCTGGCCGCGTCGGCGATGGCGGCCAGGAGGGCGTAGTCGGCGTAGCCGCGGTCGAGAACGTAGAGCTTGCCTGCTTCGAGCATCGTACGCAGGGTGCGGCCTTCGGAGGCATTCGCGTCGGTCACGGTGGCCTGCACGGGGGCCTGCTGGAGGAGGCTGAATTCGAGATGGACCTTGGCGGCCCGATGCTGGCCGTCGCGCCAGAGGGCCCAGAGCATCTTGGGCAGGGCGCGCAGGACGGTGCCGTCGACGGCGACGGCGGCGAGGTCGAGGGCCGACAGGCGCGGGTCGAGGCCGGCGTCGCCGACGTTGGCGACGAGGGCTTCGATGATGGGTTCGAGCAGGCAGGGGTCGAAGACGTTTCGGGCCTCGGAGAAGCTTCCCAGGGAGAAGCGGGGCAGATGGAGTTTCTCTCGGGTCTTCTCCAGGGTGCTCACCTGCTGGAGGCCGCGCAGGCTGGTCACGATGGGGTTGAGGAAGTAGAGGAGGAGATAGGCGACGTATTCGTCGTAATGGAGATTCCGGTTGGGGCAGGCCTTATGGTCGTGGAGGGGACGGAGCAGGTCGATACCGGAGGCGAGGTACTTGGCCCCACGGATGTCCCTTGACCGCAGCTTCGGCCTGGGTTCCGGACCGGGCTTCTTGCGGGCGACTTCGTTCATGCGCACAGTATGAACGAATGCTCAGAAAAGTACAAGTAAAAGATTGTCATGGCTTTGTCATGGAATGTCATGGCCTCCCCTATGCACCGGCACGCGCACCTGCAGGCCGGCGGCAAGCCACATAGCAAACCAGGGGCCGAACAGTATTGATGGTGTCCCCGAAAAGTGTCCCCGAAGCGATGAGTGGGGACGCGCGCTCGGGGGGTGGGTGGTCTCAGGTAACCAGGGCGGATGCGAGCCAGGGGGCGGCATCGGCGGCGATGCGGGGGTGGAGAGTGAGGCGATCGGGACGGCCGGCGTAGGCTTGGCGCGTGGGTTCGAGCCAGCGGCGGAGTTCGGGGGCGGTCACTTCGCAGTTCCTGCCCGTCACCAGGCCCTCGAGGCGGAGAGGGATGGGGGCCAGGGCGGCCGCGATGTCGCACAGGTCGCCGGCGGTGAGGGCCTCGGGGATGATGGTATCGTGGGGCACGTAGCAGAAGTGCGAGCAGAGGACGGACTCGAAGGCCACGAGGCCACGCCGCACGAGCACCGCGCGAACGCCTTCCTCGAACAAGGCTCCGAAGAGGGCCATGAGGCCGCCCAGCGGCCTGGCCTCGGGGGGCCACACGTTGTCGGCCTCGGGGTGGTCGTCGAAGGGGGCGGTGTTGACCGGCGCGATGGAGTCTCCCCAGAGGGCGAGGCGGCCCGCATCGAGGTCGCGGCGGGTGCGGAGGAAGCGG
>Ga0272442_10006224_pt1 | contig 15773 bp, 12 predicted proteins | sample SSMForm2O_FD_200262 | JGI IMG/M metagenome (GOLD analysis project Ga0272442, IMG submission 200262) | Marine sediment archaeal communities from Little Sippewissett salt marsh, Falmouth, MA, United States - SSM-Form-2O | ecosystem: Environmental > Aquatic > Marine > Wetlands > Sediment ...
AGGAAGACATTGTGGAGCACTTCAGGACCGTGGCGCGCGCCGCTCCGGCACCCCTTATCCTCTATAACATACCCTGCAACACGCATAATCCCATGAACCTGGATACGATACTCGAGCTCGCGGACGTAGACAACGTGGCGGGTGTGAAGGACTCGTCGGGCGACTTCGCGCAGTTCAGCAGGGGATTGCTCGGAAAGAGCCCGGACGGCTTCTCGTGGATACAGGGAGAGGAGTACCTGGCGACCGCCTCCGTTATGCTCGGGTGTAACGGCATGGTGAGCGGGTTGAGCAACGTGCGGGCCGAGCCCCTCATGGATCTGTGGCTTGCGGCACAGGAAGGGGACTGGGATGCGGTAAAGGAATGCCAGGTCCGCATAAACCATCTTCATGAGATCACCCGTATCTGCGGAAACCCGGTCTCACCGATAAAGGCCGCCACTGAGCTTGCGGGCAGGGGAAGCCGCCGGATGCGCCACCGGTCCCAGAGCCTCGACGACTCCGATATGGCCCGGGTGGAGGAGATACTAAGGGACTGTAATTAAACCATATCCAATTCAATTGCGGTTACCACAATCGACTGCGGTGCACTCAACCGCATACAGCACGTAAAATCGAAGAAGCCGGCCCTTCCATGTGCCATTGATACGAAGCAGTTTATTTCAATAAAATATGGAGTAACATGTTTCTGAAATATTAGTTCGCCATAACTTTGGAGAATACCCATGAATGTGCTGTATGTGGACATGGACAACGTGCTCGTGAATTTCGAAAGCGGGATCGCGCGGCTCGACCCGGAGGTCAGAGAAGCGTACGAGGGGCACCTGGACGACGCACCCGGAATTTTCGGGCTCATGGACCCCGTGGAAGGGGCGCTGGATGCCTACGCGAAGCTCGCGCGTGTTTTCGATACCTATATACTGTCCACCGCTCCCTGGGAGAACCCGTCAGCGTGGACGGACAAGCTCCTGTGGGTGAAGCGGCAGATCGGAGAGCCGGCCCGAAAACGGCTCATACTCACGCATCACAAGAACCTCAATGCCGGTGACTATCTCATCGACGACCGGACGAAGCACGGGGCCGACCGGTTTTCGGGCGAGCACATTCGTTTCGGTTCCGGGCGCTTCCCGGGCTGGCCCGAGGTGCTGGATTACCTGCTCGGCGGGACCGATTGAACAGGACGGAGACTGGTGGAACGGCTGGATCGAGGAAGCGCCGGATGTGAACTGCCAGAAAACAAACCGCCTAGAACTCATTCAAAGTCTCAAAGTTACCCTTAAAGAATCTCTGACTTGGTAACGAAAACCCCCGGGAGCGGTCTCCGCACCCCGGGGGATTTTTCACGCTTCGGCCAGGGGTCAAAAAGCCCCGGTCGATTACATCCTTCCGTCTTTACCGTATGCCCGCGTCGATGAGCGGGACCAGGGCGTCGATCGTGTCAGGCGTCACCACGCCCGCGCCGGTGTTGATGTACATGCCGGCGAATCCGTACTTCTTGGTCAGGACGATCTGGAGCACGGGCAGGAATCCCTGGAGGTAGAGCTGCTGGTCCAGGGTCGCGCTCACGTAGCCGCTCTTCAGGCCGTCGATGGTCTGCGGCGTGAGGTCTATGCCGCCCGCGATCACGTCGCCCGGGTCCTTTCCGGACTCGCTGAGCACCTTCTCGAACATCGACGTGATACCGCCGTGCTGGGTCCCCATGCCCTTTGTATCGGGGTTCCTAGAAAGATACGCGGTCAGAACCGGCACGCAGAGCGAGAAGTCCGCGTTCACCTCGGGCGAGATCTCCAGGTAGTCGACGTCGAGCCCGCCCTCTTTCAGGGCGTCGAACATACCCCTGGTGCTCATGCCGCGCTCGGCCTCGGCCATGAGTCCGTACACGAGAGCCTTGTCGCCGCGCTTCAGCCCCTCCCTGAGCATGTTCTGGCCGGTCACGTAACCGCCCATGTACAGGTCCACGCCGGCGTAGCCGAATCCCCTGCCCACGTACTTGTCGTAGAGCGGGGTAAGCGGGGTGTTGCCGCTCGTGATGATGATGCCCTTGGCCTCGGCCTCATCCACGAAGGGAGCGAAAGCGTCCGAGCCGGGATGGCCCATGATCGCTATGCCGTCGGGCTCGGCAGCGAGCGCTTCCTGAAACTGCTGGATCATTATCTCCGGCTGCCACTTGGAGTACTGCTCGATGAGCTTGCAGCCCAGGTGCTTGGCCGCGTCGCGGGCGCCGTTCGTACGGGCGATGGTCGCGGGCCCTCCCTCGGGTCCGCCGCACTGGATGTAGACCGTCATGCCCTCGCCCAACATGCCCGCGGCGACAGCTTCCTTTTTCTGTGCAAAGCTGTTGACCGCGAAGCCGATGACGAGTGCAACAACGATGACCGTTACACAGACGAGTAGTAAGGATTTCTTCATTTTGACTCCTCCTTTATTATTTATATACAAAAAGGGTCAATAGAAGCAAACAAAGAGCCAGCCGAATACCGTGCCCCTTTTATCCTCCCACGTTACTCATCCTCCGAAGCCTCCTTCCGCAGTCCCTTGATGAAGACCGATTTCCTGATGTTCGCCTCGCCGCTGCCCCTCTTTGTTATAAATATGTTCAGGCTTACGGCGATGATGAGCACGAGCCCCACCACGAGCCGCGTCCAGAACCCTCCCAGGCCCGAGGCAACGATTCCCGCTTCTATGGAGCCCACGATGAAGGCTCCGAAAACCGTGCCCGCAATGGTGCCCTCGCCGCCGAATATGGAGGTCCCGCCGATAAACACGGACGCCATGACGATGAGGAGATAGCCGCTCCCCTGTGTGGTCCAGTAGGTGGACATTTCGAGGGTCAGGAGGATCGCGGCGAATGCCGAGAGCCCGCCCATGAGCGTGAAGAGCTTTATCTTCATCCTCTGCACGTTGACGCCCATGACCTGCGCGACGCTCATGTTGTCTCCTATGAAGAGCGTGTGCTCGCCGAACCGGTGCCTGTTCAGTATGAACCAGAGTATGACTGCAACCGCGAACGCCCAGAGCGCCTGGGCGGGAAAATACCCGCCGAGACGGGCGGTAAAAAACTTATGGATGAATTCCTCGCGGATGGCGCGAATATTCCAGGCAAGACCACCGGACAGGATCACGGTGAGACCGCTCCAGAAGAACTGCGCGCCCAGGGTGGCTATGATGGAGGGCATGCCCACCTTTGCGACCAGGATCCCGTTTACGAAACCAACCACGATACCCGACGCGATCGCGAGGATGAAGGGGATCCAGGTCATGCCCGTACGGCTAAACAGGAAGGCGTACACGAATCCCGAAAAGGTGATGATCGCGGGAAAGGAGAGGTCGATCTCTCCGGCGGTGACGATGAGGGTCAGGCCGAGCGCGAGTATGAGCGGGGGCGGTATGGTCGACAGGAAGGCCTGGTATATCCTGGGCTTGAGAAAGGTGCCGGGCGCCGTGATCATGAACGTGCCGATGAGCGCCGCGTACACGATGATAATGGGCAGGGCCTCGACCCTGCTGAATCCCGTTTTTACCGATCTGAGTTCCGTCTTTGCCATTATGCGCCCGTCTCCTTCCCCGTCGCGTATTTCAGCAGGAAGTCATCGAGGTCCTGGAGCGAGACGTCCGCCTTTTTGATGTTCGCCACGATCTCCCCTCGGTCGATGACCACGAACCTGTCCGAGACCTCGTACACGTGGGAAATGGTATGAGAGATATACACGCAGGAGCGGTTGGAATTCTTTATCTTCTGGATGAAGTTGAGGACCTTCCTGATCTCCTTGAGGGAAAGCGCGACCGTAGGCTCGTCGAGCACGATGAGGTCGGCGTCGAAATGCATGGCCCTCCCGATCGCTATGCCCTGTCGCTCGCCGCCCGAGAGCACCCTGACCCTGGATTCCACGGTTATGCCCGCGCCGCGGAACCCGATCAGGTCGAGCATGATGTGCTGGGACACCTCCTTCTCCTTGCGGGTGTTGATGAATCCCAGCCTGTTGGTGATCTGCCTGCCCACGAAGAAGTTCCGCCACAGGGGCTGCTTCTCGCCGAGTGACCGCTCCTGGTACACCGTTTCTATGCCGTATCTGTGCGCGGCCTGGACGCTGTACTGCCTGAAATCCACCTCTTCGTCACGGATATACATTTTTCCATAGGTCGGAGCGTAAACGCCCGTGAGTATCTTCACCATCGTGGACTTGCCCGCGCCGTTGTCTCCGATCAGGCCGATCACCTCGTTTCCGCCGACCTCGAAGTTCACGCCCTTCAGGGCCACGACCTTCCCGAAGTGCTTGTGTATATTCTCCATCCGTACGACGTGATCATAGTCTTTTTTCATAGCGAAGCGAGCCCTTGTCATTATTTGTTTTATTTAGAAGTTTATCAAATATCGAAATTAATCACAATATTTATTTATTGTACCAGGCGGGGAGTTTCCGGGGGGCTCTTCGCGAAGACCTTCTCTCCACGGCGGCGGTGATCATGTTATCGAAGGACGGCATCTGTGAGGCGGAGCAGGCAATGGTCCCTGCTCTCTATCAGGCTTGGGTAATCATACCGATGAAACGGATGGAAAGAAACATGAGTTTTGCAAAGAGCTTGCCCTCTAGGAGGTGTTTTGCACCCTCTAGAGGGTTGCCCCCTCGCCTGCCTCTAATTATGCGAGGGGGAGGGTGAAGGAAAAGGTGCTGCCCCGGCCGGGTGCGCTCTCGACGCGCAGGTCGCCGCCGTTCATGCGGATGAAGCTCCGGGAGAGTATCAGCCCCAGGCCCGAGCCCTTTTCCCGCCGGGTGCCCTGCCTGATGAACTGCTCCTCGATTTTAAAGAGCTTCTCCACGTCCTCCGGGGCCATGCCCGTACCGGTGTCCCGAACGCTCAGCTCCGCCCGGTGTCCCGCGGCCGTTATCGCCACGATCACCCGCGAGCCGGGTTCACTGAACTTGACGGCGTTTGAGATGAGGTTCCTGATTGCCGTTTTTATCATGTTCCGGTCCGCGCGCACCCACGGGTCTTTCTCGGCCCGCACGACCAGCTCGATGTTCTTGTTCTCGGCCGCGGACTCCATGGGCGCCATCGCCTCGTTCAGAAGATCGTTCAGCCGGTAATGCTCGGGCCTGCACTGCATCTCGCCGGACTGGCATTTCTCCCAGTCGAGGAGGTTGTTCAGGAGCGTAAGGGTGCGGTCAGTGCTTTTATCCAGGTTCCGGACGAGCCGTTTTATTTCATCGGCTGAAAGGGATTCGTAGTCGTCGAGTATATACCGAAAGGCTGTTGTCGCGGATATGAGCGGGGTCCTGAGATCGTGGGCTATGATCGAAAAGAATTTGTCTTTCGTCGCGTTCAGCTCCTCGAGCCTTGATTCGTTCTTTTTCAAGTCGCGGTACAGAAGGTCGAAGGGCTGCCGCAGGCCGGTCTCGATGATGGCCTTGTAGATCATGTAGAAGGACACGATCTTCAGTATGTGGCCGATAAAGTTGGAGATGCCGAACACGTCAACGTAGAATATGAAGGCGGTCTCCGAGCCGATCGATACGATGATGGAGGAGGCGAGAAGCCACAGGACATTCCGGTCGAAGCGCTCCCGCCTGCGTAGCAGCCTGAACACGGAAAGAAAGAAGATAAACCCGATGGCTATCTCGCTGATCTTCTTGAAGGGCGTGAGTCCGTGCCCCTCGACATACGCGACCGGGAAGATATGCCAGTAAAAAATCGTCAGGAGCACGAGGCAGAACACGGCAGTGTATATCGTAAAGGCCCGGGGCAACCGCAGCTTTCTTCTGATAAAGAGGGGCGCCGCGAGCAGCGATATCGACTCCACGTACCGCGCCGTTACCCAGAGCTGGGTGGGGAGATTGGACCCCCATGCAGGGGAAAAAACCCCCATGCCCTTGTACGCCAGAGTATGCAGAAAATCGATACAGCCCACGAAGAAATAGGCAATTCCGAGGAGCAGGAGATAGTCGCTGTCCAGGTTTTTTCGGCAGTTCCACGCAACGATGAATATGCCGAAGGCCACGATGATGGAGAACACCTCGGCAATTGCATGGTAGAGAAGATAATTGCCCATGCTGAGCATAAACAATCCCGCGAGCAGAACCGCCCCGAACAGGTAGGTCAAATGTTTTTTTATTATTTTATGCTGTTCCGGCACTCGCATACCCTGTTTTTTATTTTTTCCGTTCATTTATCTATGTATCATATAGTCGACATTCGTCTTATTATATAGTTTCTTCATCACAAGGGCTGATGTTCAATAATTATATTACTTATAAAAAACCTGCGCAATAACAGCCGGTACATTTAAACGGGGAGTGAAATGAAAATTCAGAGTATCAACCTGCCGGATTTCTCGTACTCTTTTTCCGATTATCCCGTGGTTACAAAGGAGGAGGTGAACGAAAGGTACGAACGCCTGCTCGAAAAAATCCGGGAACGCGGCCTGACCCATCTCATTATCTACGGCGACCGGGAGCACCACGCCAACCTCCTCTACCTGACGGGGGGGTACGACTCGAGATTCGAGGAGACGCTCCTGGTGGTTCAGTTGAACGAGCCCCCCGTTCTCATACTCGGCAATGAGGGAATGAGCTATGCGGACACAAGCCTGCTCGATCACAGAAAGGAGCTGTTCCAGACCTTCAGCCTCCAGGGCATGACCCGCGACAGGAAGCGGTTTCTAAGCTCGATATTCAGGGACTGCGGGATCGAGGGTACATCGAAGGTGGGTGTCGTCGGCCTGAAATACTACGAAAACGGAGAGGTTCGGGACCCGCTCCACACATTCGACGTGCCGCACTACATCATCGAGGAGCTGAGCGAAACCACCATACCGGAAAACCTGGTGAATGCCGCGGACGTGATGACGCACCCGACCGAGGGGCTGCGGTCCGTACTTACCCCGCGCGATATGGCGCGCTCGGAATTCATGAACAACTACCTGTCGAACCAGATGGCAAGGATCATCGACGGACTCGAACCGGGCATATCGGAATCCGAGGCGATGTCCCTGTTCGATTACAGGGGTATCCCCTTCGTCATTCACCCTGTGGTCAATTTCGGACGGGACCGGGTGCTCCTCGGACTGGCGAGTCCCTCCTTCTCCCGGAGGCTCGAACCCGGGGACCCGGTGAGCGTGGGTTTTTGCGTGCCGGGAGCGTCCATCGCTCGGACGGGCTTCGCCGTTCAGTCGGAGAAGGACTTCCACGGTCCGTTGAAGGATATAATTGAGGCATTTTACTTTCCCTACTTCCGGGGTTTGAAGGCCTGGTACGAATCCATATCCATAGGCGCGGACTCCGGGACCGTCTACGACGCGGTGACGGCGATTCTGGGTGGAGGAAGTTTCGGCGTGAGCCTGAACCCCGGCCACCAGACCCATCTGGAGGAGTGGATCAACTCGCCCTTCAGGGAGGATTTTCACCACACCCTTCGGTCGGGTATGGCATTTCAATGCGACATAATCGCCTTCCCCGGCGGACCGTACGTGGGCGTGCATGTGGAAGACACCGTCGTAATAGCGGACGAGTCGACACGAACGCGCCTGAAACAGGAGCATCCCGAGGCGTTCACGAGAATAATGCTGCGGCGGAAGACCATGCGGGACATCCTGGGGATCGACATCGGCGAACATGTGCTCCCGCTCTCAAATCTCCAGGCCGTGCTGCAACCCTTTCTCCTGAATCCCGCGTATGCCGTAGTGGACGGGTGATAAAGGGCCGTCGGCGAACCTTAAAAACGAGGTGAAAAATGCACTACATTCTTGCACATGATTTCGGGACATCAGGGGACAAGGCGGTTCTCTTCTCAGAAGAGGGAACGATAATCGCGTCCGCCTACTCTCCTTACGAGACGCGGTATCCGCACCCGGGCTGGGCCGAACAGGAGCCTGACGATTACTGGAAGGCGTTCTGCGAATCGACCAGGCACCTCATCCGCGAGCGGTCCGTCGGGGCCGACCGGATCGGGTGCGTCGTGTTCTCGGCGCAGATGACGGCCCCCATTCCGGTGGACGATTCGGGCAGGGCCCTGGCTCCGGCCATGACCTACGCGGACACGCGTACCGTGCCGCAGACCGAAGAGATCGGCAGGCGCATGTCTCCCGAGCGGGTGTACCGTGTTACGGGAAACCGCCTCGACCCGTCCTACTCGGCTCCCAAGATCATGTGGATCCGCGAGCACCTTCCGGAGGTCTACAAAAAGGCCCGCGTCTTTCTGCAGGTAAAGGACTACGTGGTTCGGAGGCTCACGGGAAGATCGTGCACCGATTATTCGGACGCAACCGCCACGAGCCTGCTGGACATCACCGCGCTCGAATGGTCCGGGGACCTCCTGGATGTCACGGAAATAGAGAGAGAAAAGCTCCCCGAGCTCATGGAATCCACGGCCGTGATCGGTAGCATTCAGCGTGACGCGGCACGCGCATGCGGGCTCCTTGAAGGAACGCCCGTTGTCATAGGAGGGGGTGACGCGCCGTGCGCGACCAGCGGCGCGGGAGCGGTGAATACGGGCGACATGTACTTCAATATCGGAACCTCCTCATGGATCGGCCTCACGTCCGACGAACCCCTGCTGGACGAAAAGATGCGGGTGTTCAACCTGGGTCACCTCGTGAAGGGCAAGTACACGGTCACCGGCGCGATGCAGTGCGGGGGCGGATCGGTATCGTGGTTTATAGACGGCTTCTGCAGGGACAACGACCGGAAAGTCCCGGACAACGACCGGAGAGTCCCGGAACCCGCGAAGGCCATTCACGAACGGCTCACACACGAGGCCCGTGCTATAGCGCCCGGATGCGAAGGCCTGGTCTTCCTGCCCTACCTCATGGGCGAACGGAGCCCCATCTGGGACCCCCACGCACGGGGCACTTTCATCGGACTGTCGAGGATGCACGGGAGGGCGCATCTGTACAGGGCGGTGCTCGAGGGGGTCGCCTATCATATGAAGTCCATACAGGAGATCTTCGAGGAAAACGGTGCGGTCTCAAGCGAGCTGAAGGCGATCGGCGGAGGGATCCAAAATGAACTGTGGCTCTCGATCTTCGCGGACGTGCTGGAACGCACGGTCGTCACCCTGAATGTGGTCGAGGAGGCGACCTCCGTGGGAGCGTGTATCGCGGGAGGGGTGGGAATCGGGCTGTACCGCGATGCCGGGGAGGGAGCGCGTATCATTAAAAAAACTTGCGAGATCAAAGCTTCGGACGCGGGCAGGCCCCTTTACACCAGGAATTACAATGCCTTCAGAAAATCGTACACGCAGCTCGCCTCCGTGTTCCCCCTTCTCTCGGGCCTGTGACCGTCAGGCCCCTTCGGCCTTCTTCCATTCCTCCTTGAACGTCGCGATGCTCTCATCGGTAAGACCGCTCTTAACGGCATCCTCGAGCACCGGGAGTGTTACAACGGCCGCATCGGCCCCTGCGAGGGCCGCCTCCTCGAACCCGCACGCGTCCCTGAGGCTCGCCGCAAGGACCAGCGTTCGTTTATTCGATTCAACGGCATAGGTCTTTATTTTCCGTACCAGCTCCGCTCCGTTCCCCCCGCCGTCGGACACCCTCCCGACGTAGATCGAGATATAGTCGGGATCGGTTTCGAGCGCGACAACCGCCTGGCTGAAGGTGCATACAGCGGCGACGTTCACTCCGAGGCCCCGTTTTTTAATGAAACCCACGACCCTCAGCGCGTTCCTGCAAAAGGGCAGTTTTATGATGAGCGGTTTTCGGTTGACCAGCCCGCGGTACGTTTCGACCTCCTCCAGCATTCTGTCCATCTCGGTGGAAACGACCTGGAGCCCGAGGGGAAGATCCCCTATTTCGTTCATCCGGGATATCGCCTCCCTCCAGCCCATGCCTGCCCTGCTCACGATCGTCGGATTGGTAAGCACGCCCTTGATCGGATACGCATGCGCCTTCTCCATCTCTTCAAAGCCCGAGAATGCAAGCCAGATCTCCATTCCTCTCCTCCCTGCAATAAAATCCGTCTTTATACTAAAGCGTTCTTTTTTCGAATGCCTATCAAGATCGCCCCCTGCAGAACCACTCCGAGAAGTACAAAGGCTGCGCAGAAGATGTACGCATACTCCATCGAGAAACGCTGGTAGATGATCCCCCCGAACACGGAACCGATGATGAGACCGCTTGAAATGAGCACCTCGTGTACCGCCATACGGCCCGCCCGGTTGATGCTGCCCGAGACCCCGTGAAACATGCTGTTGAAATAGCTCTGGGCCATAAAGATCCCCACGGAGGAGATGAGGGCACTCGTTGCGAGCCCCGTATCGGCGAACATCATTGAAAAGGCAAGAGAGGCGTATATGAGCTGGCCTATGATCATCTGCCCGGGGCGAAAGTGCCAGAAAGTGGTCCGGCCCATAATGAGGAACCCCACCATGCCGAAAAGGGCCCGGTTCTGCATGATAAACCCCACCGTGGACTTGCTGAATTCAAGGGTATTCAAGGCGTACAGAGGGAATATGTTGACGATCACTCCGATGGTCGTATAGGTGGTGAGTACGCCGATCCAGGCGGGAAAGCGGAGGGGCGTGCTGCCGTCGGTTCCATTCCCCCCGGTATTCTTCTTGACGTTCACCGTACGGTCGCTTCGGATTTTCGGAAGGGTGAGGCTTGCCAGGAGAACCAGGATTCCGGCAAGGAAAAAGAGGCAGCATCCCGCTATGAGGGGGAGGGACTCGTAACGCTCGCTGAGAAGTCCGGCCAGTTGCGGGCTGACGATACTGCCCACGCTCCAGGATAAATTGAACCTGGCCATGAGCCTTCCGAGGGCCGGTCCTTCAATGTCCTGCGAGAGCCACCCCATGATCGGAGGCCAGAACAACGATATGGACATGCCGAACAGCATATAGAGCACGAGCACGACGGTGAAATTCCCCGCAGTCAGTATGAGGGCCACGAAGAGGCATTCGAGGAAAGCCGCTGCAATAAGAAGGTGGCGGGGAAGCATGCCGTCGGTCACACGCCTGAGGAAAATACACCCGGTGATATATGCCGCCGACCAGAGACCGGTCATGGTGCCGACCTGGCTCGGTGTTGCGCCGAAGATGTCCCGAATATAAAAGATGACGCCGAGAGTCACCAGCCCCTGCCCGAACGCAGCCAGGAAAGCGATGGGGAAGATCAGGGCGCTTTTCCCGATGCCCATGTAGAATGACTTGACGAGCTGCAGCCGTCTGTCTACGTATGAGAATTTCATGATGTATACCGCTCTTTTTCCAAGACTGAATCACCGCCAACAAGTAGGAAGATAGTTAAACATGGAGCTCACACAAAGCTTATTTATATAACCGGTACGCGGCTGACCTATAGGATGGAAACGGTTCTTCATGAAATACAGTTCCTTATCGTCCCCTGATAATCTTGACAAAAATGTACCTTTGTGCGACGATGAAGAAGAGCCAAACCCGGTAAACCATATGCCTGAAAATAAAGGGTTCAGATAGGTATGTTTCTTATAATTCAATATAAAGGGAGGTAGGAAGTCATGAAGAAAAAAGGTGCTTTCATTCTCATGGTGTTTATTGTCTCGTTTCTGTGTCTCGGCACGGGCATTGCCAATGCCGATTCGCACGTGATCAAGTACTACACGGACAACGATGAATCCGAGCTCGACCCCTTTGCAAAAGCCATTTCAAAGGGTACCGGGCTGAAACTGGAACCCCTTCGCCTTTCGTCGGGCGAGGCGTGGGCCCGCGTTGACGCCGAGGCTCCCCGGGTCGGCGCGGACATGCACTTCGGCTGGCCCCTGTCGTTTGCCATCATGGCAAAGGAGAAGGGCCTGCTCATGCAGTACAAGTCACCGGCATGGAAGGCGATTCCCAGCCAGTACAAGGATCCCGACGGATACTGGTACGGGTGGTCGTACTGGTTCGCATGCATCGGCGTAAACACCAAGCTCCTCAAGGAAAAGGGCTACTCCGCACCGCGTTCGTGGAAAGACCTCCTTGATCCCAAGTGGAAGGGCGAGATCGTGATGCCCAACCCGGGAACCTCGGGTACCGCTTACCTGACGGTTTCCACGGTCATGCAGCTCTTCGGTGAAGACGAGGGATGGAAATACCTCGAACAGCTCAACAAGAATGTTGCGCAGTACACGAAGTCCGGTTCCGCGCCCGGACAGCTCGTTGCACAGGGTGAGTACATGATCGGCATCACCTGGGACCAGGCGGTTGAAAAGAGGAAAAACGAGGGATATCCCATCGAGATGGTCATTCCCGCCGAGGGAACGGGATATGTACTCGATATCGCCGTAATTTACAAGAATACTGAGAACCCGGAGGGGGCAAAGAAGTTCATCGACTATGTCGGGAGCAAGGGATTCCAGCAGGAAGTGGCCCAGTACCGTTCAAAGGTCACCTATCCCGGCGTCGAATCACTCGTCAGGTTCGATCCTAAACTGATCGATTACGATGCCAAATGGGCCGCGGACAACAGAACAAGAATCATGAGCACCTGGAAGAGCCGGTTTGCGCAGTAACGCCCCAGAAATTCCATAAAAACAGAGGCGGGTGAATACCGCCTCTGTTTTATATAATGCATCAGCCTGGAGATAAGATGACCCGAGGAAGTTCCGCCAGGGATCCGGTCTTCGGCATGCGCCGGGATCCCCTGTTTATCGGTTTAACGGTTTTCATGGTTGTTATGCTCTGTCTCTTCGTTGTCTACCCCGTTGCATCGGTGCTGGTCGCCTCGTTCCGGGAAGAAGGGGCCCTTTCCCTGAAGAACTATGCGGATTTTTTCCGCTATGCGTATTACTACAAATCCATGGTGAACAGCCTGCTGCTCGGCCTCGTAACAACCTCGATCATCCTCATCGTTGCATTCGCGCTCTCGTACGTGGTCAGCAAGACGAACCTGCCTCTTAAGCCTTTCCTCCGGATGAGCGCTCTGCTTCCTCTCATCTCCCCACCGTTCATCTTCTCGCTTGCGCTCGTCATTATCGCGGGAAGGAGGGGACTCATCTATCACTTTACCGGATTCAGTCCCAGTATTTACGGCTGGCCGGGCCTCATCATCGCGCAGGTTCTCTCATTCCTGCCGCTCGGTTTTCTCATGGTAAACAACGTTCTGCAGTCACTCGACCCCTCGCTCGAGGACGCGTCGCGAGACCTGGGTGCAAGCCAGGTCAGGACACTTTTCAGGATCATCGTTCCGCTCTCACTTCCCGGACTTTTCAAGGCGGGACTGCTCGTTTTTATAATGTCCCTCGCCGATTTCGGCAACCCCATGCTCATCGGCGGCGGGCTTCCCATCATGGCGACCGACGCCTATAACCTCTGGATCGGAGAGCAGAACATGGAAATGGCCGCCGTATTCTGCATTCTGCTCATCATCCCCTCCATATTCGTCTATGTCATACAGAACTACTTCCTCAAGGAGGGGTCCTTCGTTACGGTAAGCGGCCACATGATCGCCTCCGAGAGGAGGAAGATAGCCTGGTATATCCAGTATCCGCTCTATGCCGCGGCACTCGTCGTATGTTTGACCATCATCTCGTGTTTCACCGTGATTTTCATCAGCTCGGTCACCAAACTCTTCATGATCAACAATACACTGACGCTCGAACATTTTTCCAGCTACTCGGGGTGGAAGGCGCTGAAGACATCGTTCACCGTGTCCGGGATAGCGGCCGTGATCACCTCTTTTACATCCATAATCTTCTCTTATATACTGGTTCGCAAGAAACCTATCGCTCGCGACGCCCTTGAGTTCATTGCCCTGCTCGGGTTCGCGGTCCCGGGAACGGTGATGGGAATCGGGTACATAATCGTTTTCAACAAACCTCCCTTCATGATAACGGGAACACTGGCCATCATCATACTCAATATATCCTTCAGGGAGTTTCCCGTCGGCCTGGAGGCGGGTATCGGAAAACTCCAGCAGATAGACATCGCGATCGAAGAGGCCTCGCGGGATCTCGGGGCGAACAGCATCAAGACATTCGTAAGGGCGGCACTCCCGCTCATGAGCTCGGCATTTGCCGCAAGTTTTCTCTATACCTTCATGGTGGGTATGATTACGATCAGCGCCGTAATCTTTCTCATAGCGCCGGGGACCAACCTCGCGTCCCTCCTCATCCTGCGGCTTGCCGAGACCGGGAATATCGGAAAGGCGTCCGCCATGGCGGTGATGCTGACACTGGTGGTACTCGTCAGTCTCATGCTTTTACGCGTACTCTCAAAACAGACAAAGATGGAAATTCTGAAGGGGTTCTGACAATGTCGGAAGAGACGGTTCTTGAATTGAGAAACGTGACGAAGAGATTCGGCATGATTACGGCGGTGAAGGATCTGTCCATCCCGTCCATCAACCGGGGTGAATTCCTGACGTTCCTCGGACCTTCCGGGTGCGGCAAGACGACGCTTCTCAGAATGATAGCCGGATTCTACTATCCCACAGCAGGGTCGGTCGTCATGCACGGGCAGGAGATCAACGATATCCCGCCGGAGAGACGAAAAACAAGCATGGTATTTCAGAATTACGCACTTTTTCCGCACATGAGCGTTTTCGGCAACATCGCATACGGCCTGAAGCTGAGGAAACTGCCGAAGGAGCGGATCAGAAAAAAGGTAAAATCCATACTCAAGATCGTACAGCTCGAGGGGCTGGAACAGAGGAAACCGACCGAGCTGTCGGGCGGCCAGCAGCAGCGGGTCGCACTCGCGCGCTGTATTGTAATCGAACCTGAAATCATACTCCTGGACGAGCCCCTGTCCAACCTGGACGCCAGCCTGCGCGTCCAGATGAGGGAGGAAATAAGAAAGATCCAGCAGTCTTTCAACCTGACCACGATCTTCGTTACGCATGATCAGGAGGAGGCGATGAGCATGTCCGACCGGATCGTGGTCATGAACGAGGGCAGTATTGAGCAGATCGGGACGCCGACCGAGATATACGAGAAACCCGCCTCGCTCTTCGTGGCAGGTTTCATCGGGTATATTAACCTCATCCCGGGACGGATATCGGAACAAACCCCGGGCCTCACAAGGATATCAACCGCCGCATGCGAGCTTATTAATGCAAACGATATGCAGGATATGAATACCGGTGAGGTAATGGCGGTCATAAGGCCCGAGTCGGTGATACTCGAAGAGGGATCTTCCGCCGATGAGGAGAACAAGCTCAACGGTACGATTCTGAGCTCCACCTATATAGGCTCCACCGTGCGGTACACAATCGAAGTACCGTCACTCGAGCAGCCCTTCGTCGCCGACGTGTCGAACCCGGAAGGGAGGGGAATTTTTAAACGGGGGGCAAACGTCATCATATCCCTCCCCACGAAATTTCACTGCATCAGGATTTAAAGCGATTTTCTCTCCATGCGATTGCACTGTATCAGGATTTGAAGCGATTTTCTCTCCATGCGATTGCACTGTATCAAAATATAACCCGCTCCCCATCCGGGAATCCATAATCCGGATAAATAGATCGAATTTAGAGTTTCAATAAATAGATATAATGGGGAGTTTTCACAGATATAAGATACGCTGAATCCGGTGAACCACGGAAATTAATAAAGCAAAATGTAAAAAATTATCATGTTTAATAACTGTTAATGGTAAAAAAGAAAAATTCGATGTTCACCCTAAATAAAACCATCTTGCCGTAATGATAACGTCTGTTATAATGAAGACAAAAGGGCGCGTTTTATGAACCCCAAGAACTGATTTCCGCATAGTAAAAAGGGGGAGTTATGTCGGTTTACAAGGTAATAGAGCTTATTGGAACGAGCGAAAAATCCTGGGAGGAGGCGGCAAAGAACGCGGTTGACGAAGCCTCCAAGAGCCTG
>Ga0272442_10006226_pt1 | contig 15771 bp, 11 predicted proteins | sample SSMForm2O_FD_200262 | JGI IMG/M metagenome (GOLD analysis project Ga0272442, IMG submission 200262) | Marine sediment archaeal communities from Little Sippewissett salt marsh, Falmouth, MA, United States - SSM-Form-2O | ecosystem: Environmental > Aquatic > Marine > Wetlands > Sediment ...
TACTTGCAAAACTTGCAGATGTTGATCTGAATGAGCTTGGTTCATTGGAAATTCTACGAAATTATTACAAAGATAGCCCGCTGTATATTGCATTAGTAGGTGGAAACGTAGTATTACCTCAGATTATTTATGACAGCTATTTAACACCTCCTGGTGATAGTTATCTTTCCAAAGTTTTTGGAACAGGCACTCCAAGTGATGTAATTTATGGAAATATTGACCCGATACCAGGTGAATGGGGTAATACACAAAATGATGTCTATAAGTTTAATGGTGAAGATTTCCCATATCAAGAAAACATTGTAGGTAGAATCACTGGTTGGGATTTACAGGATGCAAGTGCTCTTGTTGCCAGAACAATATTTTATGAAAATATTATAGATGATTTAGGTGAATGGAAAAATAAAGCAACTGTTGCAACAGGTAGTGGAACTGATTTTTTAAAACCTCCTGTAGCTAGTTTTTTACGTAAAATCACAGGTAAAGATCCTATTGTCAAATGGCCATCTGGATCAACTGAGCTAGTTGGTGATAAACTAGAAAAAACAGTTTTAGAACCAATTGGTTTTGATGTTTATCGAACAGAATATGCTGAATCACAAGTCCATGGTTTTACTGATGAAGCAATTGAAAAAATACAAAAAGCAAATTTGTTTAGCAGAGTATTTTTTGCTCCTAATTTAGTTAGAATGATAACTGGTGATGAAGTAGTAAAAGGTGGAGAATATATGGAAGAATGTAACATAATTTGGCATAATGCTCATGGAATGCCAAATGGATATGAGTTTGGAGATGAACTTACAAACTCAGTTGGTTGGAGGCCTGGAATATATGCCATATTTAATTGGCTTTCAAGAACTGGTATTCTCCCAATCTTTAATACGGGTATGACAACACATGGTTTCCATAATGTTAGAAATGTCGAAAATTTGAATCTAGGTCCATCAGTTATGATCATTGAAAGTTGTTTCTGTGGAAAAATAGATGGTATGTATCCAAAACAAGCAATTAGCCAAGCACCTTTGCATGCTGGGGTAAATGCACTTGTCGCAGCAACAACTGAGTCTAATGTCCCTGGTGGATATCTTGAACCATACTTTAACTTTGATCGTTACAACATAATTGCAAATATCATCAACAGATTAAATGTTAAAAAAGGAATTTACCCTGATTCACACTTTGGAAATATAATCCAAGAAAACTTTTATCAATATCTTGCAGAGGACCAAGACGTAGGAACCGCTCTTAGAGATGCTAGAAATGGTTATTTGCCAATTGATATAGATTCAACATTCCAATGGGTGCCACCACTAGATACATCAATTGACTCAAGAGGATCACTTATGAAATCAACAGCAGGGGATTCAGGACCGGTCCCGGAACACAAATACATGGCATACTATGAATACACTCTCTACGGTGATCCAGCGTTTAATCCATATATAGCAAATGAATAAAAAAGAAAAAAATTAATTCTTTTTTCTTTTCTTTATTAAAAAAAATTGTTAACTAGATTCATTGTTGCTAATATCATCAGAAGCTTCTACATTTTCATCATTCTGTTCATTATCTGAACTTGTTGTTGTATCTTCATTTGATTGAGATTCATCAGTTTTTTCATTATCTTCCTCCTCTTTGACTTCATCAGATTCAATGATTTTAGCAACTGAAACCACTTTATCATCATTGTTGAGCCTCATAATAGTGACACCCATAGTATTTCGCCCTTGAATTCTTACATCTTTGACAGGTATTCTTACCATCATTCCATTTTTACTAGTAAGCATAAGTTGATCTTCATCTGTTACTTCTTTAACATAGATTACTTTTCCGTTACGATCATTTGTAACAATGGTTCTAACGCCTTTACTGCCACGATGAGTTTTTCGATATTCTTGAATTGGAGAGCGTTTACCATAACCGTTTTCAGTAATTGTAATTAGGTTTCCCTCTTCACCAACAACAGCCATTGAAACAACCTTATCATCTTTGCCTAGTCTTATACCAATTACTCCACGTGTAACTCGACCCATGGATCTTACTTCTTCTTCATTGAACCGGCAGGCTTGACCGTTAGCAGATGCAATCATTATTGTTTGCGATCCATCAGAAAGTCTAGTGCTGATAAGTTCATCATCTTCATCAAGATTTATTGCACGTATTCCGTTTACACGTACATTGCTATATGCTGATAATTTTGTTTTCTTGATAATGCCTTTCTTAGTTGAAAAAACTAAGAAATGTTCATCATCAAACTCATGTATAGGAATTGCAGTTTCTACATACTCGCCTTCTTCAAGTCTTGGAATTAGATTAATAATTGGTTTACCTTTATGATGCCTTGTACCTTCTGGTATTTTGTAGCCTTTTAGCCAGAATGCTTTACCATGATTTGTAAAAAACATAATGTAGTCATGTGTGCTTGTAACAAAAGAATCAACCACAATGTCCTCTTCTTTTGTTTTCATACCTATAAGACCTTTTCCACCACGATGCTGAGTTCTATATGTCTCAATTGGAATACGTTTAATATATCCACTATCTGTAATAGTTATAACAACCTCTTCAACAGGGATTAAATCCTCTGTTTCAATGTCTATTTCACCTTCGACAATTTCAGTTTTTCTTTCATCACCAAATTTTTCTTTTATCTCAATTAATTCCTTTTTGATTTCATTAAGTATGTTTTGTTTATCGCCTAAAAGCCATTCAAGCTGTTTAATAAACTCTATTGTCTCATTATAATCTTTTTCGACTTTTTCAATTTCCATGCCAGTTAGTTTTTGCAGACGCAAGTCAAGTATTGCTTTTACTTGTTTATCTGAAAAGTTAAATCGTTCTATTAACCGATTTTTTGCTTCATCAACAGTACGACTTCCGCGAATTATTTTTATTACCTCATCAAGGTTTTTTAGTGCTGTCATAAAGCCTTCAAGGATGTGAAGTTTTTCTTTAGCCTTGTTCAGATCATAGTTGGTTCGTCTGGTTATAACCTTAACTCTGTAATCGATAAAATGAATTATTATATCTTTAAGACCAAGAACTCTTGGTTCTCCTTCAACAATAGCTAGATTTAGTATACCAAAAGTAGTCTGAAGCTCTGTATGTTTATACAACTGACTAAGAACAACATCTTCTATCGCGTCACGTTTTAAATCAATAACTATACGCATACCTTTACGGTCACTTTCGTCTCTTAGATCACTTACTCCTTCGATTTTTTTATCTTTAACAAGACCTGCGATATGTTTCAAAAGATTAGATTTGTTAACTTGATAAGGCAGCTCAGTTACAATTATTTTCTTTTTAGCATCACCTTCAATATTTGCCCTTGCCCTTACTCTAACTAGGCCTTTCCCCTCAGAATATGCTGATAGTATTCCGCCTTTACCATATATTATACCACCAGTTGGAAAATCAGGACCTTGAATAATGTTCATAAGATCCGTGGTTGTAACTTCAGGATTATCGATAACATGAATAGTTCCATCAATAACTTCATTGATATTATGAGGAGCCATATTTGTAGCCATTCCAACAGCAATACCTGAAGCTCCATTAACTAATAGATTAGGTAGACGAGCAGGAAGCATCACAGGTTCTTTTAAAGATCCATCAAAATTATCTGTCCATTCAACTGTATCTTTTTCAATATCTTGAAGCATTAGTTTAGAAATTTTATCCAAACGTGCTTCAGTATAACGCATTGCAGCAGCACTATCACCATCAATGCTACCAAAATTACCTTGCCCATCAACTAGCGGATAACGCAGGCTAAAATCTTGTGCCATACGAACCATACTGTCATATACTGCTTGATCACCATGTGGATGATATTTACCAAGCACTTCACCGACCACACGTGCAGATTTCTTATATGATCTATCTGCTGTTAGACCCATATCATTCATAGCATACAAAATACGACGATGAACAGGTTTTAAACCATCACGTACATCAGGCAAAGCTCGGCTCATAATTACACTCATGCTGTAATCAATAAATGCACGTTTCATCTCTGACTCTATTGCTCTTACGTATTCCTTTTTAACATTTTCTTCATCTGCCATGCTATCACCTAAATGTCCAAATTGGTAACCTCTTTTGCATGAGTTTCTATGAACTCACGTCTTGGTTCTACTTTTTCACCCATAAGAATAGTAAAAAGCTCATCTGCTTCAACAGCATCATCAACGGTTACTTTTACAGTCATACGATTCTCAGGATCCATCGTTGTCTCCCAGAGTTGATTGGGATTCATCTCTCCAAGACCTTTATAACGCTGAATTCCTACACCTGCTTCACCAAGTTCTTTAATTTTTTCAGGTAGCTCACGCTCTGAATAAGCATAATCTATTTGTTTACCCTTGCTAACCTTATATAACGGTGGCTGGGCGATATACAAATATCCTTCTTCAACCAGAGGTCGCATATAACGGAAAAAAAACGTCAATAATAAGGTACGAATATGTTCACCATCAACATCGGCGTCAGTCATAAGAATTATTTTATGATATCTAGCACTTTCAATGTTGAATTCTTCACCTATACCTGTTCCAATTGCTGTAATTAATGCAAGAATTTCATTATTTTTCAAAATTTTATCCATACGCGCCTTTTCAACATTAAGTATTTTTCCACGAAGTGGTAAGATTGCTTGGAACTCTCGGTCTCGACCTTGCTTAGCACTTCCACCTGCACTGTCTCCCTCAACAATATATAATTCTGTTTTTTCTGGATCTCTACTAGAGCAATCAGCGAGTTTACCTGGTAGGGCCGATGATTCCAATAACCCTTTTCTCCTTGTAAGCTCGCGGGCTTTTCTTGCCGCTTCACGAGCACGACTTGCATTGATTGCTTTATCAATTATTGAACGAGCAATAACAGGGTTTTCATCAAAAAACTCAGAGAGTTTTTCATTTGTAAGGCTTTCAACTGTACCTCTAACTTCGGAATTACCTAGCTTTGTCTTAGTCTGACCTTCAAACTGTGGATGACGTACTCTACAAGAAATAACAGTGGTTATTCCCTCACGACAATCCTCTCCACTTAGGCTAAAATCAATACCTTCAAACAAATTGTTTTTACGACCGTAATCATTTAAAACACGAGTAAGTGCCCCTTTAAAACCAGATAGATGAGTTCCACCTTCATGTGTATTAATATTATTTGCAAAAGTAAAAATATTTTCAGTATAACCATCAGTATATTGAATGGCTATTTCAACTTCTACATCTTCTTTTTCAGCTTGTAAAAAAATAGGATTTGGATGAAGAGATGTTTTATTACGATTTATATGCTGAACAAACTCTCGAATTCCACCTTCATATTTGTAATTATCTCTTTGGCCTGTTCTTTCATCAAAAATCTCAATTTCAAGACCTGCATTTAGATAGGCTTGCTCTTTAAGCCTGCCTACAATTGTATCATATTTAATATCAACAGTTTCAAAAATCTCAGGATCAGGTAAAAAAGTAACAGTTGTACCACTCTTCTCAGCAACACCAACTTCTTTCAAAGGCTCAATAGCTGCACCATGGTCATATTTCTGAATATATTCTTTACCATTACGTTTAACACGTGCTTCAAGCCAAACAGAAAGAGCATTAACAACAGATACTCCAACACCATGGAGGCCACCAGATACCTTATATGCTTGACTGTCAAATTTACCACCGGCATGTAGCGTGGTCATAACAAGCTCTACACCCGTCTTATTATATTTTTTATGCATTGTGACAGGTATACCTCGTCCATCGTCATTAACAGTTACAGACCCGTCTTTATTAAGATTTACAATAATTTTAGTAGCAAAACCAGCAAGCGCTTCATCAATAGAATTATCAACTACTTCATAGACAAGATGATGCAGTCCCCTCTCATCAGTGCTACCTATATACATCGCAGGGTTTTTCTTTACTGCTGCAAGTCCTTCAAGGACCTGTATTGAATCTGTATCATAACTTCCATCTTCAGGTTTTTTTTCTTCATTCATAATCATCACTTCATGTGTTAGTATTTACACTAATTCAGTAGATTTTTCATAAGGATTTTAGATTCCCATTTTTATTGTCTTTTTTTACCTATCTTCATATGGAGTAGAGACTAATAAATGTTACTATAAAAAATTACTTTTTTTACCTATTATTTATATAATAAACGTTAAAAATGTTAATGCTAATTATACCATTTAATTATTGGGGAGGAAAATCATGGAAAAAAAATTAAAAAATAGTAGAAATTTTTTATTTGGACGTAGGGCAATTTTCATAGTTTTTTTGTTATTATTAGTACCCTTAATTGCAACAGCATGTAATGCTGCAGATTATGAGGATTATGCGCCTATTTTGTATTTTGAAGGAGAAGAAACCTGTTATCCTGTTGATATTAACTATCATATTGATAATTCTGAATTAAAATCGGCAGAAATTCAAGGCGAAATAGTTCCATATTATGATAATACCCATGGAACTACAAGTAATGATGGTGTAATAAATCATTATCAGAGCCAGTTAAAAAATAATTTTAATGGAGCGTATGGATCAAAAAATTATAAGGTTTATTATCGAATTGACGACTCTGTTGAAGGATCAACTCTTATTCAATATTGGATGTTTTATGCATTTAATAAGGGAGAACTAAACTCCCATGAAGGTGATTGGGAGATGGTTCAGGTTATTGTTCCAGATAATATAATTCCCGGGACAAGTTTTAGGAGGTTTTCATATAGTCAACATTATAGTGGTCAAACAGCAAGAATTGAGCAAATCGAAAAAACTGGAACCCATATGAAGGTATATGTTTCAAGAGGCTCCCATGCGAACTATTTTAGATCATATTCTGGTAAACTTGGACTAGCAAGTGATATAGTAGGTGATAATGGTAAAATTCTCGAACCTGATGATTATATTCTTGAAGAACTAGATGACCAGTCTTGGCTTACATTTGAAGGTTTCTGGGGGGAGTATGGTGACGAATCTGATCTAATTCTTGGTGGCGCTGGTCCACAAGGTCCAATGTTTAGACATGATCTGGAAGGAAACCTTTACTGGGATGGAGATGTTGCATATCAAGCAGTTAATGAAATGTTTTTAATGATCGAATTATTCTTATATCATTTTGTTACAATTTTCATAATACTCACAGTTGTAATACTGTTAATCATATTCTTTAGGATTTATCGTCGAAATAAAAAACATGGATTAGGTCCCCGTAAACTTTCAATGCTTTATATAGATGGTATTAACCTTCATACAATTGGCAATATCCTATGTTTTGTAGGAATAATCCTAGCAATTATTAGTTTGACAATGCCATGGTATTCATTATCCGGAGATGTTAGTGTTACCGGATTTGATACAGGTGGAAAAGTAGATATGCTAACTCTATATCCAATGGAAGGATTTCAAATATTTGTACCTGGATTTGGTGGTCCTGCTCCCTTAGGTTCAATGGTTTTTCCATTTGGGCTTTTAATCGCTATAAGTATAATATTCCTATTTTTGTCAACTATAGGAATTAATCAAAGCAGGAAATTAGGGTATAAATATATTGGCCGGGGAATTCGATTAATAATACCAATAATAATACTCATAGCAGGCTTATTTTTAGCAGCATCACAAATTCCTGGAAGTCAAGGATCTGGTGGAGCAACTGACTATTTAAGTGATGTCATGGGTTCTATTACAAGTTCTCCTTTTGGTGGTGAAAAAATAATAAGTGAAACAGGGACATCATTAGGTGATATAAATATTAATATGCAATGGGGTCTGGGAATAGGTGCTTATCTTTTATTGTTTTCAGGAATAATACTACTAATAGCTGGAATACTATCAGTTGTAAAAAATAAAGTGTTTTTTGAGCCAAAAACACCCATCCAAAAACCAAAGAAAGAAAAAATTAAAAAAGAAAAAAAATCACAAACTGAAAAACCACTACCACCAAAAAAAGAAAAAGAATCAAAATCAAATTTCTGTGGTAAATGTGGAACAGAGGTTGCCGAAGGAGAAAAATTTTGTAGCAAATGTGGAGAAAAAATATAATACAAACCTTCTCCATTTTTTTCTTTTTCAGTAAAAACTAAAACATAGTTAATTATAACATTATTGGGCTTTTATGATCATCAACGCTGATTTGCATATACATTCACGTTTTTCAGGTGCAACCAGTAAAAAAATGAATATCCAGAATCTAGCATTTGTTGCCCCATTGAAAGGATTAGATATCATTGGAACAGGTGATTGTCTTCATAGCGGCTGGATGAAGGAAATAAAAACCTGTGAAAAAATTAATGAAGGAACATTTCAGTTTGATAAAACACGTTTTATTTTAAGCACTGAAATTGAAGCAGAAAAAAGAGTTCATCATCTTTTGTATTTTCCAAGTATATCCTCTGCAGAAGATTTTAAAGAAAGAATACAATCTAAATCAAAAAATCTTGAATCTGATGGAAGACCTAATATTAATATGAATGGAGAAGAACTAGCTGAAATTGCTAGGGATGTAGATGCATTAATTGGCCCTGCACATGCTTTTACTCCTTATACTTCAATGTATGCTCGTTTTAACTCACTATTTGACTGCTACGGTGATATGACCGGCTATATTTGTTTTGTTGAACTCGGGCTTTCTGCAGATACTTATTTTGCTGATAAAATTAAAGAGCTCCATCGTCTAACTTTTTTAACTAATTCAGATTGTCACAGTCCTCATCCAGTTAGAATTGCTAGAGAGTTTAATCGTTTTGAAGTAAAAGATATTACTTATAATGAAATAAAAAAGGCAATTCTTAGAATAGATGGCAATAAACCAATATTAAATGTTGGTCTGCCCCCTCAAGAAGGTAAATACCATGAATCAGCTTGCCGTTCATGCTATACTCATTATACTCTTGAAGAAGCAGAACGACGACGTTGGAAATGTAGTTGTGGAAAAAGAATAAAAAAAGGTGTAAAAGACCGGATTAATGAACGTGCTGATTTCAAAGAACCACAACATCCAGATCATAGACCACCTTATATGCATCTTATTCCAATGACTGAAATAATTACAAAAGCTGTTGGTCAAAAAAATCCTTTTACACAAACAGTTAACAGAAGATGGAGTGAATTGGTTTCAAATTTTAAAAGCGAAATAAACGTATTAATAGACAGCAATATAGAAGACATTGCAAAATCAACAGCTCCGGCTATAACAGAAGCAATTCAGGCATTTCGTGAAAACAAAATAATAATTCATCCTGGGGGAGGAGGTCAATATGGAATTATTGAGCTACCTAGTGACGACGCAATAACAACTATGAAACTAGGCCCAAAAGATACACAAACAAGTCTAAGTGAATACTAAAAAGTGGTTTTTATGGATTATGAAAAAGCCTTAAATGAAATCAAAGAAATTCTATCAAATTCAAAAAATAACCTTCAAGATGTTGTAAATTACATATTTGAAAATATTGATCATTACAGCTGGATAGGAATATATTTGGTTGAAGGAGATGATTTGGTTCTAGGGCCATGGAAGGGTCCCAATTCTACAGAACATACAAGGATTCCAATAGGAACAGGTATTTGTGGAGCAGCTGCTGAAAGCGGTAAAACAGAGTTAATATCAGATGTAAAAGCAGACACTAGATATCTTTCTTGTTTTGTTTCCACTAAATCAGAAATCGTTGTTCCAATAATTAAAGATGAAAAGATCCTTGGTGAAATTGACATCGACTCTGATAGAGTTAATGCTTTTACAAAAGAAGATGCACAATTTCTAGAGCGAGTTGCAGATATGCTCAAGGAGCATATCTAAAATTCAGCACTCAAGATCTTCATCACAGACCAACAGGCCTCAGAAAGGGTTCGCTCATCACTAATTTTTTCAATAACGTAACTGGGATTTAATATTTTTGTATAAAATCAAATAAAAATTAGATTTAAATCAAAAACTATAAATGTATTTTTCTTTTATATCTATAATAATCAATGAGGTAGAAAATATGAAGAGAAAAATTCTTACAATATTTATTGCACTATTTGTTGTAGTGCTTTTTGTAAGTGGTTGTACTGAACAATCAACTAATCAAGATGATAATGAATCAAATGGAACTAATGAAGAGATTGATGATTATGATTCAGATGGATATAATGACGATGTTGATGATTTTCCAAAAGATTCAAATTTATATCTAAAAGATTTACTAAAAGAAAAAACAATGACATATGAATGGAATTATACAAAATATGGCTATTCTGATACAAAATCACCTGATAGTGATGCTAAATATTTGTTAGTTGAATGTAGCACAGAATCAAATGAACCTTATATTAATCCCATTGGTATTACTGTTAGTTATAAATCGACTACAGATAAAGAATTTACAAAATCTGTTTATATTAAGCAAGGATATGATGCAACAATGATGATTCCCTTTGAAATTGAGATTTCTGGGAACCTTAATGTAAAAATTGGAAGTGTCGATGATATACAGGAAATAGGTCAAAATGGTACAGTTTCTTATGCAGTTTATCAATTAAAATAAAAACTAAAAAAATAAAAAAAAGAGAGGATGGGGGGGAATCTAAAAAATTAAATCATATCTCCGATATCTAGTTCTTCGTCCTCAGGAATAAATGAATCATCGATTTCATCTGATATGTCATCCTCAGTTGGCTCTTCACCTGTTGAAAAATCTTGTTGATCATCCTGGGAAGTTTCTTTCAAGGTAGCAAATAAAACTGTTGCAGATATAACTACGACCAGAAGCACAAGAATTGATAATATTTTTTTATCCATTTTTACCACACACTCCAAATCATTTACCTTTTCCTTTACCTTTGTCGTTACCTTGGTTGCCCTTTCCTGGACCATTTCCCATATTACCATCATCAATGTTCTGGATCCTATTTTCGATTTTTTCCATAAGCTTTTCATTTCCTGAGTTATTGGCTTTGTCTAATCTACTTCTAAGTCGTTCCAAATGTCTCTCTGTAAAATTTGTTTTTGCACCTTTAGCACCCGAGTTTGCAAAGTTTTTGTTTCGAATCTTTATCTTTTTTAATTCAGTAAAAATATCTCTTCTTTTTTCCTTGGTTTTCATGTTTACTATTTTACTTAACTGTATTCTTACTTGGGTTAGGTTAATTGTTCCATTTAGATATTCATTTACAAAATCACTACTTTGATTCCCAATTATTCCATATAATCTATAGATCTGATTGGCATTGAATTGTTTAATTAGGTTTCTGACTTTTTTACTATAATTCTGTAATTCATCACTTGTAATATTTCTGATTTGTGCTTTTATTTCTTTATATGTTATATCACTAAGTAAAGCTCTGATTGTTACTCTAAACTGTGTTGTAAGATTCCTTGAGTCATTCTTTAAATCAACAAATATTTCAACTGAATCATTTGCTTCAGGATCAGCTGCTTGAACCTCATCTAATACTAGATGCATCTCAGAAAGAATTGCTTCAAGATCTGTTGTATTATATTCTATTCCTTTAAGTACACTTACTGCCATTTCACCTTTTAAAAGATTTTTTGTAATTGCTTTTTCAAGCTGCAGGAGTCTAATTTGTGCACCAAAAGAATAATTCATTTTTTCAATTTCTTTTTCTGTATCTTCATCAACAGGATCTTCAGGATCACCTTCATCTGCAACTGCTAATGAAGAAGCTGAAGCCAATAGCATAAGTATCATTATAATGCTCAACATTTTTTTCATATCAATTTATCTCCTCGGGGTTTTCCCCGACTCATAATACTACATTGGATGAAACAGCATATATACTTTAACCGGAACATACCGGAACAAGCCAAAACAACACAAAAAAAAACAACAATTTTATGGCTTTTTTAGACGAACAAGGTTTGACATACCAACTTGTTCAATTTCAACTATTCCTTTAAGTTCAAGGGAATGGACATTTCTAGAAACAGCTGCCTTTGGCATATCAAGCTCATTTTGTATTTCAACCTGAGTTAATGCTCTGTTAACTTCCATCAAAAGTTTGACAATATCCTTTTGTCTATCAGTTAAACCCTTAAAGCTAATTTCTGAACCAGCTTCGACTTTTTCCTCAGCTTTGACAGGTCCTTCTTTTTTGTTTTGTAAAACAAAATACACTAGTAGTAAAACTAAGAATATGATAAAAAGAACAAGAAATATAAGTATATAGTCAAATGAACTAGAAGCAGTTGAACTTGGATTTATTTGATATTGAACAACCAAAGATAGCGCCTCATCTTGACCTGCACCTGATATTACAAGTTTACCTGATTCCTCTTCTATTGCATTAAAACCTGATGTCTTAATATGATTAATCTTTGAACCCTCAGGCAATGTTAAAACATAAATATAATCTGAAAAAGTCTCATCTTTTGTAATATTTAGAAGCCAATAGCTTTGTTTCTTATAAGTGTAAAGATTTGAATTTTCAACTATTAAATCAGGATGATCAGATACTCCAAGAATATCAACAACGCCACTATTGTCAACTGTTATTTGAATATCTGCATAATAATCTTGAGATGAAACAATTGGAAATGAATAAAATAATATGAAAAAAACAAGAAGAATAATTACTTTTTTTTGTAAATTTTTTCCCTTCATTTTTTATTTATCCCATAAAATTCCAAATAGCATTCTTCCAAATATCTTGAAGAATTTCTATTTTTTGATCAATTATTTTACAGCCCTCATCACTAATTACTAATCTATCTGCTTTTGTTTGACCAATTTTTATAAATGGAGTTTGACAACTCTCCAACGTTTTTTCAAAATCTTTTATTTTTTCTTTTTTAACTTCAATTATCCATCGTGTATTTGATTCAGAAAACAATTTAATGTCAGATCTGAGACTTTTTCCAACATCTGATATATCAATCTCACAACCTATATTTCCACCAATAGCCATCTCAGAAATGCAAACACCAATTCCCCCCTCACTTATATCATGACATGAAGAAATCAGCTCTTTATCAATTACACTAAGAATTCCTTTCATACAATTTTTAAGTGTTTTAATATCACTTTTTGGAACAGAACCGCCATCGATATTTATAACATTGTAATACTCAGATCCACCCATTTCTTTTTCAGTTTCTTTACCAACAATATAAACAGGGTTTCCTTCTGTTTTAAAATCAGATGTTATACATTTGCGAATATCCTTAACAATTCCTATTCCCATAATTTCAGGTGTTGGTGGAACAGATGTTTTTATTGACTCATTATAAAAACTGACATTTCCAGACATAAACGGTAATTTTAGGGCTCGTGCTGCATCACCAAGCCCTCTGCATGCTTCATAAAACTCTCCCATTTTCTCTGGTTTTTCAGGATTTCCAAAATTCAAACAATCACAAACAGAATCTGGAACTGCACCAACTGCAACAAGATTTCTACATGTTTCATCAATTGCAGAAAATGCACCCCAATATGGATCTCTCTCCATAAAACGTGGATTAATATTAGCAGTTACTGCTAGCCCTCTAAAGGAGTTTTCCAATGGTTTAAGAACTGTTGAGTCTCCATGGCTTTCAAAATTTAGTTTGCCTTGTAATGGTTTAATGACTGTGTTTCCTCGAACTTCATGATCATACTGGCGAATCACCCATTCTTTACTAGCAATATTTGGATGACTAAGAAGTTTTTTCAAACAATCATTTAAATCTGGCATTTCAAAATCTTTATCTTTTATCTCCTTGGTTTTTGGAACATTAAAAGGTCGATGACATGAGTCATAAACAGGTCCGCCAGTGAAAAAATCCATATCAAGCTCTAAGATTTTTTTACCCTTGCAATACACACGTGTTATTTTTTCATCAATTACTTTACCTACAACTACTGCAGTTACATCCCATTGTTTACAAATATGTAATACTTTGTTGACATTTGATGGTGCTACAAGAAACATCATACGTTCTTGGCTTTCAGATACCCAAATCTCCCAAGGTGCTAGTCCTTCTTCTTTTAATGGTACGTTGTCTAAAAGTATTTCAGCGCCAAAACCTGCATCATAAGCAAGCTCACCACATACACAAGAAAGCCCACCGCCACCAAAATCTTTTAATCCTTCCAAGAGTCCTTTTTGGTTGCATTCAAGGGTTACATGAATAACTGGTTCTTTTGTAATTGGATCCCCGACTTGGACAGCTGATCGGCTGCTTTCCTCGCTTTCATCGGTAAGCTCTGCACTTGCAAATGTCACACCATGAATTCCATCCCGTCCCGTTTTTCCACCGACATAGATGTAGACATTACCTGGTGCTTTTGCCCGGCTATGTATCATTTCTTCTTTTTTCATCACACCTATGCAGCCAACGTTTACAAGACAGTTGCCAGTGTATCCTTTGTGGAAATAAACTTGACCTGAAAGTGTTGGAATGCCTATACGATTACCATAATCACGTATTCCATCTACAACTCCTTGGAATAAATATCTTGGATGCTTGGTGCCTTTTGGGACCTCTTTTTGTGGTAGGTCTAGAGGTCCAAAAAATAATGGATCAATATATGCAATAGGCTGGGCGCCCATGCATACTATATCTCTTACAATTCCACCAACGCCTGTAGCTGCGCCACCATATGGTTCAACTGCTGATGGATGGTTATGGGATTCAAGCGCGGCACAATAATAATGGTCTTTATCAAATTCTATTACTCCTGCATCTTCACGGGTAACAATCTTTTTTTCCTCTATTCCAAAAACATATTGTTTTAAAGGAACTTTTGAGGATTTATAACAGCAATGTTCACTCCATGCTTGACCAAGTGCTTCAAGCTCGATATCATTTGGATTTCTTTTTTTATCTTTAAAATAATCTCTTATTCGTTTCATTTCAGGAAGGGCAAGAGCTATACCCATCTTTTCACTTATTTCAATTAATTCCTTATCAGATGCAGAAAAAAGATCTACTTCGTAACACTCAAAATTATAATTTTTTTTCTTAAAGAGCCTATCAATATCCACCTTTTACTCCCCAATTATTTTATTTCTTAATAATCTCAATATTATAAGTATGAATTACAGGGTTTGTAAGCAAACGCTGACACATTTGTTCAACGCTTTTTTTAACTTCGTCTTTGGTTTTGCCATCAATTAGAAGGTCTACTGTACGAATTGTTTTTGCTTCTTTTACATTTTTAAAACCAAGAAGCTTCAAAGCCTTTAGTGTGTTTGCCCCCTCCGGGTCTGAAACTCCTTTTTTTAGACCTATTGTAACCTTTGCTTCAAACATAATAATCCCGCAGCCGAAAATAAGACATTGTATAGATAAGTTTATCGTTTAATAAAATTATAATACCTTAAAAAGTTTTTTTATTTCCTTTTGGAAATCTTCAACACAACCTTCATTGCTTATCACAATATCTGCAGAGGCAATAACATTTCCTAGACCCCATGAGAGTTCACGTTTATCTCGTTCCTTTATTAGATTTAAATCCTTGCTATCATCCTTGCGACCACGATTCATCGCCCTCTGATATCGAACCTTATCGGAAACCTGCACCGCTACAACTACAAAATCTTTTCCAAGTTTTTTTTCAAAGGCCTCAATTTCTTCGATATTTCGGATTCCATCTATTACCAGGATGTTTGATTCTTCAATTGATTTAATTTTTTCAAGTGTTTTTTTAGCCCAGATATCCATACCATGAGTCTTTCGCATATCATTAGCAATTTTGCCTACATTTTTATCATTAAGCTCTAGTCCTTGATTTTTTGTTTCTTCCCAAACCATGTCACCCATACGAATTACTGGAATATTCATATCTTT